>Ga0210388_10000956_pt1 | contig 22798 bp, 21 predicted proteins | sample IncBWC19OmetaG_FD_155485 | JGI IMG/M metagenome (GOLD analysis project Ga0210388, IMG submission 155485) | Forest soil microbial communities from Barre Woods Harvard Forest LTER site, Petersham, Massachusetts, United States - Inc-BW-C-19-O ...
TTCCACATGTTCACGCTGGACGAAGCGATCGAGGCTGCGAGAAAACTGCTTGAGGCAAAAATCGACCTCAACGTTCCTGCTACAGAGACGCAGGCCGAAGCGATGGCGATTTCCATCAACATGCTCGGAAGCGATCAGTTCTCGGAGGCGTTCGCTCTCTGATCAGAAATTGCGAATACCTCGCAGAAGGCCGGAGCAAACCGGCCTTTTCCTTTTTAGCATTTCCCGACCTAGAGTATTGAGCAATACATTTCCCCGGCACAAAACACCAGCGTGATATAATTGCGAGATGGGATACGTTGGTGACTCCATTTTCTGGGTCGAAGTCGATCGGATAAAACCGAATCCGTTCCAGCCTCGCAAGACATTCGATGAGGCCGCGCTGCGATCGCTTGCAGAATCCATTCGCAGCTACGGCGTGCTGCAGCCGCTCACCGTCACGCGCAGGGAGATCGAAAAGCCGGAAGAGGGAATTGCGGTCGAGTATGAACTGATCGCTGGCGAACGCAGGCTCCGCGCTGCGAAGATCGCAGGATTGCGGGAAGTACCGGTCGTTATCCGTACCTCCGAAGATTCCGACCGGATGAAACTCGAGATCGCGATCATCGAAAATTTGCAACGCGAAGATCTCAATCCGGTGGATCGCGCGCTCGCGTTCAAGCGCTTGGCCGACGAGTTCGGCCTCAAGCACGCCGAGATCGGCAAGCGCGTGGGCAAGAGCCGCGAATACGTTTCCAACACGCTCCGCATCCTCGCACTGCCGAAAGAAATGCAGGATGCGCTCCAGGGCGGTCAGATCAGCGAAGGGCACACGCGACCGCTGCTCATGCTTATGGATCGTGTCGCAGAACAGACGACCTTGTTCAAGGATATTTTGATGAAAAAGCTCACCGTTCGCGATTCGGAGCAATTGGCACGCAGGATCGCGACAGATCGCGCACGCAAGGGCGATCTGACACCGGAGCTACTTCTTCTCGAACGAGAATTGCAGGAAAAATTGGGGACGAACGTCCGCATCGAAAAAAAGGATAACGGCGGCAAGGTGCTCATCGACTTCTACTCCGTCGAAGACCTCGCGCACATCCGCGACATGATCTCAAAGATCCAGAACGGCGGCATTATCATGGCGGCGCCAGTCCAGCCGACGCCAGGTGCTGTTGAAGCCTCGTCGGAAGTATCGGAACAACCGGCTGAGGTTGTTCCGCCACCGCAAGATCAGTCCGACCATTCGACAGACTCAGGTCAAGACGACTTGTACTCGATCTCGAATTTCTCGGTGTAGGCGCTGCGAGAGGATTTCTTTTTCGTCGCTCGCTTTCGCGGTGGTTAGTTTATACGGCTGCCCGACGGGCGGAGTGAACGTTTTATACGACGGAGGGCGGTGCTCCAAAAAGAAATTCTCTCGCAGCGCCAGGGGCGCACGTATCGGAAACTCTTTTCAGGAGCACCGCCTGCCGTACACCGCACGTTCGAACCGTCGGCCGGGCAGCCGTATTCTCGTGTTATCACCGAAGGTGAGCTCCAGAAAAGAGTTTCCGATACGTGCGCCCCTATTTTTTACTCTCGTGCAAAAGCGCAGCGCGGATATGTTTCTTCGCCATGCTCGTTTTCGCGATGTCGTGCCATTTGCGCGAAGGTTTTGCCGAGGGTTTGGTCACGATCTGAACGACGTCGCCGTTCTTGAGCGCGGTTTCGAGAGAGACCATCTTGCCGTTGACGCGTGCGCCGGTCATGTGATTACCGAGGTCGGAGTGGACCGCATAGGCAAAGTCGATCGGCGTTGCTTGGACCGGCAGGTCTATAACGTCACCCTTCGGGGTGAACACGAACACGCGGTGGCTGAAGAAGTCGGTCTTGAGCGTATCGAGATATTCTTCCGACTCTTGCGCGCTCTGGTGCGCGAGGTCCTTGACCCATTCCGGGACGCCGCCTTTTTCGTTGACGATGATCGGCGCGCCTTCTTTGTTGCGACGCGGAAAGAACTGCCGTATCCAATCAAGGCTGCCGCGCCGCCCGGGTGAATTAGTGTCCTGGCGTTCTTTGTAGGTCAGGTGCGACGCGATGCCGAAGAGTGCTTCGCGGTGCTGCGCCTCGGTGCGCAACTGGATCTCGAGCGCGCCGCCGTCGCCCGTGTAGACGGTCGTGTGGATCGATTGGTAGCCGTTGGGCTTGGGGAACGCGATGTAATCCTTGATCTTGCCGGGCACGGGGCGCCAATGCGCGTGGATGACGCCGAGCGCGGAATAGCAGTCGGCAACGGAAGGGAAGATGACGCGTAGCGCCCGCATATCGTAGATCTTCGACATGTCCCAATCCTTGCGTTCGAGCTTGCGGAAAAGGCTGTAGAGACCTTTCACGCGGGCTTCGGTGCGAAAACTCAGGAGCCCTGCTTCGGCGAATTCCCGTTTGAGGTCGTGCTCGACCTTTTCGAGACGTTTTTCGTTTTCCGATTTCCGCTCCTTGAATATGTCGCGCGTCTTTTCGAAATCTTTCGGCAGCGCATACGGGAATGCGGCGTCTTCGAGCTCCTGCTTCGTAAGGCTCATACCAAGGCGGTCCGCGATCGGCGCGTATATCTCGAGCGTTTCTTGCGCGATGCGCAAACGTTTCTCAGGTTTCGGGACGAATTCGAGCGTTCGGACGTTGTGCAAGCGGTCCATCAGTTTGATGATGAGCACGCGGATGTCCTTCGCCGTCGCGGCAAAGAGTTTGCGGAGCGATTCGGTGTGTCGTTCGAGTCCGCGATACCGCAGCGTACCGAGTTTGGTAACGCCCTCGACAAGGGTGAGGACCTCTCTGCCGAATTCAGCTTCTATCGTCGCGGGCTTCACGCCGGCGTCTTCGATGACATCGTGCAAAAGGCCCGCCGTGATCGTTTGCGCATCAAGTCCGGCCTCTGCCAGAAGAAAGCCGACCTCGGCGGGGTGTACGAAATACGGATCGCCGGAATAGCGCTTCTGATTCTCGTGGGCTTTTTCAGAGAATTCATACGCCTTCGAAACAAGCTCGATATCATTCTTTTCCTTCGAGCTCATCGCGTCGAGGATCTCTTTGAGTGGTCGTGCCTTGACGATGGTCATTTATTGATAATACTGCCAGAAGCCAAGTTGGCAATGAAGGAGAGGATCATGAGCGGCGATGAAGTTCTGCCGGATTGCTTCTGTATTTACTGCCATGTCGTGTTCGCTGACAGAGGCCAACGGAACTGCCCGGAATGCGGGAAGGAGCTGACCGCACAAGACCATCATCGAGGATGGGATATTTTGAGCGGTGGCCAAGAAAGAGTTCGCGAGTTCATCCTCTCAGAACAAAAAGCAATGATAACAGCGAAATTCCAGCCTCGGGACAGCGATTGAAAGTTGAAACGGCGCGACCGGTTTTGGTCGCGCCGCTTATTCGTTGTCGGGGATTCACACATGCTCCTGCATTCGCTTCCGATCGCGCCGGAGCGTTTTCAGGATCACTTTCCGAATGAACACCAATATCCATGCCACGTTGCCCATCGTGCGGAAGTACGAGCGGATCCGCCACCTCGTCCGGTTACGCAGATTGCCCTCGATGATGGACATGAACGAGGGGATATGCTCGTAATCCTCGCCGGTGAATTGCCTGTACGCGCGACACAGTTGGTCCCAATGCAGGCGGAACGCGTCGCGCTGTGCAAGTTCGTAATCCTCCTCCGCGCGAGCATTGCTCCAGTCGAAATCGGATTCCATCCGGCTTGCTCGAAGATCGGACCAGAGTTTCGAGATGAGGTTCTTGATCGCCACGAGCGCGAAACCCGCGACGACCGTCGGCGCCACATCGCCTGTTTTATCCGAGATACGTACCGGAATGAATCCGGACAAGGCTGCGGCGACCGCAACGCCCAATCCGAACACGAATGCCGTGCGCAGTGCGAGCATTGTCATGTTCTGCCAGAACGATTGAACACGAGTGCTCCTTTTCCATTCCTGGTTCGTCTCATACCGTCGCTGCGCGGCGTTGACCTCTTTCTTCCACTGGCGTTTACCTCGGTAGAGTGTCCGGGAATACGAGAGCACGATATCCCGGACCGTGTCGAGGTAGATCTGGCAGTTTTCCGTAAGCGCCTCGCCATGCATAAGAAGCACGGCGTCTTTCTTGCCAAGCTCCTCCCACGTTGTCCCGCTCTGATCGGGATCTTCATAGGCATACACGCCGTATGCCATGTTGGAGAGATGGTTCGGGTGCCACGAGCGCAAACGTGCTTCAGAGAGCTGAATTGGCTCGCCGGCGAGCCTGCTCACGGGGCGTTCGTCCAGGGTGTCTATGGGTGCATTCAACATCGTCGATCTCCACGTTTCTCTGGCGCATAGCATACGGCGTAATTTGACAAAGTCAAATATTAATGTATCGTGATGCGCAGTCAATCAAAGGTCAGAGAAAATCTCTGCGCCTCAACATGGAGTGTTCGATGACAATCAGTGACGTCCAACCTTCTGCTCCCAGCCGCATCCGCAGGTTCTACAGAAGATCGACAAACTTCCTGAGCGCGTTGTACGGCCTGCTCACCATCAGGCGTATCCGCAATCACATCAACCAGACCGACTGGGAGTCGTTCCTCGTCGTCTGGGGCCCGCGGTCCCCGTTCTTCCTGGTGGGACTGATGTTGTTCATCGCGTTCGCGCGTCATCTCATGGTGATACCGATCGTGGAGCGGTATCACTTGCGGGTCGGCGCGACCAACGAAGCGATGTTCTTCATCCTGCTGGTCTGCGTGCTGCTCGTCTTCACCCTGTACCCGAGCTTGCAGTTCGGCCAGGTGTTGGCACGCAACGTGCTCGACAGCAGCGGAAAGGCTCGCGACGACAACACGTCCCGCATTCCTGGATGGGCGTTCAGCTTCATCTTCCTGTTCCGCGTGTTCGTTTCCGGCGTGCACTTCTTCACCGGCATTGAACTCAACGCGTGGTGGTTCCTCGCTTGGAGCGATTGGCCGGAGTGGCTTGTGCTTCTCGGCATCGTCATCGGGAACTTGTTTCTGCTGGAGATGAAGGCCTGGGCCTACACCCGGATCACCGCCCGCGCGTTTGGCATCGGCGACTCCGGTCTCACCACGCAGCAGGCGCACCACGCCGCATTAGCTGACTCTGTCGATCCGGGCGCACTCACGCCTCACGCCTGATTTTTCGACGACGATTACAACAAATGTCCGCTGCAGCGACGCAGCGGACGCTTCTTTACATATGTTAGTATTTGTGCTATAAGTATTCCAGTAAACAACGGAAAAGGGGGTCGCCATGAGCGACAATGCTTCAGAATTTGCCTTCCTGATCGACCCGCTCCATCGAGCGCTTCTGGACTTCTTCCACCCACTGACCCAGTGGTACGCCGACCATCTCCCTACCATTCAACCTTGGGCGGACTGGATGATCCAGACGGACGCGTTGCGTCGCACCGCGGCGCTCATGTGCGGTCTCTACTGCCTCAGCGTGCTGATGCTCGCCTTCGAGTATCATGCTTCGCACAGGAGCGGCGAGAAAAAAGTGAAGAACTTCCGTCGCGGATACTTCACGTTGCTCGACGTTGCTCGCGGTGCAGGTCGTGCCGTTCATGATCACGGGATTTGCGCTGAACGACGAGTTCATCATCTGGACCCGCGCGATGATCCTCGTGACGATACTCATCTCGTACGGTCTCGTGACGACCGTCGACGGCACGTTCAACACGACTCGCTACAAATTCTGGGCGTTCTTCTGGATCACGTCGTGCATGCTCGGCTCGATGTCGTGGATGCATGACGGATTTCTCCGGAAGTTCGTCGCGGATCACGGAACAGTGATCAGTTGGGTCATCGTGATCACGATGGTCGTGTTCACGATCAAAGGTCAGTGGAGTCTCGCGGTCGACCTCTTCCGGCATTTCATGGCCGGCGACAAGACCCTCAAGCGTTTCAGGTCGCAACTGCCGCGCTTCCTGATGCTCTTCCTGCCGATCCCGTACTATTGGTTCGTGCCATCGCAGGCAGCGCCAGTGATGGGGCAGGATCCGGTCCTGATCACACAGCTCTCGGGCGCGTCCGGGACCTTGGTGGTCCTGCTGTTCTCGATCGTCGGTATGTCGATCGGGCTCGTGCGCACAATGTTGGGCATCCGGCCGAGGACCCGCGAAGTCCAGGCATGACTCCCTCCGCAACAAGCAACAACCAGTCCCGCCTCCGGCGGGACTTTCGCTTATTTTATTGTCGAGAGTTTGTGCGGATTGTGGTTCGGACAAGTTTTGTTGGAACAGCGCTCGGGAATGGTTTTAGTACCTTCCATCATCAGTGATCCGCAGAGTTCGCAAATGCGACCGGTCGGGCGCGCTTTGATGGTGTTCTTGCAGTCGGGGTAATTCGAACATGCATAGAAAACGCCGAAGCGACCGCGGCGCTCGACCATCTCGCCTTTTTTACAAACGGGGCACTGCACGCCCGTTTTGCTTTTCGCTTCTTCAACCGGGTCTTTGCGCACAAATTTGCATTTCGGATAGTTCGAGCATGCGATGAATCTTCCAAAGCGGCCCTCTCGTTCGATGAGCTTTCCATCTTTGCATTCCGGACACGCTTCACCGATCTCTTTGGGCGGCGCGATCTCGCTGCCGTCCTCGCGGCGCGCGCCGAGACATTCGGGGAAGCGTTTGCATGACATGAAGCGCCCGCTTTTTGAGAGTTTGTATTCCATCGGGCCGCCGCAAATGGGACAGGGGAATTCCTCCGGCGCGTCGCCCATGCCGGTTATTTTCGGGATCTTCGCCTTCGACTTCACAGCTTTCGTAAAAGGTGTGTAGAAGTCCTTGAGCGTCTTTTCGTATTTGCGCTTGCCCTCGGCGATCTCGTCGAGCTCATCTTCCATTTCAGCAGTGAATGTGTCGGAAATATACTCGCCGAAATTGTTCTCGATAAAGGTGGAGACAACATCGCCTGTCGCGGTCGGAATGAGCGTGCGTCCCTGCTTGTCGACATAGCCGCGCGTTTCGAGCGTGCGGATGATCGATGCGTACGTAGAAGGTCGGCCGATGCCGCGGCTTTCGAGTTCTTTGACGAGGCCCGCTTCGGAGTAGCGTCCGGGCGGCTGCGTCTCTTTGCCTTCCGTGTGTGCTTCAACGAGTGTCAGCGGTGCTTTCGCCTCCGTCTTTGGCAATTGCACGTCCTCGCCACGCGCGTCCGGGTCGGCCGCAAGCCAGCCATCGAAAATGACGCGAGAACCGTTCGCTCTGAAGTCCGGCACCGTCTCCCCAGCCGGATTCGCGGTGATCTTCGTGCGCAAGATACGCGCGTCAGTCATCTGGCTCGAAAGCGCGCGTGCGCGAATGAGCGCGTACAACTTTTTCTGCTCTTCGTTGGAACCCTGGCTGCGCTTGCGGGCGTCGGTCGGTCGGATCGCTTCGTGCGCTTCCTGCGCGCTTTTGCTCTTGGTCTTGTACACGCGCGCTTCGGCATACTTCTCGCCGAACTCTTCGAGCGCGGTCGCAACGAGTGCTTCCTGTGCTTCTTTCGCGAGATTGGTCGAGTCAGTACGCATGTAGGTAATGAATCCCTGCTCGTACAACTTTTGCGCGATCTGCATCGTGCGCGAAGGCGAGAGTCCGAGGCGTGTCGAAGCGGTCTGCTGCAACGTCGAAGTCGTGAATGGTGCGCGCGGCGAACGGCCTGCCTCGGTCTCATCGACCGACACCACTTCCCATTTCTTGTTTTGCACGGCTTTGTAGATGCGCTCCGCTTCTTTCTCGTCGCGCGGCTCTTCGATGCAGATGACCGTGAATTGCTCGGCGCTCTTGGTCTTCACGTCCGCGCTCACGACCCAGAATTTTTCCGGTATAAAGGCGCGGATCTCGCGCTCCTTTTCCATTAATATACGCAATGCGGGGGATTGCACCCGGCCTGCAGAGAGTCCGTAACGTACCTTCTTCCAAATAAGCCCCGAAAGGTCGTAGCCGAAAAGGCGGTCCAGGACGCGTCGCGCTTCCTGCGCCCGCACGAGCTCTTCATCTATTGCGCGAGGGTGTTTGAGTGCTTCCTGAACGGCATTCTGCGTGATCTCATGGAATACGATGCGTTTAGGTTTTTTCAGGCCGATGGTCTCGGCAAGGTGCCAGGCGATAGCTTCGCCTTCGCGGTCGGGGTCGGTCGCGAGGATGACCTCATCGGCCTTAGCGGCTTCGCTGTGCAATTCGTCTATGACCTTCTGCTTTTCGGCCACGATCTGATAGCGCGGCACGAAACCGGCCTCTACGTCGACGGCGTCTTTGTTGGATTTCGGTAAGTCGCGAATGTGTCCGACCGATGCGCGCACGGTAAAACCCTCACCGAGATATTTTTCGATGGTCTTCGCTTTCGCCGGCGATTCTACTATTACAAGCTTCATATAGGTTTGTTTTTCACGGAGGCCATCCGCCAAAGTCCCAAGTGATACTCAATACACTAGCACGTGTCAAGTTTTTCTCACAAAAAGATAAAGAAAAAATGAAACCGAGGTCCGACCTACTCCGCTTCGACGAACACGGGATTGTGATCGGAACCGTACCGGTCGGGTAGGACTTTTGCTTGTACGATACGAAGGTTTTTGGGAACGAGAATGTGATCGAGTTGCGAGCGTGCGATCGTCTGCGTATGCGTGCCGCGCAGGGGATTTTGGAGGTCAAGTTCGGCGAATTTCTTCTCCATCTCGCGTCGTTCGCTTCGCCACGCAAAGATGTCGCGTACCCGTCCGCCTTCGAGCCAGTTGAGCACACTGATGCAAGGGGACTCCACTATATTGAGATCACCACATACGATCGTCGGTGTTTCTGGGTCAGGTTGCTTCATCGCAAGATCGAATTCCCGCATGAGCCGTTCGGGATATGAAAGAGTCAGATGCAAACAAAAAACGCGGAATGTTCCGGCAGGCAATGCAATATCTGCACAAAGACTGCCGCGTTTTTCGATACGTCGAAGCCTCCACAAGGCAAATTGAAGAAGTTTGGTCCGAAGCGGCCTGCGCAGGTCGGGGAACATTAGAGGTTTTGTTGAGAGAACTGTATGTCGTGTAAGAATGACGCAGTAGTTCCGTATTGTCTCTCCTCGTTCAAAGCGTTGGATATCGAGCGAATGGGCCATGTTGTATGGAAGTTTCTTCAGGCGCTCCAAAAAACGTTCGGGAACTTCTTGCAAACACAGTACGTCGAAGTCGAGGTTCGCAATGAAAGAGAATGCCCGCTCGAGATCGGGATTTTGATAGTACATGTTCCAAGAGTAGATCTTCATTTCAATATGACCGGCGTTCACCGCACGCGGACGACGCCGAGTTCTTCGACGATAACGCCTTTAAGCTCCATCGTCGAGAGCAGGATGTTGGCTTCCGAGGTCGGCATGTCGAGCGTACGGATGAGTTCGTCGCGCGGGATCGGCGTCGCGATGATCTCAATGACGCGCAGCTCTTGGAGCGAGAGGTCCTCGCGAAGCGTGGCATTCTTGACCTCCGGTGTGATGCCGAGCGCGACGAGAATATCCTGCGACGAGGTCGCAGCGGCTGCGCCGAGTTTGAGGAACTGGTGGACGCCGGCTGACCCTTCGGAAAATATCGAGCCGGGAACGACGAGCAACTCGCGTCCGTAATCCACGGTGTATTTCGCAGTGATGAGCGAGCCGGACCTTTCTTTGGCTTCGATGACGAGCGTTGCATGGCACATACCTGCCATGACGCGATTTCGTTTCGGGAACATATGGTCCATTGTTTTCGCATCGGGCTTTTCTTCGGAGAGCATCGCCCCGCCTTTTTCCATGACCTCGCGCGCGAGGCGGACATTCGTTTTTGGATACAACACTTCCCAGTCAAGACCTGAACCGGGCACGACGACCGTCGGCAGACCCGCATCAAGCGCGCTGCGATGTGCTTGTGCATCAACGCCATGCGCGAGCCCGGACACGATGACGATAGGGTAGCCGCTCAATCCGGCGATGAGATGTTCGCACGCCTGTTTGCCGTATGGGCTCATCGTACGGGAACCGACGACGGCGAGCCATTTCCTGTCGAAGCTCGGAAGTTCTCCGCGTACATGCAAAGATTTCGGCGCGTCGGGGATTTCCCGTAGCAATGGAGGAAAACCCTCCCTCATAAGGAGTTTGAGACCCCGTTCCATGGTGGTATTCTACTACACATGCTCGACATCAAGTTCATCCGTGAGAACAAAGACATCGTCGCTGCGGGTGCCAAAAAGAAACACATCGAGGTCGACATCGACAAGCTCCTTGAGCTTGATGATAAACGTCGCGAGCTTCAGAAGACTATCGATGATAAACGTTCTGAACAACATGTTGCATCTACCGTGGGAGTGGTTCAGGCAAAAAATGAAGAAGAAAAGCAGTCTGCCATTATTCAGATGCAAGGCCTCAAGGGAACTATCAAACTCCAAGAGGAGTCGATGCAAGATATATTAAAGGAATGGCGTGCGCTCATGGTGCAGGTGCCCAACGTGCCGGATATCTCGGTGCCGGACGGCGACTCTGATGCGGACAATGTCGAAGTACGAACGTGGGGCGAGAAACCAAAATTTGATTTCGAACCGAAGTCTCATGTTGAGCTGATGCTCGATAACGACATGGCGGACTTCGAGCGAGGCGCGAAGGTCGCAGGCTTCCGCGGATACTTTCTGAAAGGCGACGGCGCACGCCTTGTCTGGGCGCTCGAGCAATTCGTGCAGTCGCGATTCTCGCAGAAAGATTTTACGCCAATGATCGTGCCGAGTCTCGTGCGCCGCGAGCCGTTCGTCGGCACTGGATATTTGCCGCAATCGGAAGAAGATCTCTACAAAACGCAGGACGGCGATTATCTCGCTGGCACGTCGGAAGTCGCGTCGATGGGATTTTACATGGAAGAGATCTTGGACAAGAAAGATCTGCCCATCAAATTCTTTTCGTTCTCGCCGTGTTTCCGGCGCGAAGCCGGCTCGCATGGCAAGGATACAAAAGGCTTGTTCCGCATCCACGAGTTCGTCAAATACGAGCAGGTCGTCATGTGCGAAGCGAATCACGAGACTTCCGTGAAATGGCATGAGGAGCTGACGCTCAACTCTGAGAAATTGTTGCAAGAGCTGAAACTTCCATACCATGTCGTCGTGAATTGCGGCGGCGATCTGGGCTTGGGTCAGGTCAAGAAGTACGACATCGAAACGTGGATGCCGAGCGAACAGAAATATCGTGAGACGCATTCGTCGTCATATTTCCACGATTTCCAAACGCGCCGGCTCAACATCCGCTATCGCGACGACGAGGGCACGCTCCGCTACGCGCACTCGCTCAACAACACTGCACTCGCGCTGCCGAGGATCCTTTGCCAGATCGTGGAGAACTACCAGCAGAAGGACGGCTCGATACAAATTCCCGAAGCGCTTCGGGACTATATGGGAAGTGATGTCATCCAAAAACGTCGTTGATCTTCGAAGTCGCAAGCCGGGCGGACCTACATCCGACCAGGCGCCGCTTCCGCTGCGGCCGCAACGCCGCGTCTCGCCCGTTCGCGTTCGCCGCAGGCGCGTGCGTATTATCGTCGTTTCGGTCGCCGCTGCACTCCTCATCGCCGCCGCGCTTTGCCTGAGCTACGCATCCTACTTGCCGCGATATTCGTTCGGGCCAGTCTCGGTGCAGGGGGCGCAAGCAGTGTCCGCAAGCGCGATCGCCGATTACGCGGAGTCGATCGTCTACAACGGCTCGCATCAATTCTTCTCCCGCGCCAACATTTTCCTGTATCCAAAAGCGCTCATTGAAAAAGATATCCCGCTCGAGTTTCCGCGTATCGCTTCGGCCTCTATCACGACCCGGTCGCTTTTCTCGAACGCGATTACAATCAGCGTTGTCGAACGCCAGCCGTTCGCGCTGTGGTGCGCATCCGACCAGACGAGTACTGATTGTTACTACCTGGACCAGAGCGGCTACATTTTCGCGCAAGCGCCGACGGCCGCGACTTCTTCGGAATACATCTTTTCGGGGGGCGTTTCGACCTCTACTGCGATCATCGGGCAAACCTTCGTACCCGGACACACGCAGGGGCTCGTCGCTTTCTTGCAACTGCTCAACCAGGCAGGATTTACGCCGCTGGGCGCGCAGGTGCAGAGCGATCAGGATTTCACCGTTCCGCTCCAGCAAGGATTCTATGTCTATGCCTCGTTCGGAGAAGATCCCGGAACGCTCGTCAGCAATTTGCAGCTCATTCTTTCATCGAGCGCGCTTGCCGGACAAACGCAGAACTTGGAATACGTCGACCTGCGATTTGGCGACAAGGTCTACTATAAATTGAAAGGGGAGGGTCAGCAGGAAGCGTCATCAACGCCGCAATAAAAAAGGAGCCGCGATCGCGGCCCCAAGGCTTGATGTGGTGCGACCGTTACCGCTACGAGGTTTGGGTCAGTCGATGACGCGGCGTTCGCTCAGCCATTTCTCGAACGCAGTTTCGCTCGTGTCCGGCAACAAGTTCCGCAGCCGTTCTCGATGCGAAATTGTTTCATTCGTGTCCAAAGGTGCCGACAAGAACCCAGCCTTTGTCGTGTCACCGAGCTCGCCTTCGTTCTTAGGAGTAGTGGGCATTCTCATTCCCCAATGTATGCGTAATTGCGGCTGAAGACGCTGTACCAACAACTAGCCTGCCTGAGATTATCGCTCCATAAAACTTCTTGTCAAAGCATGCTATCGTGCCCTTGTGAAAAACTTTTGGAAAGACTTGCCGAAGCCATTTTTCGCCCTCGCGCCGCTCGAGGACGTGACTGACGCTGCGTTCCGGCGGCTCATCGCTTCGTATGGGAAGCCGCATGTGATGTACACGGAATTCACTTCCGCTGACGGCCTGATGCTTGCGCATGAACGCGGGCAGGCGCAACTGCGTAAGAAGCTCATCTATAGCGATATCGAACGCCCCATCGTTGCGCAATTGTTCACCGCATCGCCCGAACATATGGAACAGGCCGCGAAGCTATGCGCCGAACTCGGATTCGACGGATTTGATATCAACATGGGCTGTCCGGTGGACGAGGTCGTGCGCCAACAATGTGGTGCAGGAGTGATTAAGGATCCGCCGCTCGCGCGCGAGCTTATCCGCGCGGCAAAACGCGGTTTCGGCGGCCCGGTCTCGGTCAAAACCCGTCTTGGATTCAATACGGATGAACTCGAAACATGGTTGCCGGAATTACTTGCGGAAGAACCCGCTGTGGTCGCGATCCATGCGCGAACGAGAAAGGAAATGTCCGCGGTGCCTGCACGTTGGGAGCGCGTCGGGCGAGCCGTGGAAATTCGCAATGAACTGAAGTCGGGGGCGCTGATCGTTGGGAATGGCGATGTAAAAGACTTGAGCGATGCCCGAGAGAAAGTTGCGCAGACGAATTGCGACGGTGTGATGCTCGGTCGCGCGATCTTCGGCGACCCGTGGCTTTTCGCTGACCGCAAAGACCAGCCGTCGCCGCAAGAGCGAGTCGAAGCACTCGTCAAACACCTCGAACTTTTCGACGAACTTCTCGGAGAGGTCACGAACTACGCGACGATGAAAAAGCACTTCAAATCATATATTTCCGGGTGGGACAATGCGAAGGAATTGCGAGTGAAATTGATGGAAACGGATCAGGTGGAGGAGGCCCAGAACCTATTGCGGGATCAATTGCAAAGTATGTAAGTACTGGTATCTTCCTCGGTAGGTTCACTCTAGGAGGTGACGATGTCTGGCATCAAGTCGACAGGGAAAATACCCACTCGAAACGAGAAAATAGCCGCGCTTAGGGCTTCCGCGGCAAAACTCCGGGGATCCGGCGCAGAGATCACAAAAGAAATGTTCGCTCGTCACGCGGTGCGTGATCTGCCGATAACGTACACAACGATGCAATCTTTTATGGTCAATGACCTGAGTGCGGAAGAGCGGCGCCAAAACGGCATTCCAGAATGGAAGCCCGGAAGAGGCGGGATCGTATGGCCTGAGAAGCTCGAGGCATCGAATGAATAGGGCCGGCGGATCGCTCCGCCGGCTGTTTCTTTTTGCATTGAATAATCGATAAATACTTGTAAGCTGGAAGCGGCCGGTTCTTTCAGACGAAAGGACCATTTGATCTCAGGGAGGAGCCGTCATGTATCATGCCCCTTTAATGGAGTGGAAGGGCGGCACGGAGCCGGAGTCCATCCCACATTTTTGCCCTTACCGTGTGAATGGCATGGAGTCTCGCGAGGCTTGTCGCAAACTTAGCGGAGGAAGTTTGCTCCAGAACGTGAAAGGTTGCTGCGGCACGCGTCGTGACAGCGTCATCTTTGGACCGTGCACCTCAGTGGAGCGCCGCTGCGTAGTCTGTCTCCAGCTCGGTCGTCGGGGAGAGAAAGCCAACGTCGTGAGCAATATTGCGAGGCATACGTGCGACGAGCATGCCGGTGCGGCGATCGAAGGGGTCTCGCCGGATCTGCTCGCAGCACCGGTCGAGGTCCCCAGCACGCATCACTTGGCGGTCTCGGGACCGGGTTCAGAAAAGGGCGATGATGCCGGAGAAGAGGAAGCCGAGCACAAAACCGCTCAGGATGTGAAGAAGACCAATGGATCGTCAGCCCGCTCGATCCTTCTGCGTGAGAGAGTGGCCAGGGCAGTAACCCTGACGGACGGCAGGCGCCGCGTATTTGCGCTCCTTGGTATGGGTATCGATATGACCGAGATCGCCGATATGGAAAAGATGACTCTCGATTCGGTGGTCGAAGAAATGGGGCATATCTCCGATCATCTCGGGGTCGAGAGCGCGCTTCAAGAAATGAGGTTGCTCGCGATCCGCGAGACCTATAACGAGCTCTAGTCGTCGACATAAGGGCATGAATAGCTGGCCGGTGGGAATTCCTACCGGCCGCACTCTTTTTGCCTGCCTGCGCAGGCAGGCTATACTGCGCGCATGAAGCAGGAGCGGCATGCAACGCTGTATCGGGAATACCGGCCCCAGTCGTTCGCGGAGGTTCGCGGGCAGGAGCAGGTGACGGACACGCTTGAGAAAGCTATCAAGAACGGGAAGGTCGCTCATGCGTATCTTTTTGCAGGGAGTCGCGGGACGGGGAAGACTTCTGTCGCACGGATCCTTGCCAAAGCGCTCGGTGTTTCCGACAAGGACTTATATGAGATCGATGCGGCCTCGAACACTGGCGTCGACAATATCCGTGAATTGCGCGAGGGAGTGCAGACCTCGCCGTTCGATTCAAAATACAAATTTTATATCATCGACGAGGCGCACATGCTCTCGCGACAGGCGTGGAACGCGCTCTTGAAGACGCTTGAAGAGCCGCCTGCGCATGCGATATTCGTGCTTGCGACGACCGAGCGCGACAAAGTGCCGGAGACCATCCAGTCGCGTTGCGAGATCTACACGTTCAAACAGCCCGCGCGCGAGATACTCGCAAGTGTCGTTTCCGACGTCGCCAAGAAAGAAGGGTACGCTCTCGATACTCCCGCCGCTGAACTGATCGCACTACTTGCAGAAGGCTCGTTCCGCGATTCACTTTCGATATTGCAAAAAGTACTCGCCGTTTCATCCGGCAAAAAGATCGACATCGCTGACGTCGAAAAAGTTTCCGGTGCCCCGCGTGGCGAACTCATCCGGCAGTTGCTTTCGGGCATCGCGAAGAAAGACGTGGCGCTCGCGCTCGGCGCGATCGAAGAGGCCGTGAAGCAAAACCTCGACGCCCGAACGCTCGCGAAACTCTTGATCCATCGCATGCGCGTCGTTCTCCTTATGCGCTACGCGCCGGACCTTGCCGATGAATTTTCCAAAGAGATCTCGGCCGAAGACGCGGTGCTCGCAAAAGAAATTTCGAAAGAGCGCGGTGTGAATTCGGATACGCTCCGAGCGCTTCTTGATGCATATGCAACGATGGCATATGCCGCGATACCGCATTTACCCTTGGAGCTCGCAGTTATTGATATTTGCAAGACTGAAAGTTAGGCGCAGGCAAGATTGTGCTATTTTCGAGTCACAGCAAAACTCGCCCGCTGCACGGTGAGAAAGATTCACTTCGCTATGCTGTCGGGTTCGTTGGATTATCGATACTCCCGTCTGCTCATACAGTTGCTTGACTCGAAAATAGCACAATCTTGCCAACGCCTACGGATTCATATCAAGAATAAGTGCCCCCCACGTGAAGCCCTGTGCCCCTTCGCCTTCGCCGGTCTCGGGATTGAAACATTCGCGGAATCCCGAATGCTCGATGAGTGCGACGCACTTTTCCCGGATGCGCGCTGCCTCGTCGGTGAATCCATAGCGCTGCAGTCCGTGATAGACGAACCAGTGCGGGACCATCCAGACGGGCCCGCGCCACGAGAAATGATCGGCGAATCCTTCCGCGCGGTACGCCGCCTCGCGTTTCGAGGTCGTGCGCATGCCAAAGGAGGACCAAAAGGTCGTTTCGTCGAAGAGCTCCTCTTTGACGAGCCGGCGCGCCTCTTCGTCGGAGTACAAGCCGGCAAAAAGCGGCGCGAATTTTACCCACGTATTTGCGCGCAACGGCCGGTCCTCGATGCCGTAGACCGAGCGGAAGGCGCGGCCGTCGAATAGTTTCTTGCGCATCGCGCTCGCAATCAATTCGGCGTACCTGTTCGCGAACTGTTCGCCTTCTTCATGCTCGAGTATTGATGCGATATGCGAGAGAGCGCGTAAATTCTCAACGAGCACCGTATTGAAAAGAACATCCTTCACCCAGAACGTACCGTGCTCGCTCAGCCACTTCACGTCGAAGTTATTTGCGGTGTTCTCGTCCACCAATTTCTCCCGCAGATTGTGGTGTGCAAGATAGCCGATATCGGGCGGCGCGGAAAGCGGTTCGTCGAAGCGCGGCGAATTGTCCTCGCCGCTTTCGTCCGGATTGATGATGCCGGCGAGGTGTTCGCCCTGTGGGTCACGTTTTTCGACGAGGAATTTGTAGTAGGCGAGAAGTTGCTCGTATATCGATTCGAGAAATCCCTGCTCCGACGCACGGCGGTGGATCTCCCACGCTGCGTACGCGATCATGGGCGGCTGCGTCAGCGAACTCGTGCCCTCGACGCCCCAGCGGAAGAAGTGCAGCGGACCCGGTTGCCAGTAAATGATATGCGGGACCATCCCGTCATCGAATTGCCGCGACAGGAGCGACTGTAATTCTGCCCGTGCGGCTTCCGGCTCGTATTGTGCAAGAATGATGGCGTGGAAGCACGAATCCCAGAGCCATTGGTACGGATAGTGTTCTATCGAGGGAACGGTGTACTGATGGCCGTCGGTCGTACGACGGTTCGCTTCGAGGAGTTTTTTTGCTTCGGCGGGGATGTCCATACTATAGATTGACGAGCGTCTTGATGATCTCCGCCGACCAGCGGAACACGTTGTAGTCGCGCACATTGCCGCGCATCGCTTTCATCCGGCGGTGCTGTTCGCTTTCGGGCATCGTGATCGCTTTGTAGATCGCGTCGGCAGTTTCTTCCGCGCTGTACGGATTGACGCTGAGGGCCGCGGAGAGGTCACGAGAGGCGCCGGTGAAATGGCTCAGGATGAGAACGCCATTCTCCTGTGAGCGTGCAGCGACGTACTCTTTTGCGACGAGGTTCATGCCGTCGTGTATCGATGTGACCATGCACACATCCGCGAGCTGATAGAGCTTGCGAAGGTCCTGGTGCGAGTAGCTTTTGTGTTCAATGACGATGGGCTTCCAGCTGCCTTCGCCGTACTCGTCGTTGATGCGCTGCGCTTCCGCGAAGACCTGCTCCGCGTATTCGCGATAGCGCTCGACGCCTGCACGCGTCGGCGAGGCGATCTGCAGCAAGGTGAATCTGCTGCGGTATTCCGGATGCATCCGCAAAAAGAACTCGACGCCGCGGAAGCGCTCCGGTATTCCTTTTATATAGTCGAGCCGGTCAACGCCGAGCGCGACAAATTCGGTCTTGATGCCGAGGTTCGAGAGCATCTCTTTCTCAGGCGGCGTCGTTATCTCTGCTTCGCCGGGGAACGCGATCGAAATGGGGAAGGGATCGACGCGCGTTTCGTGGCCGCTGCGCACGACAGAGAAGCGCTCGTAGTCGATGCGAGCTTCTATTTCCTGCGCGATGGTTTCGAGGAAGTTATTGCAATATTGCTGCGTGTGAAAGCCGACGAGGTCCGCGCCGAGCATGCCTTCCAGTATTTCTTTGCGCCAGGGGCAAATGGCGAATTGCGCGGCCGAGGGCCACGGGATGTGCCAGAAGATGGCGACCTGCGCGTCGGGCCGGCTCTTTTTTATCAGCGCGGGGACGAGCGCGAGATGAAAGTCCTGCACGAATACTATGGGCCGCTCGATGCCTTTGATCTCTTCGAGCAGTGACTTCGCAAAAAGTGAGTTCACCTTACGGTATTCGACCCAGTCCTCCGCGCGGAATTGCGGTCGTACGTGCGCGAGATGGCACAGAGGCCAGAGCGCTTCGTTCGACACGCCATCGTAGTAGCCCTTGCGCTCTTTCGGGGAAAGGAACACTCGTTTCAATGTGTAGTGCGGCTCTTCCGGCGGGACACGCAGCTTGCCGTCCGCATCGGCCGTCTCTTTGTCGGCGTCGCCGCTGCCTTGCGCGATCCATACGCCTTCGCACGCTTCCATGACCGGTTCGACCGCGGTGATGACACCACCTGCCGGCACCGACCACTCGATCTCGTTATCGACGCGTCTATGCACGTACGGCTCGGCGTTCGAAAGCATGAAGATCGGGCGGTCGCGCAGGTACGCTTTGATGAATTCCTTGAGCCGCTCCGCCGTCCATGGCGAGTCGAGTTTCTCCAGGCGCATACGCGCTTCCTCGCTGGCCGCTCTTCGCGCGGTATGCAGGCTCGTGGACATCTTTTTCATTTCGTTCACAACGGGTGCCATAAGTCCCGCACCCGACGGCTCGCCGGGATCATTCGTCGAGCCTTTTCGTATCGCGCGTATGGAATCAGCGATCCCTTTAACAAAACGTTTCGAGACCCAGCGCACGAATACGAACGCAGCGATCGCAAAGACAAGAAGGTCGAGCGCTGCTCGCGATACGTCGTGTTGCCAGATATCGTTCAGCGCAAAGCCCGCCGCTATGAGCCCCAGGACGAACAGAACGACCTGGAGCGCAAAGATTACTTGTCGCATTCGCTCCATAGTATCTAAGCTTGCGGTGAAGCGCGAGTGAAGCGCAAACCCAGTTCCGGAAGCATTGAAGGTCTGCTACTATCAAGTCGTTTGGGGGATCGTCTAATGGTAGGACAGCAGCCTTTGGAGCTGTGAATCATGGTTCGAATCCATGTCCCCCAGTTAATCAACTTCATTTAACTTTTTAAGCAAATATTTTGCGCGCTTTCGCACATCTGAAAATTTTATTGAGAATTCTTCCTCGATGTCGGGCAGTTCTTCTTCAAGAGCGAGTACATTATCTGCAAGAGAGGCTAAGTCGTCGTAAAGTATCGGATCCGTATCGACCAGATACCACTCAGCTTTGGCAGCTCCTCGTTTTGTACCGTAAACATACTGTTCACGCTCGGATAAATCCGCAAGAAAATCTGACCTCGTTTCAAAGGTGTTTTCGTAGTAACCAACAAGGGCTAAAGGCACATTGTGGAATTCTTCTCCGGCTTTTGTTTTCTCTTCGGGACCAAGATTTTCAATAGGGAGATGATCGATTTTATCCGTAATGACGAATACGTCTGCGCCCTTTCCGGTGGAGTCTTTTTCGTTATCGGCAACGACAAGTTGAGCAGGAACGTTAATCCCACGTTCTCTCAATTTATCGAAAGCCGACTTTGAACGTATAGCGTATTCTTTTGCATCGAAATTTTCAGCATGAAATCTTTCTGTGGCTCTCCGTACTACGTAGTTGTCGTTGAGGCCGTGCTTAAAAGCAGGAACATCGGGTTTTTCGAAAGCCATGCTCACATTATAACCTTAGTCATTGACCATTTCTCCCTCGTGTTGCAAAAAGGTTCCAACATCGTACCAAACCCCCAGTCCGGTCAGAAAAAGAAAGAACCCATTCTTCACGAACGGGTTCCGGAAGTTTTTCGGATCAGCGCGAACAGATCCGTCAGCGAACCAACGAATAGCCATCGGTACAGACCGAACGCGATCGGCCAGAAGATGCTGATAACAATTGCTGTCGCAATGTACCACTTCACGCCGAGGATACCGTACAGAAAATAATAAGTCGCAGCAGCAGCTGCGATATTTCCGCCGCGTACCACCAGATACACGAGGAATTCCCGAAGCAATTCCAGTGGACGTTTGTCGTGGTTGTTAAACGCCCAGTTTTTGTCCGAGAAAGTCCACCACGAAGTCAAATATTGACGTGACCGCATAGGCCGGAACGAACCATTCCATTCCGAGCCAGTACAGCAGAGCGGCAAATGATATGACATCTCCACCTCTGCTGACGATACGCACGACCAAATAGCGTCTTGCGCGCCTTGATTCTTCAGAGATGTGAGGATCCATCGATTCTCTCCCTTGTTCCTGGACAGCACCCTAGTATCGTTCCAAAAAGGTTCCAACGTCGTACCAAACTCCCAGTTCGACTTTTTAGGTGATTTGTTGCAAGCTTGTGTGAGAAGGAATTATTTGGAGGTTGCCATGGGCATTGCGGATAAGCTTCAAGACTTGGACGAAGCCATCCTCGATGGCTTCTATCAGAAAAAGTCCGACAAGATCGAAGATCGTTGGGGGATATCCTGCTTCCGCCTCGCGTGGTATGTAGAGTGGTCGGTTGTTGCTTTTCTCTCGAGTCTCGCGGTCTTATGGTACGTAACCGGATGGCCAAAACTTGGCATCGTGATGCTGTTCTGGTTCGGATCGACTAGTTTAGTGCAAATGAGTCGGCTACAACGGTTAGATGCCAGTCGCGATCAATTCGTCAAATACGGCCTCATGAATCCGGAACGCAGGTTTTGGTGGGCAGGGTTCAGTCGGATCATATTTGCAATCATTGGCACATTGATGGGCACAGGGTTATTTATCCATGGAGTGAGTAGTGTCATCGTCGGCGCTTTCTCATGGGCAGACTGGCCTGATTTTATGTTCTTGGCACTTTTCTTCGCATCAAGTTCGGGCGGATACCTCGCGGCATGTACCCCTAGGCCCAAGAACCCACTCCGTGCTGGTAACGAATTGGCGCTGGTGGCCATTCCCGCTCGCTAAGCAATGGCGACCACTCAGCCAGTGGCCGCCATTTCACTTTGCAAAAAAGTCCCAACGTCGTACACGACCCCCAGTCAGCAACTTTTGTTATACTCGCACTTATGGAAAGTGTGTGTCCCGAATGCGGCGCAGTGCAGCGTGATGGCTTGGACTGTTGGCATATGCTCAGTGAGATCATCGGATGGGAATATTCCGATCCGGAACTTCTCAAAAAACATTTCCTTGCGGTAGCTTGCTACAATGTGCAGCATTCCTCGCAGTTCACGGACGAAGCGATTCAAGGACTCAAGGTCTCTCTAGATAAGTATCTTGCGGACAAGGAGACAATTCCGGAAATTCGTGAGAAGAATTCGCGCGCCTATGACGGCGCTAAACGCGTTGGCAAGCCGGAATCCGACCGCGTGATCGTTTCTCGCGACTGGCCGATGACTATTGCCGATGTGTACATTTCGGATCACCCGCAAGGCGCGGCCGATCGCGTACAAGCATGGGCGGAATCTATTCGTACCTCAGGTATAGCTAACTGACATTTTCTTCCTCTCGTTCCAAAAAGGTTCCAACATCGTCCATGACCCCCAGTAATTTGACTTTGAACATGCGATGTTCTACGTTTCGTTCAGACCGAGAACGCGAAAGGAATCGCCATGGCGAAAGTCGATCTGTTAGGAGTCTTTCACCAGGCGGCAGGAGTTGTTGAGCCAGGTGGAATGATAAGTGAACAAGGCGAGGAAACTTTCTGCAAAGAAGTACTTCCTCGAATTACTGACGAGACGCTGATCGTCTCGGAAGGCGCGTCTCTGCGTGGCGTGATTACAAGATCCCACACGCATTACCGCGCATTGCTTCGTGACATCAGCCCGAATCTTGCTGCGTCGGGGAAAACACCGAAACTCATCTACGATGACGTTCTGGCTGCTGAGTCAGCTAAAAAACAACAAAGGCACATACAGCAAACGCGGATTTTTACCGAGCTGTGCTCAGCCTTCATCGAGTTGCACTATGTTCCTGCGTCGGTAGAGGACATGGTACAAGTGTTGGGCGAGTCTGAGAGGAGGTACTCTCTCGCGGCCTCGCCCACAGGTCAGATGAGGGACTTGGCGAAGAACATCTCTCGTATCACGAAAAAACGCAACGCGTCTTTCACAGATGCGATTGACCGTGCGTCAGGCATCGCCGATCAGGTTTTCTTCCTTGGAGGTGCCGCACACGCCGTGGACATACATCATCGGCGAGACTGGCAACTTCAGATTCTCTGGTCAGATTTAGAGTCTAAAGTCCGGTTGCGAGAGCTGTATTGGGGCTGTCTTATCTTCAACTCGTTTCCGCAGGCAATCATCGAGGCGTCGTCATGACGCCTCGATCTATACAAACTCCACGAACACTAGGCTTTCACCTGATGATCTCCTGCTGAAATTGTAAAAAGGTTCCAACATCGTACCAAACCCCCAGAGAAAAATACCGAGGTCGGACCTCGGTATCAGGTTTTCTCGACTTTTCAATAACTCTTATGTAGAGTGCAGTGGGATCACTCGTGAAAACACGGAGAGCTTCGATGTTCGTTCGTAACGCAATCTTTCTTGCGCTGGTGAGTCTTTTCGTAGGGGCAGCAGTCACTGGACTGATCGTCTACTCGGAATTTGCTGTTCCGCTTGAGCACCAGATCGACAAGGCCGAATA
>Ga0210388_10000957_pt1 | contig 22794 bp, 16 predicted proteins | sample IncBWC19OmetaG_FD_155485 | JGI IMG/M metagenome (GOLD analysis project Ga0210388, IMG submission 155485) | Forest soil microbial communities from Barre Woods Harvard Forest LTER site, Petersham, Massachusetts, United States - Inc-BW-C-19-O ...
AGCATGTTCCGTTCTTGCCGATCGCGAAGCGCCACGATCTCCAGATCGTCGGTCTCCCCCTCGACGCCGTGGTTCCACGACTGGTTGTCGTCGGCGCCGTCCTGGTTGTTCTCGCCGTTCGCTTCGTTGTGCTTCGTCCCGTAGGTGACGAGATCGTGCAGCGTGAACCCGTCGTGCGCGGTGATGAAGTTGACGCTGGACTGCGGCTGCCCGCGCTCCCCCCAGAACAGATCGGCTGAACCGGTCAGGCGATAGCCCACCTCGGAGGCGAGGTTCTCGTCGCCTTTCCAGTAGCGCCGGAGCGCATCTCGAAACTTGCCGTTCCACTCGCGAAAGGGGGCGGGGAAATTTCCCACCTGATAGCCGCCGAGGCCGGTGTCCCAGGGCTCGGCGATCAGCTTCACCCGCGACAGGACCGGGTCCTGCCGGAGGATCTGAAAAATGGGCGCCTGCCGGCTGAATTCGCCGCGCCTCACGCGCCCCAGCGTGCTGGCGAGATCGAAGCGAAAGCCGTCCACGTGCATCTCGCTCACCCAGTAGCGGAGCGAATCTGCGATGAGACGCGCCACCTCCGGATCGGAGGCGTTCAGGCTGTTGCCGGTGCCGCTGAAGTCGAGGTAGTAGCGCGCCTCGGGCATCAGCCAGTAATAGGTGGCGTTGTCGATCCCCCGGAAGCTCACGGTCGGACCGTGGTGATTCCCTTCGCAGGTGTGGTTGTAGACCACGTCGAGGATCACCTCCAGGCCGGCCGCGTGCAGCGCCTTGACCATGGACTTGAACTCGGCGACCTGTCCCCCCGGTCGTTTGTCGCTGGCGTAGCGCTGCTCCGGGGCGAAGTAATTGAGCGTGCTGTAGCCCCAGTAGTTGCGCAGCGACTTGTCTTCGAGGAATCCGTCGTCGGCGAATTCGTGGACCGGCAACAGCTCGACGGCTGTGACGCCCAGGTCGGTGAGGTGCTTGATGACCGCCGGATGTGCCAGGCCGGCATAGGAGCCGCGCAGCTCTTCGGGAACGTCGGGGTGCAGCTTGGTGAAGCCACGCACGTGGGTCTCGTAGATGACGGTGCGGTGCCAGGGCGTCTCCGGCGGACTGTCGTCGCCCCAGTCGAACGCCGGATCGACGATCACCCCCTTCGGCACCCCGGCAGCGCTGTCGGCGGTATCGAAGGAGAGGTCGGCTTCTTCGTGGCCCTGGGTGTAGCCGGTGACCGGCTGCTTCCAGTCGATCTCGCCCCACACCGCCTTGGCGTAGGGATCGACGAGAAGCTTGTTGGGGTTGCAGCGGTGCCCCTGGGCCGGCTCGTAGGGCCCGTGAACGCGCAGACCATAGAGCGCCCCGGGCCGAAGATCGCCCAGGTAGCCATGCCAGACGTGCTCCGAAACCTCGGGCAGATTGCAGCGATCGATCTCGCGCTGGGGATCAGCAGGATCGTAGAGGCAAACCTCCACGCGGGTCGCCACCCGAGAGAAGACCGCGAAGTTCACACCGCGCCCGTCGAAGGTGGCGCCAAGGGGATAGGGTTTCCCGGGTCTGGTCTGTCTCACCGAAGGGCGAACCTAAGGCTCATCCCTACGTCGACAAGGAACGGCCGCCGCTGAAACTACGAATCGTGACTATGTTCAGGGCGCATGAGAAGGAGCGTGATTCTGGCGGCGATGGCGGCGGTGAGCGCCACGATCGGATGCGCACACAACAGAGCCTCCGAGACCGGCCAAGGAGCCGAGCAGCTGGCGAGCACGCCGGACGCTCTGATTCAGATGCGCCGTGGGGGGTGTCCTCCGGGCGTTTGCCCGGTCTACTCGGTCTCCATCTTTCTCGACGGGACTGTGGCGTATGACGGTGAAGCCAACGTCGCGGTGCTCGGCCACCGGACCGGGAAGGTGCCGGCGGCGCGCCTCAACGATCTCCTCGCGCAGATCGAGGCGATGGATTTTCTCGACAGCGCCGAGCAGTGCTGCGTCTGCCCGGACGCAACGGAGAAAGCGCACCTGGTCATCCTCGACTACCGCCCCGGCGCAGCCGCCAAGACGGTTCTGCACGACGACGCTTGCGGTCTGGCGCCCCCTGCGATGAGCGCCATCGAACGAAGCATCGACGACGCAGCCGGCGTCCAGCGATGGACTATGCCTCTCGTCGCCTCTCAAATCGAGTGACGAAATCAGCCGTTGCCCTATCTATCCGCGGAACCAGGCCTATTTTCCCTGCATGGCGTTGCTTCAAGCGCTGCTGGCGCTCATCAGCAAGTCCGCGGGGAAGATCCTGAACGCCCTCTTCGGCTGGGCCGTCCGGGCGCTGTTCGGGCAGACCACCGCGCGTGAGCAGACCTTCCTCTCCGTCGTGGTGGCGGCGGCGGTGGCCTGGCCGATTCTGCTCGTCGGAATCGCAGCGCCCAAGATCGCCGCCCTCCTGCTGGCGTTCGTGCCGATCCCGCACGCGGTCCCGACCTGGGCGGTGCGGATCGTCTGGGTTGCCCTGGCTCTGCTGATTCCCTTCGCCGTCGGGATCTCGGTGGCGACCAAGGCCCCCCGCTCTGATCGCAAGGACGACGCGCGCAAGGAGTCGCGCGTTCGGACCGTGCTGCGCGGCTTTCCCATCACGGTCGGGCTGGCCGCGGCCTTCATCGTCATGTTCGTGTCGGTCCCGGTGATGCGATTGGCCGCCATCGTGCGCCGCCGGAAGAGCGCCGATGTCCCGCTGATCACCAACGAGTCGGCCTATCATCAGGTGGCGGCCACACTGTGCGAGGTCCTGAACCGGCACGGATTTTCGTTGCGCCCGGCGTCCCCCGGCTGGTGGGTGGCGGCGCCCATCCGCATCCTGACCTGGCTGGGCGGCGACGCCTTTCGGTCCTATGTGCCGATCCAACTCGAGCATTTCGTCTCCCGCGACCTGGAGCTCTCGCTCTACCCAAGCGGGCTGCTTCTCCGCGGCACGGCCAAGAGCGTGACCTGGGCCCACGGCCTCGTCGCTGAGTCGGTGGTCCACACGGAAGGGCTGCAAACCGTCGACCCCAAGGCCCAGTCCCTGGAGAAGCGGCTCCGGCGCGTCTGGAAAACGTATGACACGGCGCCGGCGCAAATCGTCGGCTCCGACGAGAATCTGGTCCAGACGCTCGAACAGATCAGCGCCGAGCTGGGCAGGCTGGAGGTCGACTTCGACGACTGGCAGGTCCTCTATCGCCAGATCCTGCAAGTCGGTCGCGCCATCCATGGCCAACGGCAGCTGATGGACCTCGAGGCCGCGAAGGCTCAGCGTGGAGCTGGCAGGCCGAATGGTCTGCCGGCGCCCCTCGCCAGGGCCTCCGGCTGAGCGCCCGGTTCATTCGACGCGTGGCGGGTCGGGCAGCAGGAAGGGGACAATGATCGACGTTGGTCAGACCGTAGGCAACTACAACATCACGGCCAAGCTCGGCGAGGGGGGAATGGGCAAGGTCTTCCTCGCGCAGCATCCGGTGATCGGCAGCAAGGTTGCCCTCAAGGCCATCCACCCGTACTACGCGCGCAGCCCCGAGATCGTCTCACGCTTCGTGACCGAAGCTCGAGCGGTCAATCAGATCGGGCACGATCACATCATCGACATCCATGACTTCGGCAGCACGCCCGAGGGGGACGTCTACTTCATCATGGAGTACCTGCATGGCGAGATGCTCTCCGACAAGAGAGGTCGCCAGGTGGCGTTCGCGCCAGCCCGGGCGCTGAACATCGTCGCGCAGGTCGCCGACGCCCTGGGCGCTTCGCACGAGCGCGGGGTCATCCACCGCGATCTCAAGCCCGACAACATCTTCCTCATCACGCGCGACGGCAGGCCGGACTTCGTCAAGGTGCTCGACTTCGGGCTGGCGAAGCTGACCCACGTCAGTGGCGCCGTTCCAGCCTATACCACCGACGCTGGAATGGTCATGGGGACGCCGTATTACATGTCGCCCGAGCAGTGCGAGGGGAGAGCGGGGCTGGACCACCGGACCGACATCTACTCCCTGGGCGTCATCCTGTTCGAAATGCTGACCGGCCATGTCCCGTTTGCCGGCGAGGGGTATGGCGAGGTGATGACCAAGCACATCTCGCTGCCGCCGCCCGCGGCCCGGAGGTTCGTTCCCGATCTTCCGATCGCGCTCGAGGCGATCCTCAGTCGGGCGCTGGCCAAGGATCCTGGCGCGCGCTTTCAGACGATGGCGGAGCTCCGCGAGGTGCTGCTCAGCACCGAGAGCGCCCTCTCACCGCCACCAGCAGCCGTCACCGAGCGTGACCTCGAGCCGGAAGCATCCATCTCTGTCGAACAGGTGCTCCAGCAGGTGCACCTCCACGCCGGAGAGGTCGACGAGGCCATCGACCTCGGGCCCAGGCGCAGTCGCCGGGGATTGTTCGTTCTGGGCGCCGCCGCGGCGCTCGCGGTTGCCGCCGTCGCCAGCGGCGGCGTTCGTGGGCAGGCATTCGAGCTCCTGGCTGGCCCCGCCCCCCCCAGGAAACCGGCCACCGTGCGGGTGAACTTCAGCTCCGATCCGGCCGGGGCCACCGTCTCCAGGGACGACGGCTCGGTGCTGGGGGTGACGCCGCTGTCGGCCGAGATTCCGTACAGCGATAGGCCGGTCGACTTTCGCCTTCAGAAGGAGGGGTACAGCGCCAAGGTCTCGTCCTTCGTCCCCAACCTCCCCTCGCCGGTGTTCGTCCTCCTCGAACGAATCGAACCGCCGGCGCCTCCGCCCGCCGCCACGCCCAGCGTGGCCCCGACCATCGCGACTCGTCCCCCCACCGGCGCCGGCGCCCTCTCGTCTGCTCGCACCAGACCCACGCGCGAGGCCCGTCACCGCCTGTCGGCCGAACGGCTCCGCGACCTGGTCGACGACGGCGACGACGTCATGCCGCCGTCAACCCAGTAGGCTCGTCCGGTTGATCGATGCCGTGGGTGCGCAGCTTCTCCCAGAGGTTCTTCCGGGAGATCCCCAGCGACTCGGCCATCTGAATTCTCTTGCCGCCGAACTGCGACACCGCCCGCACCAGGTAGTCACGCTCGAACTCCTTGAGAGCGACGCCGAGCGGCGCCATCTGCGTCCCCTGGGTCTCGACCTCCGGCAGGCGGGCGCCCCGAATTGACACCGGGAGATGCTCCACCTCGATGGTCCCGCCACGCGAAAGAAGCACCGCGTGCTCCATCGCGTGCATGAGCTCTCGTACGTTGCCCGGGAAGGCGTAGGCCGACAGCGTGTTCCAGGCCTGCCAGCTCATCTCGGGCGCGGTCGGTCGACCTTCCGAAAAGCGTTTGATGAAGAGGCGGGCCAGGACGGCGAGATCGCCCGAACGACTGCGCAGCGGCGGAATCGCCAGATCGATGGTGTTGATCCGGTAGTAGAGATCTTCGCGAAACTGCCCACTGGCGACCCGCGACTTCAAATTCTGATGAGTCGCCGAAATGATCCGCACGTCGACCTGGATCGAGACGTTGCTGCCCAGCGGCTCGACGGTCCCTTCCTGCAGCACGCGCAGCAGCTTCGCCTGCGCGGCCGTCGAGAGCTCCGCAACCTCGTCCAGGAACAGCGTTCCGCCGTGCGCCGCCTTGAACCGCCCTTCTCGTCGGTGGGTGGCCCCGGTGAAGGCGCCACGTTCATGTCCGAACAGCTCCGCCTCGATGAGCGTGTCGGGAAAGGCGGCGCAGTTGACGGCCACGAACGGCTTGCCTCGGCGTTCGCTCCCCTCATGGAGAGCATGCGCCACCAGCTCCTTGCCGGTCCCGCTCTCTCCCAGGATGAGGACCGCGGCATCGCAGTGGGCGACGGTCTCGATCCGCTTCACGACGACCAGCATCTCCGGGGAGTGGCCGATCAGCTGGTCCAGGACGGGGGCCCGTTTCAACTCGGCACGCGCCTCCACGATGTCTCGCCGCAAGGCACGGAAGGAGGCGATCCGGTTCAGCTGAATCACCAGCTCATCGATGTGGATCGGCTTGGTCAGGTAGTCGAAGGCGCCTGCCTTGAGGACGGCCACCGCATCGGCGACGGCGGCGTTCCCGGTGATGAGAATCATGTCCGTGGTCGGCGACTCTTCCCGCAAACGGCGAAACAGCGCCAGCCCGTCGAGCCCCGGAAGCCGCATGTCGGCCACCACCACATCGAACGTGCTCGCGCAGGCCAGCGAGAGCGCCTGCGTGCCATCGGCGGCGCAGGTGATCTCGTGTCCCTCGTCGGCGAGGGCGTCGGAGATCAGCGAGCAGATGTCCGGCTCATCATCGACCACCAAGATCTTCAACATTCGGCTAGGGCCGAAGGTAGGGTACCCATCGAGGATGTCCAGGCCCATCCTGCGGAAAACCCTGATTATTTTTCCACGAACCGCCCCGAGCACCTTTCGTTTCCATGGCGTGACGCCGGACCCAAAAAGAAGGTGGCCTGCCGATTTTTAAGACTTTTCTGTAGGTCAGTTCTTAGTTTCAGGCGTCGCAATCATGCCCCCCTCCCCCGGACAACCTGCCAGGCCCTCTGACGCACCCATCGCCAGAGACGCTCTTCGCGGCGGTTTCTTGCGCTCCTCCCTGCCGCCGAGAACGCAGGCCGGCTTCGTGGCGGCGACGCTGGCCGTCTTCTTGATCGCCTTTCTTTCGTATCGGTCGTTCCAACAGCGGGCGGAGGGGGCCCGCCTCGTCTCCCATACCCTGGAGATCACCGCCCGCCTCGAGGTGATCCTGTCGACCTTCCAGGACGCCGAGACCGGGCAGCGGGGCTTTCTGCTCACTGGCGACGAGCACTATCTCGAGCCGTACGATCGCGCGATCGCCGCGTTCGACGGAGAGCTGCGGCAGCTTCGGGCCGCGATCGCCGACAACCCTCAACAGCTGGACCGATTCGAGGTGCTCGACCGATCTGGTCGGAGCAAGATGGCCGAGCTGAAGCAGACCATCGATCTTCGGCACTCCGGGCGGCCGGACTCCGCGCTGGCGGTGGTCAAGACCGATCGCGGAAAGCGCGAGATGGACAACCTCCGTGCCGCGATCGCTGCGATGAAGGAGGCCGAACGCAGGCTCCTCGATACGCGGACCCAGGAGCTCGCCGCCGCCTCGTCGTTCGTCACGGAGGTCGTCTGGGGTGGCTCGGCCCTCCTGCTCTTCCTCATCGCGGCCGCGGCCGCGCTCTCGTCCCGCGATTTTCTCGAGCAGCGCGTGCAGGGATGGCTTCGCATGGGGCAGAGCGAAATGGCCGTCGCCATGCAGGGTGTCGATCTGACCGCCACGATGGGCGAACGCGTCGCGACCTTTCTCGGCGGCTATCTCGACGCCCAGATCGGGGCCGTCTACTTCGCGCCGTCGAAGGGGACCCTCGAACGTGTGGGGGCCTATGCGCTGCCCGAAGGGGCCGCCACCAACACCCCCGCGGGGCTCACCAAACAGGCCTACGCGCAGAACGCGACCATCAAGACGGAGGACGTGCCCGAGGACTTCTTCCCCGTCAACTCAGGTCTGGGGAAGAGCCGTGCGCGTCACCTGGTCGTCGCGCCGACCACCGCGGACGGGTTCCCCAACGGGGCGATCGAGCTCGGCTTCTTGCATCCCATCCGTCCGCACGATCTCGAGCTGCTCAGCCGCCTCGGCGAGCCGATCGGCCTGGCCCTGCGTGCCACCAAGGATCGCAGCGATCTCAGAAACTTGCTCGAAGAGACCCAGCGCCAGGCCGAGGAGCTTCAGACGCAGCAGGAGGAGCTGCGGGTGCAGAACGAAGAGCTCGAGGCGCAGAGCAACACGCTGCAGGCGTCGCAGGCGCGACTGGAGAACCAGCAGGTCGAGCTGGAGCAGATCAACGCCAACCTCGAGGAACAGACGCAGGCGCTGGAGAAGCAGCGGGACACGCTGGCGCGGGCGCAGGCGGACCTGCAGCGCGCCAGCGCCTACAAGTCCGAGTTCCTGGCCAACATGTCGCATGAGCTGCGCACGCCGCTCAACAGCACCCTCATTCTCGCCAAGCTGTTGGGCGAGAACCGCGACGGCAACCTGAATCCGGAGCAGATCAAGTTCGCCGACACCATCTATTCGGCCGGCAACGATCTGCTGACCCTCATCAACGACATCCTCGACCTCTCCAAGATCGAGGCCGGCAAGCTGGACGTCCGGCCGGAGGAGATCCCGCTGCCGCGACTGCGCGACGAGCTGACCGACGTGTTTCGCCCGGTGGCGCGCGACAAGGGGATCGAGCTGACGGCCACCATCGAGACCGACGTCCCGGCCACGATGGTGACCGACTCCACCCGGCTGCAGCAGGTGCTGAAGAATCTGCTCTCGAACGCGCTGAAGTTCACCGAGCGGGGCGGTGTGGAGCTGCGTGTTCGGCGGGTGGCCGGCGGGCGGATTGCATTCGACGTCAAGGACACCGGAATCGGTATCGCGCGTGACCAGCACGAAGCGATCTTCGAGGCGTTCCGGCAGGCCGACGGGACGACCAACCGAAAATACGGCGGCACCGGGCTGGGACTCTCGATCTCCCGCGATCTGGCCCGGCTTCTGGGTGGCGAGCTCACCCTCGACAGCGCCCCCGGACGTGGGAGCACCTTCACGCTGGTCCTGCCGGAGCGCCTCCGCTCGTCGGACGTCCCGAGCGCCGCGCCCGCCGCGCTTCGTCCGCCGCCGCCGCCATCCAACCCGCGGCCGGCCGCTCCGTCGGCGCAAGCGGACACGGATCCGATGCTGGGGAGCCGCATCATCCTGATCGTCGAGGACGACCCGAACTTCGCGAACGTGCTGGAGGGGCTGGCCCGGGAGCTGGACTTTCAAACGGTGGTGGCGACGACAGGCGAGCAAGGGTTGGCGATGGCCGAGCGCTACCGGCCGAGCGCGATCGTGCTCGACGTCGGGCTCCCCGATCGCTCCGGTCTCTCCGTGCTCGACGCGCTCAAACACCGCTCGACCACCCGGCACATCCCGGTCCACGTCGTCTCGGTCGATGACCACACGCAGACGGCGCTGGAGATGGGCGCTCTCGGCTACGCGATCAAGCCGGTCAAGCGGGAGCAGCTGGTGGGGGCGCTCAAGCGGCTGGAGACGAAGTTCACCCAACGGCTGCGCCGGATCCTGATCGTCGAGGACGACGACGTGGCGCGGGAGAGCACCTGCCAGCTCCTGGCCGGCCCCGACGTGGAGACCGTCGCAGTCGGGACCGCGGCCGCGGCCCTGGCGGCCCTCGAGAGCACCACCTTCGACTGCATGGTGCTCGATCTCTCGTTGCCCGATCGGAGCGGCCTCGAGCTTTTGGAAGAAATGTCGAAGACGGAGCGCTACGCGTTTCCGCCGGTGATCGTCTACACCGGGCGCTCGCTGTCGCGCGCCGAGGAGCAGGACCTTCGCAAGCTCTCCAATTCCATCATCATCAAGGGGGCCCGCTCGCCCGAGCGGCTGCTGGACGAGGTGACGCTGTTCCTCCATCAAGTCGAATCGGAGCTCCCCCCCGATCGTCAGCGGATGCTCAAGGATGCCCGACATCGCGAGGCGGTCTTCGAGGGGAAGCGGGTGCTCATCGTCGAGGACGACGTTCGCAACATCTTCGCCCTCTCGAGCGTGCTCGAGCCGCGAGGCGCCAAGGTCGAGATCGCGCGCAACGGCAAGGAAGCGGTTGAACATCTCAAGAACAAGGCCGGCGCCGATTTGATCTTGATGGACGTGATGATGCCCGAGATGGACGGCCTGGAGGCCACGCGGCTCATCCGCCAGCTCCCGGACCAGGCCACGGTTCCCATCATCGCGCTGACGGCCAAAGCGATGCTGGACGATCGCGATCAGTGCCTGGCGGCCGGCGCCAACGACTACATCGCCAAGCCGCTCGACGTCGACAAGCTGCTCTCGCTGGCGCGGGTCTGGATGCCCAAGTGAACGACAGGATCGCCGAGGGCCACGGCGCGAGCGGCGCGAACAAGGATCAAGAGCTGGTCCACCTGCTCGACGCCGTGTTCCGCAAGTACCACTACGACTTCCGGAGCTACGCGGCCGCCTCGTTGAAGCGTCGGGTGCAGGCCGCGCTGATCCAGTTCCACTGCCAAAGCGTGGCGGCCCTCGAAGAACGCATCTTGGAAGATCCCAAGACCTTCACAGCGCTCCTCCGATATCTGACCGTGCAGGTGAGCGACCTCTTCCGCGATCCCGAATACTTCCGCGCCATCCGCGAAAAGATCGTCCCCTACCTCGAGACCTATCCTTCGCTGAAGGTCTGGGTGGCGGGGTGCGCGACCGGAGAGGAGGCCTATTCGCTGGCCATCCTCCTGGCCGAGGAGGGGTTGTTGGAGCGGACGCTCATCTACGCGACTGACATCAACCCAGAGTCGCTGCGGACCGCCGAGGCGGGGATCTTCGACGTCGACAGATTCGCGCGCTTCAGTGAGAACTATCTGGCGGCGGGCGGAACGGGCTCGCTCTCCGACTACTACACCGCACGCTACTCGTCCGCGCTGCTCGACCGCCACCTCAAGAAGTCGATCCTCTTCTCCGATCACAGCCTGGCGACCGACAGCGCGTTCGCCGAGGTTCAGCTGGTCTCCTGCCGCAACGTGCTCATCTACTTCGACCGCCAGCTGCAGGAGCGCGCCCTCGGGGTCCTTCGCGAATCGCTCTGCCGCCGCGGATTCCTTGGGCTCGGCAGCAAGGAGTCCTTGAGATTTTCCCTCCACGGGCCAGCCTTTCGAGAGCTGGTGGCCGACGAGCGGCTCTATCAGCTGGTGTGAAGCGATGGGAACGAACAGAGTGGAGGCGATCGTGATGGGGGGCTCGAGCGGTGCCCTGGAGGCGCTGTCGACCCTTCTCCCCGCGCTGCCGAAGGACTGCGCGATCCCGGTGGCGATCGTCGTTCACCTGCCGTCGACCCGGCCCAGCCACCTGGCCGAAGTTCTGGCTGCCCGCACGGTTCTCCCCGTGCGGGAGGCGGAGGACAAGGAGCCGATCGCACCCGGCACCGTGTACGTGGCCCCTCCCAACTATCACCTGCTGGTCGAGCGGACCAAGACCTTCGCGCTGTCGGCGGACGAGGCGGTCCTCTTCTCGCGCCCCGCGATCGACGTCCTTTTCGAGTCGGCGGCCGACGCCTACGGCGACCGCCTGGCCGGCATCCTGCTGACCGGCGCCAGCGCCGACGGCGCGCGTGGCCTCTCGGCCGTCAAGCGGCGGGGTGGCCTGGCCATCGTTCAATCCCCAAAAGGCGCGATCGCCCCCGAGATGCCGCTGGCCGCCCTCTCGATGGTCGAGGCGGACCAGGTCCTGTCACTGGCAGACCTCGCTTCGCTGCTCGGACGACTGGCCGGAGGGGACAAGGGAGTCACATGATTCGAGAGACCGTCAAATTTCTGCTGGTCGACGACATCGAGGAGAACTTGGTGGCGCTCGAGGCGCTGCTGCGCCGCGAAGGGCTGGAGCTGCTCAAGGCGCGGTCGGGCTCGCAGGCGCTCGAGCTGCTGCTCGTTCACGAGGTGGCGCTCGCCATCCTGGACGTGCAGATGCCCGACATGAACGGCTTCGAGCTGGCCGAGCTGATGCGGGGGATGGAGCGCACCAAGCACGTGCCGATCATTTTCCTCACCGCCGGCGCCCAGGACCCGCAGGGGGTCTTCAAGGGCTACGAGGCAGGCGCCGTCGACTTCCTCTTCAAGCCGATCGAGCCGCGCGTCTTGAAGAGCAAGGCGGACGTCTTCTTTCAGCTCCACCAGCAGAAGATCGAGCTCGCCAGCAACCTGCGCATGAACGAGATGTTCGTGGGGATCTTGGGCCACGATCTTCGCAACCCGCTGAACGCGATCATGACCAGCGCGCAGCTCCTGGAGAGGCGTCTGGCCGACGAGGCTCAGCTGCGGCCCCTCCGGCGAATGGTCTCGTCGGCCGGACGGATGAAGGACATGATCGAGCAGCTCCTCGATCTGACGCGCGCCCGCCTGGGGGGCGGTCTGGGATTCGTGCGCGGCCGGCGCCGCCTCGACGTCGCCGAGCTGGTCCATCGCGCGGCCGACGAGCTCCGGCCGACGGCACCGGACCGGCAGGTGTCCGTTTCGGGCACCGGCGATTCCCACACCGCCGGCGACTCCACCCGCCTCCTGCAGCTGTTCTCGAATCTCCTTTCCAACGCGCTTCATCACGGGACCCCGGGAACGCCCGTCTCGGTGACGATCGAGGGGACGGCCGAGGAGATCGTGGTCGTCGTCCAGAACGAAGGCGTCATCCCTCCCGAGTTGCTCCCCCAGATCTTCGATCCGTTTCGGGGCGCCCGGACCCTCTCGGGCTCGCAGGGGCTCGGTCTCGGACTTTTCATCTCGCAGCAGATCGTCTCGGCGCACGGCGGGGCGATCAGCGTGGCGTCGACCAGCGAGTCGGGCACCGCGTTCCGGGTGCAGCTCCCCAAGCTCGCCGCCGTCACGCGTGCGCAGGGCGAGACGGCCAGGCGCGTTCTGGTGGTCGAGGACGACGACAACATCCGCGACTCGTTGCGAGAGGCGCTCGAAGACGCCGGGTATGAGGCCGAGACCGCGGCCGACGGCCAACGGGCGCTCGACCGGCTGACCGACGGGTCTCCTCACCCGCACGTGGTGATCCTGGACCTGGTCATGCCGGTCCTGGACGGTTACCGGGTCTACCAGGCCATGCAATCGGACGAGGCGCTGGCGCGGATCCCGGTCATCGTTTCGACCTCCAACCCTTCCCGGGCCCCGCGGGGCGCGCTGATGGTCCCGAAGCCGATCAAGTTGGATCGCCTGCTGGAAACCGTCGCCAGCCTGTCGAAGTCGCCGTAGGGTTGCTCTGCCGAGGCCCTCTCTGGCGCCTTAGCTTCGGGAGGGTGCAGATCGACCGCCAGCAAAACGCGACCGGACGGGCCATCTTTCGGCGCAGCGTCCTGACGTCGCTGCTGACGACCGCCCTCGACTTCGGGACGCTGATCGGCCTGACCGAGCTCGCCGGCGTCGAATACGTTCTGTCGACCTGGATCGGAACGGTGGTCGGCTCGCTGACCAACTTCGCGATCAACAAGCAGTGGGCTTTCTCGGCGCGCGGCGCCCCCGCCATTCCGGCGCTCGGCCGTTTCGTCCTGGTCCAGATCGGCGCCTCGGCCTTGCACACGGCCGGGGTCTGGCTCTTGACGCGATTTGGCCGGCTCCCCTACCCGGTCTCGAAGCTGGCGATCGCGACGGCCGTCTATCTGGGCTGGAACTATCCGCTCAATCGCTGGTTTGTTTTCAATCCAAACCGCCCACCCCGCCGACCAGGGGGAGCCGCCGGCGAAGGTCGGCCTTGACGGCACCCAGGCGGGCGCCGACCTCGGAGGTGAGCACCGCGTCCAGGCGAGAATAGGGGAGCGACGTGTGCACCACGCAGTCGACACCACAGTTGGCCTCGCACCCTTTCGCTTGGGCACCGAGCGCCAGATCGGCCGCGGTGATGGTGGCAAAGTCGCCGGCGGGCGGGACGTGCGCGCAATAGTGGAAGCCGCCGTCGGGCGCCACGTAGAAGCACTTCTGTCCTCCCATGCAGGTCCAGCTGGGCGGTGAGCCGCTCAGCGTCTGTTCGTAGTAATCGAGAAGAAAATAGGGAGTCGCCACCGGACGCCCAGCTTTTTTTTCTGCGCGCAGCCAACGAATCTTCTCCAGATACCGATCGTTGTTGAGCCGCCGGCGCAACCTCCCCCGGTCGTGGACGACGGAGAAGTTGACGCCCACACCGCGCTCGAAACAGAAGCGGGCCACCTCCTCCACCTCGTCCAGAGTCTCGTCACACAAGACCGTGTTCACCCGGAACCAGATCGGACGCCCCGCGCAGAGGTCGATCTTGCCCTTGAGGGTCTTGAGGGACTTCGGCGCCGCCCGGGTCGGCCGCAGACCGTCGACGGAGATCTGCAGCCGACCGAGACCTGCCGCCAGCAGGAGGTCCAATTTGCCAGCGGTGAGCAGGAATCCGTTGGTCGTCATCCCGCTGGTCATGCCGCGCGCCTTGATCTGCTCGAAGAGGCGGACCAGGTCGGGGTGCAAGAGCGGTTCGCCTCCGATGAGATCGGTGTGCAGCACCCCCAGCTCTCGGCATTTGTCGATGCGCCGCACCAGCTCTTCATAAGGGACGTCACCCTTGCTGTTGTCGTATTCCGTGCAGTAGGAGCAGTCGAGATTGCAGCGCCAGGTGATGTTGAGCTGGGCCCAGATCGGGAGCTGGTCCACCGCCCGGGGGAGCGCCCGCAGCAAGCCGGAGAGGGACAGAGGATTCCGTTTCGCCGGCGTCGCGTTCTTGGCCATGGATCGCCGAACCTGCGCACGAGCTGGCCGTTGTCCACGAGCAAGCACCCGGGCTCGGGCATGAATCGACCGCCCCGGTGCGCCATCCCCGCCCCAGAGGCCGGCCGCGCTCGTCGCAGTGCTCACATCCATGATCTCCCCCGGCCGCGCTCGCCGAAACCGGGATCCTCACCGATTGCGCCCACCGCGCTTCCGTGCGTGGCTAGCTTGGCAGGGAATGCAGGAACAGACTGGTCGACGGCGATTCCCCATCGGCGCGGAACTCCAATCTGGTCAGGCCCACCTCCGCGTCTGGGCGCCCCGCTGTCACCACGTGGCGGTCCTGATCGACGGATCGGCTCGGGCCGACGTCGCGCTCCGCGCCGAGGGAAACGGCTACTTCTCCGGCTCGGTGAGCGGCCTCGGCGTCGGGGGGCGGTACCGGTTTCGTCTGGACGAGGAGGAGAAGCTCCATCCCGACCCCGCCTCGCGCTTTCAACCGGAGGGACCGGGGGGACCGTCGGAGGTGATCGAGCCGCGCGCGTTCGCCTGGGCCGATCGTGATTGGCCCGGCGTCTCGCCGCGCGGCCAGGTCATCTACGAGCTGCACGTCGGGACCTTCACCGCCGAGGGGACCTACGCCGCGGCAGCCGAACGGTTGGAGTCGCTGAGCGAGCTGGGCGTCACCATCATCGAGCTCATGCCGCTGGCCGACACCCCTGGGCGCTTCGGTTGGGGATACGACGGCGTCAATCTGTGGGCCCCCAACCGCCTCTACGGTCGCCCCGACGACCTCCGCCGCTTCGTCGCGGCCGCGCACGCCCTCGGTGTCGGCGTGATTCTGGACGTGGTCTACAACCACATCGGCCCGAACGAAAACCACCTGGGGTGCTTTTCCTCCGGCTACTTCACCGATCGCTATCAGAACGAGTGGGGCGGCGCGATCAACTTCGACGGGGACAACGCCGCCCCGTCGCGCGAGTTCTTCATCGAGAACGCCGGCTACTGGATCGACGAGTTTCATTTCGACGGTCTTCGCCTCGACGCCACCCAGGCGATGTTCGACGCCTCCGACGACCACATCCTGGCGGCGATCGGCCGGCGGGTGCGCGCGGCCGCCCGGGGACGGGGGACCTTCATCGTGTCGGAGAACGAGCCCCAGGAGACGCGCCTGGTGCGGCCGCCGGAGGGGCCATCGAACGAGCGCGGATACGGGCTCGACGCGCTCTGGAACGACGACTTCCACCACACCGCGCTGGTCGCGCTCACCGGGCACAGCGAGGCCTACTACACCGACTATCGGGGGACGCCGCAGGAGCTGCTGTCGGCGATCCGCTGGGGATTTCTCTATCAAGGGCAGCACTACAAATGGCAGAAGCAGCGGCGTGGAACGCCGGCCCTCGATCTTCCCGCCGAGCGTTTCGTGCTCTATCTCGAGAATCACGACCAGGTGGCGAACTCCGGGCTCGGCGCCCGGCTCTCCACGATCACCGCGCCGGATCAGCTTCGCGCGATGACGGCGCTCCTGCTGCTGGCGCCCGGGACGCCGATGCTGTTCCAGGGACAGGAGTTCGGATCGACGCGCCCGTTCGTCTACTTCGCCGATCATGACGCCGAGCTGGCGCGCGCCGTGGCCAAAGGGCGGCGCGCGTTCCTGGCCCAGTTCCCGTCGCTGGCCGATCCGGACGTTCAGCAGCGCATCCCCGACCCCGCCGCGCCCCAGACCTTCACCTCGTGCAAGCTCGACTGGAACGAACGCGATCGGCACCGGCCCGTCTGGGACCTTCACCGCGATCTCCTGCGTCTGCGGCGCGAGGACCCCGCGTTTGCCGCGCAGGACCTGACCCGTCTGTCGACGGCGGTGCTCGGTGCGGAAGCCATGCTCCTCCGCTATCGGTGCGCGTCGGGTGATCGGTTGGTGCTCGTCAATCTGGGGACCGACCTTCACCTCGACGTCGCACCCGAGCCGCTGCTCGCTCCGCCGCTCGGCGCACGGTGGCGGACGCTCTGGTCGAGCGAAGATCCGCGCTACGGTGGTCGAGGGACCGCTGCCGTCGAGGTGGACGACGGGTTTCACCTGCCCGGACACGCCACGGTCGTCCTGGCCCCCGCGGTGCGCCCGTGAGCGCCGACAGCGCCAGCGGCCCCGAGGGCGCAGTGAAGGCGGGCGCCGCTCCGATCGAACGCCCGCTGCGTGTCGGCTGGCGGCGCGGCGATGCGGCCGAGGCGCTGCTCAGCCGCGAGTGGCTCCTCTGCAACGGCCTCGGCGGTTACGCCTGCGGCACCATCGGCGGCGTACTGACCCGGCGCTATCACAGCCTGTTGGTCGCCGCCCTCCCCGCGCCCGCCGGCCGCACCACCATGTTGAACCAGCTCGGCGAGACGCTGCACCTCGCCGACGGCACGGTCATCGCGCTCGGCGGCCTCGAGCCGGGCAACGGACAGCTGTTGCTCCCCGAGGCCCTGGTCGAGTTCCGCCTGGACAACGGCCGCCCCGTTTGGCGGTTCGAACAGGCGGGCGTCGCGCTGGAGAAGCGCATCGTGCTCACGCACCACCAGAACACCACCCGGATTGTCTACCGGTTGCTCGAGGGATCGGCGCCGGTGACGCTGGTGCTGGAACCGGCGGTCGACTTTCGCGGTCATGACGACCGCGTCGATCGGGCCGGCGCCGCGACCGACTACACGATCGGCGCCGGTCGCAACGGCGTCCAGGTCGCGCGAACGGACGGTTCCTTGCCACCGCTGCGCCTGACCACGCAGACCGTGAACGGGCATGGCCCGTTCGTGCCGCGGCCTCGCGAGATCCCCCTGCACTACCGGGTCGAGCAGGCGCGCGGCTATGAGAGCCGCGGCGACCTGCACGCGCTCGGCATTTTCGAGCTGCAGCTCGCCCCCGGTCAGGAGGCGGTCTTGACCGCATCGACCGAGAGCTGGGACACCCTCCACGCTCTCGACGCGACCGAAGCGGCCCGCCTCGATGACGAGCGGCGGCTGCGCCTGCTGGCCCAGGCCCATCCGCGGCTGCGAGAGGGGCTGGGCGCCGAGTTGGTCCTGGCGGCCGATCAGTTCGTCATCAGCCCCCACGTCCGACCGCGCGACGAAGCACGCCTTCGCGCCGAGGGGGACGACGCGCGCACCGTCATCGCCGGGTACCACTGGTTCACCGACTGGGGGCGCGACACGATGATCAGCCTGGAAGGGCTCACCTTGCTGACCGGCCGTGCCACGGAGGGGCGCGACGTCCTTCAGACCTTCGCGCACCACATTCGCGACGGCCTCATCCCCAATCTCTTTCCCGAGGCGAAGACCGAGGGGCTCTATCACACGGCCGACGCCACGCTCTGGTTCTTCCACGCGCTCGAGCGGTACGAGGAAGCGGCCGGCGAGCGCGAAACGCGTCGCTTCCTGCTCCCCCAGCTGGTGGAGGTGGCCCAGAAGCACTTCGCCGGCACCCGCTTCGGGATCGGCGTCGACGACAGCGACGGCCTCCTCCGCCAGGGCGCGGAGGGCTATCAGCTGACCTGGATGGACGCCAAGGTGGGCGACTGGGTGGTCACCCCGCGGCGCGGGAAGGCGGTCGAGATCAACGCGCTCTTCTACAACGCGCTTCGTCTGCTGGCGCAGTGGTTGAAGGAAGAGGAGGCCGGCACCTGGGGACCTGCCCGTGAGCTCGACCTGCGCGCCGGCGACGTCGACGCGCGAGCCGCTCGCTTGCAACAGAGCTTCAACCGCCGGTTCTGGAACGCCGCCGACGATTGCCTCTTCGACGTCGTCGATGCGCAGGACGGCGCCCACGCCGGCGGCGACGATCCCAGCGTCCGCCCCAATCAGCTGCTGGCCATCTCGCTCACCCACCCGGTCCTCGAGCGCGCGCGCTGGGAGTCGGTGCTGAGCGTGGTGCGCGAACGACTGGTGACGCCGTTTGGTCTCCGATCGCTTGCGCCCGGCCTCCCCGACTACAAGCCGCGCTACGACGGCGATCTCCGGGCGCGCGACGCCGCGTATCACCAAGGGACGGTGTGGGGTTGGCTGATCGGCCCCTTCGTCGACGCCTGGCTCAAGACCTTTCCCGGCGATCGCGCCGGCGCCCGGCGCTTTCTGGTCGGCCTCGAGAAGGAGCTCTCCGAGGCCTGCCTGGGAACCATCAGCGAGATCTTCGACGCTGAGGCTCCCTTCAGCCCGCGCGGCTGCGTCGCGCAAGCCTGGAGCGTCGCCGAGGCGATGCGCGCCCTCTGCGCCAGCGGCGAGGACTGACCACGCCTGTGGTTCCCGCCGAGGGTGGCCAGCTCGGCCTCTTCGAGGGGCGCGGGCGGAGCCCTGAACGGTTGACCATTGGGCCGTCCGAGGTAGGTTGAGGGCGGTTCTCTCAATGGAGCCCACGGTCGAGACCACTGGAAGGAAGGGCGCGCGCAGCTGGTGGCTCACAACCCTCCTGGTCCTTTTCCTTCTCACCTTCGGAGGGATCTACTCACTCTTGGCGCTGGGACGCGCCCACGAATGGGTCACCCACACGGACGAGGTGCGCGTGGTTCTGGCCGATCTGCAGTCGATCCTGGTCGACGCCGAAAGCGGGATGCGCGGATACGCCGTGGCGGGCGATCCCACGTTCCTGGACGCGTCCAACGGCGCGCGGTCGGCCTGGGAGCCCCGGTTCGATCGTCTGCGAACCCTCACCCGAGACAACCCGCGCCAGGAAGAGCGCCTCGATCAACTCGGCGCCCTCCTGCGCGAACGCTTTGTCCTCCTCGATGAGTTGCGCTCCGCGCGCCAAAACGGGCGGCAGGGGTCAGAGCTCACCGCTGTGATGAACGGAGGCGGTCGCGCCACCGAGCAGATTCGAAAACTCATTCACGAAATGGACCAGGAGGAGAGCCACCTCGAGGATGCTCGCCAGCGCGACGCTCTCAATCGATGGCGCTGGACGATGGTCCTCTTCATTGGCGGCGCCTTTGCGTTCTCGCTCGTCGTTTTCACCACCTCCCTGCGCCGGAGGGAGGCCGAGGTGCGGCGTTTGCGCGCCGAAGAAGTCTCCCGGGCGAGCGAGCTCTTTCGGATCGTCTTGCAGGGAACCGATCTCGGAGTCACCGTACAGGACCCGAGCGGACGGCTGGTCTACGCCAACGACGCGGCTGCGCGGCTGGTGGGATTCACGGCGCCGAGCGAGCTGCTGGCCGCGCCACCCGCGGAGCTCCTGGCGCGGTTCGACCTCCTGACCTTCGAGGGCGAGCCGGTTTCGCCCGACCGGCTGCCGGGGAGAGCGGTGCTCCAGGGGAGCGTCGCCGAGGAAATGCGGCTTCGATTCAAGGTTCTCGGGACGATGGAGGAGCGCTGGTCGGTGGTGCGGGCCGTCCCCGCCCGCGACCTGGCCGGCAAGGTCATCTACGCCATCAATTTTTTCCGCGACGTCACCGAGGAGATCCGCGAGGGTCACCAGCGCGCGTTCCTGCTTCGCGCCGTCGACGAGATGTCCTCCTCGCTCGACTACGAGAAGACGCTTGCCACCGTGGCACGATTGGCGGTCCCGGTGCTGGCGGACTGGTGTGCCATCGATCTCGTCGACCGGGGCACGAGGAGGCGGCTCGCGGTCGCGCACGTCGACCCCGCAAAGCTGGAGTTCGTCGCCGAGTTGGAAAGGCGCTATCCACCCAATCCGCAGTCGCGGACAGGTGTTCCCGAGATCCTTCGGACCGGCAAAGCCGAGCTCATTTCCCACATTCCGAGGGAGCTGCTCACGGCCGCGGCCATCGATGAGGAGCACCTCCGGCTCATCGACCAGCTCCAGCTCGGCTCGTACATCGGCGTTCCCCTCAAGGTCCGCGGCCAGGTCATCGGCGCCCTCACCATCGTCATGGCCGAATCGAACCGGCGGTACTCCCAGAGAGATCTCGAGCTTGCGCAAGCGCTCGCCGACCGGTCTGCGCTGGCGATCGACAACGCCAGAATGTTTGGCGAGCTCGAGACGGCGCGCGCGCTCGCGACGACCCAGCGCGATCAGAGCGAGGAGAGGTTCCGCCTGATGGTGGGGAGCGTCAAGGACTACGCCATCTTCATGCTCGATCCCCAAGGCATCGTGACCACCTGGAACGCCGGCGCCCAGCTCATCAAGGGATATCGTCCCGAGGAGATCATCGGCCGCCACTTCTCCTGCTTCTACAGCAAGGAAGAGGTCCTGGCGGGGAAGTGCGAGCGGGAGCTGGCGATCGCCACCCGGGAAGGTCGTTTCGAGGAAGAGGGATGGCGGGTGCGAAAGGACGGATCGCTCTTCTGGGCCAACGTCGTCATCACCGCGGTCAGGGACGCCCAGGCCCGACTGCGGGGCTTTGCCAAGGTCACCCGCGATCTCACCGAGCGGAGGCGCTCCGAGGGTGCGTTGGCCCTGGAAGCGCGCCGGCGGCTGGAAGCCGAGAACCAGACGCGCTTCGCGGAGACGTTCATCGGGATCTTGGGCCACGACCTGCGCAACCCGCTCAACGCCATCTCGATAGGCGCCGCGCTCATCAAGCGCAAAGGAATCGCCGATGATCGCGTTCTCGAGCGAATTCTGCAAAGCAGCGAGCGGATGTCCAACATGGTCGGCCAGCTCCTCGACTTGACGCGCACCCGGCTGGCGGGGGGGATCCCCATCGAGAAGAGACCGGCCGGCCTCCGCGCGTTGGTGGCGGGTGTCATCGAAGAGCTGCAGCTGGTCTACCGCGATCGGGACATCCGCCTGGAGACCGCCCAGGAAATCGACGGCTGGTGGGATACGGATCGTCTGGCCCAGGTCGTCTCGAACCTCGTCGGAAACGCGCTGGAGCACGGCCAGGCGGACAAGCCCATCACGGTTCGCCTGTCGGTCATCGACGACATCGTTCGGTTCTCCGTGCACAGCTTTGGTCCACCCATCCCTCCCGAGGTCCTTCCCATGATCTTTGATCCCTATCGCCGGACCACCGCGCGCAGCGGCCGGTCGAAGGGGCTCGGCCTCGGCCTGTTCATCACGCAGCAGATCGTCCTCGCCCACGGGGGCAGGCTCGATTGCCAGTCGACGGACCAGGATGGAACGACGCTGACCGTCCTCCTGCCGCGCGACGTTGAGGGAGAAGTTTCGTCTCCGTCGGAGGCCCTGGTATCGTGACGAAGGTGGCCGTGAAGCCCGAATCCCTGGTGCTCGTCGTGGAAGATGAAGCGGAGTCGCGCGACACGCTGAGAGAGCTTCTGGAGTTCGAGGGCTATACCGTCAGGACGGCGTCCGACGGAAAGGCGGCCCTCGAGATCCTGGAGAGCATCGACCCCTGCATCGTTCTGCTCGATCTGTTCATGCCGGTCATGGACGGCTGGCAGGTGATCGATCGGCTCCGGACCGACGGGCGCCTCGGAAGGATGAACGTCTTGGTCATCACCTCCGCTGGACACCGCGCGCCCGCTGGCCTCCCGGTGTTCCAGAAGCCTCTCAATCTCGACAAGCTGATCAGCACCATCGAAGCCGTCTGCTGACAAACTCGAGGTTCGCCATGGCCAAGCTCCCTCGCACCAAGATCGTCGCGCTCGACCACATCAGCTGCGCGGTCCGCGATCTCGAGGCCGCCCGCAAGTTCTACGGCGCGGCGCTGGGCGCCATCGGCATGAAGATCAACATGGACGTCTCGTCGGCGTTCGGGATGGGTTCGCGCAACGAGAAGGTGTTCTGGTTGGCGCGCGATCGGCGCGCCTCCGGCGACGGTCACTACGCGTTTCGCGTGGAGCACCGGGAGGAGGTCGACGCCTTTTACCGCGCCGCGATGGGCGCCCGAGGCAAGGACAACGGCAAGCCCGGCCTGCGCCCTGACTACGGGTCGAGCTACTACGCCGCGTTCGTGAAGGACAGCGAGGGGAACAACATCGAGGTGGTCTGCTACGCGCGGCCCAAACGCCGCGCCTCCGCCCGCGGCCGCCGCTGACAGGCGCCGCGCGTCTCAGTGCGATCCCGGCTTGTGCACCAGCCGGTGCGCGACCTCTGCCGCCTCGCCGGGCGTCACCCGCTTTTCTCGAAGCTTTCGAAATTCCTCCTTGAAGGCGTCCAACTCCGCCTCGGTCGCGTCCTCCAGATCGGCGAAGACGTTCCGCGCCTTGCTCGACCGAATCAGCTCGTCGAGCTTCAAGTGGGTCGCCTTGGCGTCGCGGTTCTGGGTCGACTGGATCAGGAACACCATCAAGAACGTGACGATGGTGGTCCCCGTGTTGATGACCAGCTGCCACGCGTTGCTGAACCGAAACAGCGGTCCGGTGATCAGCCAGACGGCCACAATCAACACCGCCATGACGAAGGCCCAGGGGCTGCCCAGACGCTCGGAAGAGCGGGCGGCGAAGACCCTGAATCGATCACTGACGGTCAATCGATGGGGTACGGCTGAGCTCATGGCCGGTAAGGTAAGCACTGATTGCCCGTCGCGCACGGCCGGGCCGGGCGGACGGAATGTCTCCGCTGCCGCTGTCAGGGGGTCGTCGCCGCCGGAGCCACCAGGTACTCGGCGACATACTGCGCGCGCCCGGTCATGAAGTAGCCGACCTGCTGCTGGTACATCGTCACGTCGTCGTTGCTGTAGGGCTTCTTGGTGTCCATCGACACGTA
>Ga0210388_10000958_pt1 | contig 22782 bp, 29 predicted proteins | sample IncBWC19OmetaG_FD_155485 | JGI IMG/M metagenome (GOLD analysis project Ga0210388, IMG submission 155485) | Forest soil microbial communities from Barre Woods Harvard Forest LTER site, Petersham, Massachusetts, United States - Inc-BW-C-19-O ...
GAGTACGCCCTCGCCGCTTAGTCAATAGCTAAGCCGTGAGGTCTCGGGCCCCGCTTGCCTGCGGCGGGGAAGGCCGGGATCAGAAGCAGGCTCACCCGGTGCGGTCCGCCTTCGCCAATCCGGGGAATCTCAAGGAGGCTGGTCCCCCACAACCCAGCCGGCGAGGCGAGCGGGGGACGAGATCAGAGCGCCGGCTACGCTCGTAGAAGCCATTCGGACGCGATTACGGACGTGGGTTCGATTCCCACCGTCTCCACCATCTTGACCAAGGTCGAACCGGCCCAGTCCCTCCGGGGGCTGGGCGTTCGGCGTGTCCGGGGCGCGAGGATCGCGTTCGGCGGCTGATCGAGGCCCTACTGGCTGCGCGGGCAATCTAGAACCGGGTTCGCATCCCGCCCGCCGGGGATGGCGGGAAAGTCCTCGAAATCTCCGTGGCCCCTGATCCTAAAGCCCCACGAGGAGCGATTCGGTCCAAGGCCGACTAAGAAGGTCTTTCAAAATGAGTGTAGGCGTCGCCAGCAGAGGATTGAGCAGGCGAGTGTGAGGAACGCGGTGTGCATGTCTGGGTCGCGCTCGTAGCGGATTCTGAGTCTGCGGAAGTTGTGGAGGTGAGCGAAGCCGCGCTCGACGACCCAGCGCTGGCGTCCGACACCGGAGCCGTTGGCTGTGCCACGGCGGGCGATGACGGGAGTGATCCCGAGAGCCCGCAGGAGCCGACGGTGCTTGTCGAAGTCATAGCCACGATCAGCGAGAACACGATCGGGTTTCTGGCGTGGCCGGCCACGCTTGCCAGCGACCGGCCTTGAGTGCAGATCCTCGATCAGTGGCAGCAACTGAGTGACATCGTGGCGGTTGCCGCCGGTCAGGGCGACCGCAAGCGGGATGCCGCTCGCATCAACCAACAGATGATGCTTTGAGCCCGTGCGGGAACGATCGACCGGGGATGGCCCCGTCAGGAGCCCCCCAAAAGAGCGCGGATATGGCTGGCGTCAACCGCGGCGCGGGACCAGTCGATCTTCCCTGCGGCGTTCAGCTTCACAAGCAGCCTCTGGTGCAGCGCATCCCACACACCTGCCTGCTGCCAGGTCCGCAACCTTCGCCAACACGTCACCCCCGAGCCGTAGCCGTACTCGCGCGGCAAGTCCTCCCAGGCGATCGCAGTGTGCAACACGTGCAGGATCCCGTTGAGCACCAGCCGGTCATCGATCGCCTTACGACCAGGGTTCCGGCGACGACGAACTCGCGCCGGGATCAACGGCTCGACCTCAGCCCACAACTCGTCAGTGATCTCGAACCTTGAGGGCACCTCCACCGCCTCCAATCCTCGGGGACACACCCCAAAGATTCAAGACCCCAACCCCAACCCCTCCATTTTGAAAGACCTTCTAAGGGCGTCGAATGTCCTCACGCTGTGTATCCAGGGGCGGCGGAATCGGAGCGCGGTTCCGCCGGGGCTGGCGAAAGGCGTTGGTCGCTGCCGTGTCGGAGACCGCTAAGTCGAGAGGCCCCGGAACGTTCTGGGGCCTCTCGCTGACTCAAGCCTCCCGGCTGTACGCGCTTACGCCGCGTACTTGAGGGCAGACTTTACGTCGGTCGTGAAATCCCGTAGGTGCAGAGATTCTTCGGAAACTCCGCGAGAAACCCGGACCCCGGGACGCGTCGTTGGATTTGGAGGTGGTAGGTTCCGCGGAAGGCGTCCTATGGACGCCCTACTCAGACTAACCATGTGGATCACTCCTTTGTGGTTCTAATGCACTAGCTGGTCTGAGGTTTCTGCGGCGGGCTACATCCCGTTGCGTATGTCCGAATCCTCGACCAACATTAGTATGCGGGTGGGGGTTCGGCATCCGGTATCCAGCTTGTGACCGGCCTCACGATCTGCGCGGGCGGTAGATGTAACCAAGCTGTAACCTTCACACGCAGGAAACCCCCGAGCCGGCCACGCTTGCTAGCGGGCGGCCCGGGGGCAGGCATCAATGTCCGGGAGTGATCCAGACCGGACGAGGAACGGACGGTCGCTTGGACCTAGTTAGGACCGGGAGGGATGTAGGCCCTCCCGGCCTGGCGGGTGCTCCGCCGAGGGCCGAGCGCCGTCTTTTCCTGCTTCGATGCCACTTGGCGCGAGACACCAGCGAAGGAGCAGAGCACCATGCTCTGACCGACTGGTTCGGGGCGCGTGCGTGTCGCGTGGCCGCTCTGACAACGAGCGACACCGCTCGCGCAGCGAGCTCTCGCAAATCATTCATGGCGGGGGCTTCTCCTGCGCCATGTAGGTACATAATAGACGCCACCGTACCTGCCTGTCACCGGGCATATTGCGAATCAGCGGATTCTGCATCGACCAGCGGTAGGACGTGCTTTAGCCTTGCAGAGCGATCGGACCGATTTTTCGTCGGCCCGGCCTTTCAATGTTTTCGTGCGGATAGGGTCGAGCTAGTCGGCTAATCGAAGTGCTCCCGGCTCGCTTACGCCGAAACCGATGCCCGACGATGGTTCGTACTTCGCTCAAACTCTCAAGCGGGCAGGAGTCGATGCGGCTGTCAGCGATCTGCTCGTCGGATCGCTTCTGCCCGCCTGTCGCCGGGCCTTACTCAATATTGCCTCAGCTCAGTAGCTCAGCTGTGCGTTGCCCCAGATGATGTTGAGGCCTCCGTAGGCGCCGCCCGAGTACGCCGACGTGCTGACCTGGAGTTCGAGATCGTTGCCCCGGGGTATGGCGAGGGTGATCCGTTGAGGCGAACTGTTCAACGCGACCGTGCTGGACCTGACGACGCGGCCGTCAACGCTCAACGACCACTGGGCCATCTCCGAGTCACCTTCGTCGGTGACGCCGAGCACGGCTGAGAAGTGGTGGTATCGACCAGACGCGATGCTGTAGTCGGTCGCCTGGCAAGTGGAGGCCGCGATCTTCTGGCACGCCGACGCCGACCCGTTCGGTTCGTTGAGCGGGGCGTTGTTGTAGAAGATGCTATGCCGAAAGTCCTGGTCGCCGATATGGGTATCCCCTAGCATGGGGGTATCGCCAGCCGTCGGTTCCAGGTCGCTGAGATAGACGGCGCTTGGAGGCGGATGAGGGTGCGGAAACGTCGTCGTCGAGACGGTAGGGCCCGGTGTCGGCGTTGGGGTAGGCCTCGGTGAGAACGCCCCTCTTGCGACCAACACGGCGACCACCACGCCGACGACTGTCGCGAGGGCCCCGATCATCGCCCAATTCACGGCACGCGAGTTGCCGCTGCCATTGTTGGTCACGACCCGCATCCTAACGTCCGCACCACCGCGACGAACCGTTCCTATCGGCGAAATACTGCGTCCAGGCAGGCGCGTGAGGCGCAACCGGTTTCGCACGAAGAGGGGCGTTGTTTGGAAAGCGAATGCGGGTACTGGCATTAGGCAGGAGAAGCTGCCGGGGCGGCAACAGTTCACGCGTAACGGAAGAGCGTGTACCCCGAGTCGCCTGTTGCGTCGCACAAGCGGCAATGCACGACGGGTGTGTATGTGCATGTTACGAGGTCCGGCGGGCCCAAACACAGAAGCCTGCGATACACACGCCAATGCCGCAGGCCAACGCCGAAACCGCGAGAGCTGCGTCGGAGATCCGCGAGAAGGTGGCCGCACGAGTAACGTCACCGAGGAGCGCCGCAGTAAACAAAAAGACGCCCACAAGGAGGACCAGCTCCGATGCTTTCTTCGTCGAGGCGAGCGCGCCCAGCCGTCCTCGCCGAGGTGGACCTGGCGGATACGTGTAGCGTGCCAGGTCGACAGCCGCAGGCGGGCTCGACATGGTCGCCTCTCTGATGGCGAAGATGATCTGGTCGTTATACCGCTGGACTTCGTTGAGGCGCGCCACTGCTAGATAGAGCGCCGCCGACCATAGCTCAAGGATCAAAGCCAATAGCGCGATGACCAGCACCGATTTGGAATTGCTTGCGTCGAGCTTCGGTCCAGCGATGGCAGTCACCCCTAGCACTACCGTAAAGAAGAACCCGAGCCACTGGCCTCTCATGGTCTCAAAATGGCGCACCTGATTCCACGCTTGCTCCCACTCCGCACGAGTGTGAGCCCAGCCCAGGTCGTCCGACGTCATGCCCAAATCATGCCGGACTTCCTGGGACGATGGTCCTTCCGAAGAGCCGCGACCGGTGTATCCGGTTGGATCGGACCGCCGTAGCGCACGCGGCGCGGGCGACGCGATGGTAGAAGTCTCGACCTACCAGACGTGCGCTCCATGACGCCTGGCCTCCCGCCAGCCATGCTGCCTTCAAGACCGTGGTCGGCGCGGACTTCCCCGTCGGGACATGGCATCTATCACCTCACGCCGTCGTCTGAGGGCCTGAACCATAGGCCCAAAGACCCAAAGAATGATGAGAGCCGCGGTGATCACTTCCACACCAAGCGACGAGGCCCCTCCGCCCGACCGAGACGAGGTAGCCGACGCCACGATCGCGAATGCGAGCAAGGCACCGTAGAGAAGCGCCCAACGTGCGAATCGGCCGCTAGCCGCCGCGATCGCCGCGTAAGTCCAGCTCACGACAGGGCCAACAACCGGTAGGAAGGTCGGCACAAACCACATGCGCATAATGAGCGATGGTGGCCGAAGTGGAGGCGGTCGAGGTGGTGGTGGTGGACGAGGAGGAGGAGGAGGAGGAGGAGATGTACCTCGGTGTTGACGGTTCTGCTTCGTCTCCTCCGCAGGTCGGGTACCGGTATTTCCCCTCTTGTGACGTAGAGCATCGTCATATGCCTTGCGTTCCTCACGATCGCCGAGAATGTCGCAGGCATTGTTGATTTCCTTCATGCGTGTCGCACTAGGCGCTCCGCCGGTGTCTGGGTGGAACTTCTTTGCGAGATTGCGACGTAGCGCCTCGATGTCACCATCAAACGTCTCAGTGATACCGAGCTTGTCGTACTCCGTGCGGTCGATGTCTATGGCAAATTTACGCATACTGTCGCTGGGCCTCTATACCTTGCCACCACGAGGCCGTATGGTACAACAGCCCCCATCGCGATGACCTAATGGGCCGAACGATGCCGGATCGGCGGCGGCTAGACATCGGGCTCGCGGGGCAACGCACTAGCGACGGAAGTCCGGGCGCCATCACGTCGCACAATCGGCGTTCGGCGACGAGGCGGCCCTTCAGCTGGCGCGTGCGGTTGGGCGCTTCTCAAGGGCAGTGCCCTCGAGATCGGGAGCAAGCAAGTACCAGTCATCGTTCGAAAATGGGCGGCCGCCGAATTTTTCAAGTATCCACCATTGGAGATCCCGTGCATGCTCGAGGGCAAAATCGAGGCGAGTCACCACTTCCTGCATCGTTGGTGGATAGACGCGCGAGATCGTTTCGGTAAAAACCGACTCGTCAACGGCGACGAACGCGTGTGGCTCTCCGTAGCGGAGATAGGCACGGCCAGCAACGAGGTCCTTGTTTGCGCACGCAACGTAGAAGGCCAGCTCGCTGCTAGTTGGAATCTCGATAGCCGCGCCTATCCTCATCCAGACGAACGGCTTGCGCGTACGCGACACCTTCAGAAACGCCAGGGCGCCATCGTCCTCTAGGAGCCATCCTCCCGGGTACTCGGGGAAGAGGGCCGCGTCGGTCGCTGGGCGATATTTTCCCTCGTATAGCATCCCAAGCATCTCAGGGATCAAAGCCTCGGCTTCGTCATGATCCATATAGTCGCCCTCCTCCAAGTTGTTGGCTCGCGCGATCATAACCCGGCGGCTCCTGATCGTGCAGGTCAACTCTGCCGGGCAATACACGACGCCGCGGCCATCGTCGAACTACTTGTGGGCGTCCTCGTTCCAGCGGCAATACCAGTTGACACCGCAGCAGGCATCACGGCAGTCTGCTTCGCCGCATAGCGGCGCAGTGTGGCTGTGGACGGCTGGGTGATGGCGCAGGTCTGAAAGGCTGTACGACCCGGACTTCTTAAGCTGGAATGGTGGATCAGCGTACCGACCGTCCTCGTCAAGGAGCTTATAGCTCACGCCGCTCACCTCGACATCCATGACGTAGGCAGTTCGCGTATCGACCGCTATGCGATCGCCGAGTCGCACCTTCGGGCTAAGGCACTGGAAAAGCGCGATGACGGCGCCGTTGAAGAACGCGGCGAGAGTACCGCCGAAAACACCAGCGGCGATGGTGTAGGCGGTGGCGGTATGCCCTGTCGTCGAGCTGGCCATATAGGCGGGGATCGCGGTCAAGGCACCGCTGACGACGACTGTTGCGAGGCCGCGGTGAAACAGCCAGATGCTGGTGACTCCGGGCCAGGACTCGCCGCCGGCGCATTGACAGGGCGCCGGGCGCAGGATGCCTGAGAGTCGTGGGAGTATCCACCACCAGTCCACGAGGCTCGATAGGAAGATGACGAGCGAGCCGATCACGATGGCCGCGAGGACGACGTCCAGAATCCGCGTAACGTGATATGGCCCGAGCGCGGCAGCCACGACGACAAGCAGCGAAAGCAGACCGGCCGCGCCGGCGCCGACCGTCTGGCGCTTGACAAGGCGATCCAGTTCCGCGCGGTGCGAGGGAACCGGGCGGTACGGCGACCGTGTCGTGATCCGGTAGCAAACATACAGGCCGCCGCTAATCACGACATATACGCCGTCGGCGTAGGCTGCCTCAGAGCGTCCGACGAGTGCGAGCAGAACAAGCGCAATGCCGACCGCTACTGCTTGAAACGTCATCGCGTGCTTCGGTTTCATGGGCTAGCAGTATGCCAGCGCTATCCCAAGTCACGTAACTCGCGCGATAGCTAGAATGCGCCGCTCTTAGCGTTCTAGCGAGGGGAGGGTGCCTAGTGCGCCTGGTTATCAGTCGGAAGCAGGAAGACGTCAAGGCATGCTCGGCGGCCACAAGGGGGTCAGCTTCACGCTCGCCTATCGCCTCGTCCTCACTCCCGAGGAGACAGAGCTAGTGGCGCGATACAAGCTAGGCGAATACCCGGTGACCTGGCGGAGCCTCCAGGGCCAGCGGACGCCAGACGACACCATCCAGAACATGACGGCGGGGCGCAGCCAGACCCTATCGGACGTAACGACCTTGCTAAACAACGAGAACATTGTCAAGGATGCCTGCGACAGCTTGCCCACCCTGTTTGAGGTCGTGCGCACCTTCGGCGGCGATGAAACGATCGACTACCCCCGCTAACAAGTCGATGCGCTGGGCAACGTCGTCTTCGCGTCTCGGAGTCGAGAGCATCTAGCCGGAAGGGACAGCTCGGTGCCGCGTACCACCGGCAGCAAAGCAAAACATCAACGAACTGTCGATGATGCCACATAAAGACACCGAGTTGGATGCATTGAGCGACGCTCGTGAGCGGGCAAGTATTCTGCGCACGGAGTGGCACGAGTATCTAGATAGTTGTCATGAGCACCTTTCGACGCTGCACAGCCAGACCGTCGGAATGCTGCCATCGTCCCCGGATGGTACGGCGGGCGGGGAGAGCAGGGATTGCGAGGCAGCGCCGATCAGACCGTCAACTTCGCCGGCGCGTTCAACCTTCGCTGTCGCGGGGTCGAGCGCGTCGGCGAGCTGCCAGAAGCGCTCGGCGGCCTGCTCGATTTCGCTGTCGGTGTGTCGGGGCATTGCTCGGTTGTAGCTGTTGGTCGGCGCTACTCGCTGTGCGCTGCGTGTAGCGCGGCCTTGAAAGACTCGGCATCCTCGTACACGACGCCAGGATCGCTCTGCGCCTCGCGGTCGGCTTCAAGCTCGCCAAGAAGCCAGTCCAGCGTCCAAACCGCGCCTGAGGTACACGTGCGTCGTCGCCCGGGAGCATGTGCCGCTCGTTCTCGCGCCAGAACGCCCTCTCCTGATCGGGCGTCGGGTCGAGCAGGCGGCGCGATTGCGGATTGCCGTGGCAGATGTTTCGGCTGTCGATCGGTGGGGTGCTGCTCACCCTTCGTTCCCCGGCCACGGAGATGGAATCCACCCCAGTTCGCCGAGCGCTTCCCGAATGCGTGTGGGAACGACGCCCTCGTTGCCGGAGCAGTAGTAGTCGAGGTAGCAGCCTCCCTTGCATGCGAGGTGGGAGACGACACCGCCCGCGTTGCGCCAGCTCATCGAAACGGGCTCTGTGTCAGCGTCTCGGCGGCGCCAGCGCATGTTGCAAATCGCGCCGTACAGATCGTGCGCGAAGGCATCTTCCGTCCGCACGCGCTCGGACAGTGTCCGGAGCGCCATTTCGAATGCCTCGAACTCATCTTTCGTCGCGGTGTCTGTGCCAGATTCGTCGTTGCTTTGGTGGGTTTTCATCGAAACGCAGTGTAGCGTTTTGTCTACAATGCCTCGGGTGCAGACAAGAGCGAAGTGCTGGCTGACGGCCATGTGTACCGTCATCTCCACGAAGGGGCAGACTGGCTTGCTCGAATGGCTGCGGTCGTGTCCGGAGCATGACTGGTTCGTGAAGATCGACTCGGGGTCGACCGTGGGACTCGACGCCGCCTGGCAGGAGACGGCTTACCTGTTCCGCTTGCCGGCGAACGTGCGCCGCCTGCTTGGATGCCGCTGAGGCGGCGGAGCGCGGCGAGACGGCTGAGCGTCATCTCGACCGAGAGTGAGGCTCGTCATCACCGTCCGGGACCCGAAGGACTACACCTATCGTCAGCGGCTCCACTCGCAACGTAATTGCTAGTCACGGCGGGAACGTTGCGTGGGTTCGATTCCCACCGTCTCCATATTGTTGTGTCTCAGGACATCGGAGACAGTTGTCGCGGGATATGGTAGACAGCTCATGCTTGACCGAGCGGCTGAGGTCGAGGGGGAGTTGTGCCTGCCCTGTCGTAGCGACGGCGCCCGGCACGACCTCGACGAACTTGACCGAGACGAACTGCCTGACTCTCGTGATCTTGGCGCTTCGGGCGCCCGGCGCCCGCCGATACCGCTTACCGATTGTCGCGTGCTCGCCTAGCCGATCAGCCTTTGATTTCGTTGTGAACCCGAGCCACCATCGGCTCGTTCATCTCGACGCCCGCCGCCGCGAGGATCGGCAAAAGAGTTACCCCGAATGCGTCGAATGCCTCCTGCGACTCCCAAACGTCGAAGACCTGGATCTCACCGTTCGTCTCGAGGGCTACGTGGGAGATGCGTCCGTCGGGCGCTCCGGCACCCGCTTCCTCAAGCTGGACGGTCGTCGTGTCGTACCGGTCCTGCGTAAAGCCCTTCGCAGTGATATAGAACCCAAGTGCCATTTGATGCCGTCCCCCTTCGCGCGGTCTGCGCGGTGGTTTGCGCAGCGATGGCGCGGACTGTACTCCTCGGACCGACGATCATGCGTGCCAACCGAATCGCCGGGCCGCGCGATTCTGATCAGTTGCTTGCCGGGGCTCCCCGCTCCGGTTGACGTTCCCGGCGCGTGACGCTCCGGCCGGTCGCCTGGATTCACGGAACGCCCCCGGAGGGTAGGGTTCCCGGGCAAGAGGCTGGCGTCGGGGCCGGCAATGCTCGATCGAGGGGGCAGGGGAGTGAGCGACCGCATTCTTGTGCTCGGCGCCGGTTTCGGCGGGCTGGAGCTTTGCACGATGCTGTCAGAGCTGCTCGGCGAGGACGCGGACGTGACGCTGATCGACAAGTCCGACGCCTTCGTGTTCGGATTCTCCAAGCTCGACATGATGTTCCGTCGCGCCCCGCCGGATTCGGTGCGGATGTCCTACAGCGAAATCGTCAAGCCGGGCGTGCGGGTACTTCGCGAGACGATCACGGCGATCGACCCTGACTCCCGGCTGGTGAGCACCGACGCGGGGATTCATGCGGCGGATGTGCTTGTGGTCGCGCTCGGCGCCGACTACGACATGGACGCGACGCCCGGTCTTGCCGAGGGCGGCAACGAGTTCTACTCCGTGGCCGGCGCCGAACGGCTCGCCGGCATCATTCCGTCGTTCTCGCACGGCCACGCCGTGATCGGGGTATGCGGCGCGCCGTTCAAGTGCCCGCCTGCCCCCAGCGAGTGCGCGCTGATGCTCGATGACGAGCTGAGGACGCGCGGCGTCCGCGACGCTTGCGAGATCTCGATCGTGATGCCGCTGGGCACACCTGTCCCGCCCTCGCCAGAGACGTCGGCCGCACTGCAACGGGAGTTCGCCGTACGTGACATCGCGCTTCTCAGCGGGCGGCGCGTCGCGGCACTCGATCCGCCTCGGAGAGTCGCCGTGCTCGACGACAGCAGTGAGCTGCCCTACGACCTGTTCCTCGGCGTCCCAAAGCATCGCGCGCCGGATGTCGTGATCTCCAGCGGCATGACAGAGGATGGCTACATACCGGTCGACTCCGCCACGCTCCAGACGCGATATCCGGACGTCTACGCGATCGGTGACGTTGCCACGGCCGGTGTCCCGAAGGCCGGCGTCTTCGCCGAGGGCGCCGCGCGGGTAGTTGCCCAGGCGATAGTCGCTCGGCGAAGCGGCGGCGAGCCCCCAGAACGCCACCTTGGGCGGGGCACCTGCTACATCGAGTTCGGCCAGGGACGTATCGGCAGCGTCGACATCGACTTCCTGTCCGGTCCGACCAAAACCGGCACGTTCAACGCACCTTCCGCAGAGCAGATGGCAGAGAAGCAGCGGTTCGGCTCGAGCCGCCGCGCTCGTTGGTTCGGGGCGTGAACACGCTTCATCGTCGAGGACCGACGCTTGCGTCCCACCGGTATTCTTGTCCGGATCGGCCCTGAGCGGGCCACGGCCCTGCCAGCTCACGAACGCTGGCGAAAAGACATAGGACAACGTCTATGGTGAGCGTCTCACAGAGTCCGGCCGCGGTCGCGGGGTCGCCGATCGCGCAGCCAGTGCTGACTCCGCTGACGGCTAGCGCGATGATCGTCGTCCTGACCATCGACGCCGGCGGTGAGTCGGTGGTCCACGACCTGCTCGCCGATCTATCCGGGCTGGCCAGGACGGTCGGCTTCCGCTCCCCGCAGGGTGGTCTGGCCGTCGTGACGGGGCTGGGATCGGCGGCGTGGGATCGGGTCTTCGCCGGCCCGCGGCCGGCCGAGCTACACCCGTTTCGCGCTCTCGACGGCGGTCGGCACCAGGCCGTCGCGACCCCGGGTGACCTCCTGTTCCATATACGGGCGGCGACCATGGATCTGTGCTGGGAGCTCGCGTCACTGGTTATCGCGCGGCTGGCCGGGGCAGCTACCGTGGTCGATGAGGTCCACGGGTTCAAGTACTTCGATGAGCGGGACCTGCTCGGCTTTGTCGACGGGACCGAGAATCCAACCGGACCGGCAGCCGAGGCGGCGGTGACCATCGGGGCCGAGGATCCGGCCTTCGCCGGCGGTAGCTACGTCATCGTCCAGAAGTACGTCCATGACATGGCCGCCTGGGATGCCCTCACGGTTGAGGAGCAAGAGCGGGTGATCGGGCGGGCCAAGCTCTCAAACGTTGAGATGGACGACGACGTCAAGCCGGCCAACTCCCATGTGGCCCTCAACACGATCGTCGATCCCGACGGCACCCAACGCCAGATTCTACGGGACAACATGCCCTTCGGGTCGCTGAGCGCCGGGGAGTTCGGCACCTACTTCATCGGCTACGCCCAGACTCCCGCGGTCACCGAGCTGATGCTGCGGCGCATGTTCCTCGGAGACCCTCCCGGCAACTACGACCGGATCCTCGACTTCTCCACCGCAGTCACCGGCGGCCTGTTCTTCGTACCCACGACGGACTTCCTCGACGACCCTCCGCCGCTGCCCGGCGAGACCGCTGATGCGACAGGCACCGGCGATGGGGAAGGGGCTGGCCCGGGCGAGATCGTCGCGAGCGGTTCGGCCGCAGACGACGGGTCGCTCGGGATCGGCGGGCTCAGCGGCGAGTCGGCGTCGTAGAGGTTCTAGGCGGGACTGGTCCGGGCGGAACCACTTCCGCGGCGCGCCGCTCAGGCTTCTTCGTATTCGTCGTGGCGGCGCCACCATACACCGGTCTCGTTGCGCCCCAGCGGAGCACGGTCGAGCCACGCGTACATGCCCCAGAGAGCGTCGACGCCGCGTCCGTAGGCAGAGTATGTGTGAAATACGACGCCATCCTCGAGGGCGAACGCGCTCATTCCCGGCCCCTCTTTTCTGAAGGTCACGGGATCCGTGCCGGCGCCGCTGGCGATCTGGATGAGCGTCGGGTTCTGCTCGGACGGCCGGAAATCCGCACTGCGAAAGTTGTACTCGACGGCGCCCGACTGCCATTCCTGCTCGGTGTGCGATGTGTGAAAGTCGTAATTGAAGTCGCTCTCGCACGAAGACGCCCACGGAAAGGTCCAGCCCATCCGCTGCTTGTAGTCGTGCAGTTGTGCCAGCGGGGCACGCGACACGGCTGTGAACGCGACGTCGTGATTGACGAGGTGCGCAACCGAGCCGGAGAAACCGTCGGCGATCGCCGAGCAGGACGGACACCCGGCCGTGAAGTCGGGTCCGAACATGAAGTGGTAGACGAGCAGCTGCGAGCGTCCTTTGAAGAGGTCGGCAAGGGACGCGCTTCCCTCATCCGTCTCAAAGCGGTACTCCTTATCGATCGGGACCCAGGGCAGATCCTGCCGCAGCCGAGCAAGCTGATCGCTGCGCCGCGTCAGCTCCTTCTCGGCGACGAGCAGCTCGAGCCGCGCCGAAAGCCATTCCTCACTGGTCCCGATCCTGTGAGCGTTCATCGGGTTCTCCTCCTCGGTGGTGGACATCAATTTGCTACCTCGGCCTGCGCGGACTCGGCGAGCTGCTTGATGCGCGCCAGGCGCCGGTCCCATTGCGCGGCCACGCGAGCCATCGCCTCAGCGGCATCGTCCAGCCGCTCGCGCCGGAGCGTGTAGCGCACCTCCCGGCCGCGCCGTTGGCCTGCGACGAGGCCGACACGGTTCAGCACGGCCAGGTGCTTGGCGACAGCCTGTCGAGTGATCGGCAGCCCCTCCGCGAGCGTCGTCGTGGTCGCCTCGCCATGCTCGAGCAGCGCGTCGAGCACGCGACGGCGCGTCGGATCACCCACCGCAGCCCACAGGGCGTCGTCCTCGGCGAGTGCGGTGGGCATCAACGCGTCGCGGAGCGTGGCTTCGAGGCGACGTGATCGAGGAGTTCGCCGAAGTGCCTACCCCAGCCCTGTTCGTGGTCTTCGACGTAGCGGGCCTTGCCATCCTCATCATGCGTCACGGCGCCGATGCCGCTCTCGAGGACCCGCAACCGTGTCCCATCGCCCTCCTCGATCAGCCTGAACTCGACCAACGCGGAGTTCTGCTCATCGGGTGCCGTGCCTTCCGGGTGGTTCCAGCGAAAGCAGAAGCGGCGGAACGGCTCGGCCTCCACGACCCGAATCGGCACGATCGCATCGAATGCTTTGTTTCCGCCGCGGCCCCCGGGCCTCCACGTGAGCGTGCCTCGGCTCCCACGCGCCCCTCAACGTCCGCCTCGTCGCTGAACCAGCGGCTGATCTGCTCGGGCTCGGTTATCACGGCCCAGACGACCTCTGGGCTCGCCTCGATAAGGATGTCTCGTTCGACGCTGTCAGCGGCCACGCTGCCTCCTTCGTTGATATGCAACCGATGGTTGCGAGACGTGGGCCTGCAAGGTAGCACACCGGGTGGAGCGTGCCGAGCGTCGTTTCACTTGCTGCTTTTGTGGCGTACGCTCTCTCGTATGGCGCGCAAGCTCGACCGCCAGATCGACGATGCGCTGCTGGCAGCAGCGGTGTCGGCCGGGGTTCTCTACGCCCGTCGCCGCGTGCGGCGGGTGGGGCGTAAGGTCGCACGCGGCGCAGTCGCCGCGGGTGGAGGCGCGGCCGGCGTGGGCGCTCTCGGGGTGGCCGGTGCGGCGGCTTGGCAGCGACGACGCTCCAAGATGGCGAAGTCGGATCTCCCCCGGCGTGGCCGTTAGGTGAGCGACGTAATTCGCTCACGCCGACCCGGTTGAGCCTTCGCCGCTGCGGCTTGCGGCGCGCCCCTACGTGTACACCCCGTCGAGCCAGTCTTGGAGCGCCGCTTCGCGCGCCGCGGCGTCCACGCCCTCGGTGAACAGGTGCGCGCTCATGCCGACCACACCGCCGAAGTGGTTGCGCCCAAAGAAGCGATACAGGCCGTCGGCGGTGCGCACTCCGAGAAACTCCGGCGTCGAGTAGTCGATCACGCCGTCGAGTGTGCCGGCGTCGCCGATTGAGGCGTGGACCGCGTCACCCACCCGCGCGTTGGGCGAGAGGCCCAAAGCCGCGCGGAGCGTGTCCATCGCTTGTGGCGTCCCGGCTGCCTCGGGCCCCTCGATGCCAGAGGAAGGCTTGCCGATGTATGTGATCTGGCGACCCTTGAAGTGCTCTAGATACTGCGCGAGCGTGTGGAGGTAGAAGTCGGTATGAGCGCCGATCGCGTCGTACTGGTCTTCCCAGCCGTCCGCGAGGATCCCGCTGTGGACGTAGCGCACATGTGCCGTGCCGCCTGCGCGCGCCTCGATCGTGTAGTCCAGCGCGTTGAATGTCCCGTCCGGCGCCTGCATGCGGATCACCAGTCGATGCGGTGGGTCCCAGGTCGTGACGGGCCCATCCTCCGGTGGCGTGGTGCCCGCAGGGATCTCCATCCCTGTCGGGAACTGCCACGCGGCGGTGTCGGCGGTGATCGCGGTCCAGACGTCGCGCGGGCCGGCGGGTAGGTCGACCTCGCGGGTGATCTCGAAGGCGCGGCTCATGGCTGGGGCTCCTTGTTGTTCGTGATGGTGGGGTGCAGGGCGACGACGAACCTGTGGGGGCGGCCGCCGGCAGCGTGCTCGTCGTGGTACCTCGCGACGAGGCCGTTGACGGCATCCGCCAGCTCGACGGCGAACGCAGCGCGGTCCTTGGCGGAGGCGAACCGCACCTCGCTGTCGATCCCGAGCGTCGCGAGCGGCTTCCCGGCCGCGCTCGCGCCCGTGATCAGTTCGCCGACCTCGCTGACGAGCCGTCCCGCGACCGCGAGCAGCCAGCGCGCCGAGCGCTGGTCCGGCGCGCGTTCCGGATCGGGCGCGAGCGTCGACAGGGCAGCCGGCGAGATGACGTAGGACGCGGCCGTCGCCTGGAGCACGCGCTCGGTGCAGTTGCCCCGGCGGCGCTCCTCGACGAGCTCGACGAGACCGTGGTGCTCCAGCGCGCGCAGGTGGTAGTTCGCCTTCTGGCGCGTCAGCCCGACGCGCGCGGCCAGCGTGCTCGCCGACGCGGGCTCGGCGAGCTCGGCCAACAGTCGCGCGCGGATCGGGTCCAACGACGCCTCCGCCGCGGCGGGGTCCTCGATGACCGTGACCTCGTGCATTCGCGCACCATCCCACGGACGATTATTTTTGTCAAGCAAGTTTATGTTGTCGGAGGGCTGAGTCTCTGTCGCGTGGCGTCGGTCCGCTCAGGCCAGCACAACCGGCAGCTGACAAACTAGCTGCGATGACTGAGCGCTTTGAGATGGCCGAGCACACGATCGTGATCGAGCGCGAGTTCGACGCGCCGCGCGAGCGCGTCTGGAGCGCGTGGACCGACCCGGATGAGGTCACGCGCTGGTGGGGACCTGAGCACTTCACGACGCCGCGCGAGAAAATCGAGTTCGACCTGCGCCCCGGCGGCGTGTGCCGGATGACGATGGTGGGGCCTGACGGCGAGGAATACCCCAGCGACGGTCATTTCGGGATCGTCGAGCCGCCCGAGCGCCTGTCGTTCGGCGAGCAGACCAGCGATCACCCGATGATCGAGTCAGGCGAGACGACAGTCGAGTTCATCGACCTCGGCGGCGGCCGCACGAAGGTCGTCGTCACCTCGCGCATGGTGTGCGCCGAACAGCTCGTGGAAATGTCTCACAAGGGCTGGGCCAGCCAGCTCGACAAGCTCGCGGCGCTGCTCACGAGCTGATGTGCACGGCCGGGCGCGGCTCAGATCGCGCGGATCGAGCCACCGTCGACCGGGATCATGGCGCCCGTCGTATAGGAGGCGGCAGGTGACAGCAGGAACACGGCCATGCGTCCGAACTCGGCTGGCTCGCCATATCTTCGCAGCGGAATGTCCTGCGACTTGCGGGCACGCACTTCATCCGGGTCGCCGCTGAGGGCATCGAGCTGACGCACCCGCTCGGTTGCAATTCTGACCGGCAGGATCGCGTTGACCCGCGTGCCGGTGGGGCCGAGTTCGTCGGCGAGCATCTTGACCATGCCGGCAAGGCCGGGAAACAGCCCGTTTGAGACCGCTAGTTCCGTGAGCGGCACGCGCACCGACGAGGCCAGCACGAAGACCATCGCGCCGCCGGCGCCCGCGATCCGCTCCGCCGCTCCGCCGCCGCTGTCCTTCGCGAGGTGGTCGCCGAGAACACGCGCGATGCGCACGGCGCCCAGAAAGACCTCCTCGAATGCGCTGCGCCATGCCGCATCCGGGGTGCTCGCGACGCTGCCACCAGGTGTGCCGCCGACGCTGACCAGCGCGCCGTCCAAGCGACCGAATCGATCCTCCGCGGCGGCGAGGAGCAGCTCGGGCGTGCCAGCGTCGGCGTTGTCGGCGACCATCCATGAAATTCGGTCCTCGACGGCGCCGTGGGACGTAAGGCGAGCGGCCGCGGCGGCCACCGAAGCCTCGCGCGGGCCACTCAGCAGGACGCGCGCGCCCTCGGCCAGGAGCGCCTCAGCCGCAGCGAAGCCGAGCCCGCGGCCGCCGCCCGTGACGATGTACACCCTGTCGCGCAGATGGAGATCCATGGACTCGGGGCGCTTTATTCGGACCAGCGCCGCGCCACACAGTCTCGCCGATCCGGCGGCCACAGCCCGCCGTGCACAACGCACCAGCCCCCGCGGCGTCCCTCACGTCCGCGGCGGAGGCTGGCGTGTGCACTTCCACGGCCCCGCCCCAATAGGGGGCCGCGCTTGTCTCCCCCAAGTCCGTTACCAGCTCGAGTTTTCCGCTCCCGAGCAGTCGGTCGTTTTGCTGTGGCAACTGCGGGTGATGGTCCCGTCTGCGGCGCGTTTGATCGTCAGTTCATCGTTGTTGGTGGCGGTCGCGGTGAGCGTGTATTCGCTTGCGCTGCCTGTAGCGCTGCTGAGCCACGCGTGTTGGGTGCTGGTGGCGGTCGCGATCGTCGGGTCCTCCGCCGCGATCCCTTCGGGCGTTATTTCGGCGTAGCTGCCTGTGTGATCCACGGCGAACGTCTCTGCCGCGGACTGGGCGTTGCGTACGAGTTCCTTCGCCTGCACGTTGGTCGCCTTCGCGGTGTTGCTCAAGAAGGTCGGGATCGCGATCGCGGCGAGCACACCGATGATCAGGATCACGACCAGCAGTTCTGGCAGCGAGAAGCCGTCACTGGCACGAAGGTGCCACCCGAGGCGACGCCATCCGGAAGTGCCGGCCTGCTCTGCACCGGTGGCGGTGCGGTGCGGGGGGTTCGACTGCAACAGCATCACAGAGCCTCCTTGCTTGCTGGCAGTCGGGCTGTCTCGGCGAGACCCCTTACTTTGCGAGCCCGCCTCACGACGGGTTTGCCCCTTCAGACTTATTGAACGGGGGCTGAGTGTGCGGATCGCCAGGGCCGGATGGAAGTGAATTTCGATCGGCGGCGCTTTTTTGGACGGATGTACGAGGAACGGCGCTCTCGCCGGCATCCTCGCCGCTGACCGAGAGCGGTGCGCGCGCGACGTGCCAGCAGCAGGAGGGAGGCGTGACGAGGATCGGCGCAGACCGCGAAGCGGGCGGTCGTCGTCGCCGCACTTATGCGAACATATGTTCGTATGGACTCGGCTGATTCGGTACTGGTAGGCATCCGGGGTCCCCTTGCTCGAGGCGCTGCAGACAAACGTCCGGCAGTCAATCAAGTGGCAGAGCATCGACCGACACTCGATCGAGTGGCTGTTGGACATCGGTCGCATTCGGCCTTGGCGGCAGGAAGAGTGGAGCGATGACCGCGATGGAGGCCTACAAGGCAGAGCTCGCCAGGTTCCTCGAAGGCTTCGGCGGCAACGTTCGCCGCGTACGTGTCGGCCGACGGCCACCGATTTCGCAGGAACGTCTTTCCCATGCCGCCAGGCTGCACCGCACAGAGATAGGCAAAATCGAGCAGGGGCTCGTGGAGCCGCGCCTGACGACGCTGTATATCCTCGCGGACGCTCTGAGCGTCACGGTCGACGAGCTTCTGGCCGGGCTGGCAGTACCGGTCGAGCGCAGGCCATCACCGCGCGGTGAGCATTGGTCGTAGGAGCCTCGAGCCCGGAAGTTGCGCTTGCGGCCACCCTGCGGCGGATGCGCGAACAACGCAGCATCACTCGCGAAGTGCTGGCATTCCACGCCGGACTGACTGCGGGCGCGCTCGCACGCATCGAGCTCGCCCAGTCGGTACCGAGCTGGAACACGGTGCGCCGGATCGCCGACGCGCTGGGCGTCGACATGGTCGAGCTGAGCGCTGCCGTGGAACGGGCGGCCGCTGGCCGGCCTCCTCTACGCCCCGTCGGCGGAGGCGCGGGGTCGGGGACGGCCGAGCAGAACCGCGCCGCTGACGACGGCCGCGAACGCGACGATCCGTAGCGCGCCTTGGGCGCCGCCGGGCGGCGTCTCGTGCAGCAGCACCGCGCCGGCCGCGATCGGAAGTGCGGTCGTGAGCAGCGTCGCCACCCCGGCGATGCTCAGCGCCGTGCCCCGCTGGTAGCCGATCTGAAGCAACGAGCTGCCGAGCAGATAGGCGACGATCGCCACCAGCGCGAACAGGGCCCTGGCGCCGCCCTGGGTCGCGATCTTCGTCGAGATGTCCCCGCAGGAGAACAGCAGCCCGCCGGCGACCGCGTCAGCTGCGGCCGCCCCGAGCACTGCGCGGCCCGCCGTCAGCACGAGCAGCGCGACCGCGGCGCTGCACCCGAGCCACAGGCCGATCTCGAAGAGGCCGCCGCGTGTGCCCGGTTGGACACCCCCGAGCAGCGAGAGCGACAGGAACAGCAGCCCCGCGACCGAAACACCCGCGCCGACACGCTCGCTCCCGCTCAGCGTGCGATGTCCGATCCGCGCGGAGGCCACGGCGAGGATGCCAATGCCTCCGGCTGCAACGCTCTGCACAAGCGCCAGCGGCGCCAGCCTCAGGGCCGCGACGTACAGCAGGAACCCGCTCGACTCCATCGCGAAGGCTGCGAGCCAGGGGCGGTCGGCGAGCAGCAGGCGCAGCGATTGCACGGGTCGGAGCAGCGACAGCGGCGGGAGCTCTCCCACGGCGTCGTGCTCGCGCACGTACGCGAGGTTCACGAGCGTCGTCGAGGCCAGCGCCAGCAGAAGCCCCGCCACGGCCTCGGTGTTGGTGTACGCGATCGGCGTGAGCGGCCGCATGCTTGTACTGAACCGCTTTCTCGCCGGCGGCGCCGGCGTGGAGCCGCGGAACGGGTAGGCGCGAAGCCGCGGAACGTCACCATGACGGGGTGCGTCCTCCGGGATCGATACTCGCGACGCTGGTCGGCCTTGCCGTCCTGCATCATCACGCCCACGATCCCGCGGTCGACTACGTGGGTGTGTTTCTCGCCGCCGGCGCCAGCTGGATCGCGATCCCGGGTCCCGGGGAGGCGGCGTTGATCGCCGCGGGGATCTCGGCGGCGCACGGACGGCTTGATCTTGCCGCGGTGCTGGCGGTCGCTTGGGCCGGCGCCACCGCCGGAGGCACGGGCGGGTGGATCCTCGGCATCCTGGCCGGCCGGGGCGTGCTCAGGGCGACCGGGCCGCTCCAACACTGGCGGCTGGCGATGATTGCGCGCGGAGAGCGCTTCTACGAGCGTTACGGGCCGATCGCGGTGCTGTTCACGCCGTCGTGGGCCGCCGGGATCCACGCGATGCGCCCGTCCCGGTTCCTTGCGTTCAACGCGCTATCCGCCCTGGCGTGGGCACTGTCGATCGGCCTCGGCGCCTACTTCGCGGGCCCGTCGGTCACCGACATCGTCAGCGACGCCGGCACCGCCGGCTTGGTCATCCTCGGCGTGCTGGTCGGGTTTGCGGTCGTGCTCGTGCTCAAACGGCGTACGCGCGCCTAGGTCCGCAGCGGGATCGCCTGAGCCGCGCAGCGGCCTCGTCCCGTCAGCGCAGGCAGGGCGCGCGCTACAGTCAGGGTGATGATTGGCCTGCGACGAATCGAGGAGCTGCAGGCCGAGGCGCGCTACCACCGTGAGCGCTACGAGCTGTACAAAGCGAAGACGTACGGCCCCCGCCTGACCAGTCCGGGGCGGCTCAGGGAACTCGAGCGCCGCCATCAGGGTGCGGACTCACGCCTGCGCGCGGCCGAACACGAGAACGCGCACCCCGAGACGCTCGACGCCGACTCAGAGTAGGTTCGCGAGCCGCCAGCCGAGCGAGGGGCCGCCGACGGTGCGCACGGAGACGGCGGCGCTCGTCGCGCGCGCGACACCGGCGACGGACACGCGCGCCACCGGCTCACGCGCGCGCAGCCCCTTCGCGGGGAGGCGCACGGTCAGCTCGACCGGGAGCTTCAGCCCGCCCCAACCGATCTCCGTTAGGGCGGCCGCTGTGACCGCTGTGGTGTGGCGACCGTCCGCCGAGCTGGCGCTCAGCACGCGGGTACCGGCGGGCAGCACCGTCGCGAGGTGCACGGCGGACGCGAGCGAGTCGCCGAGTCGCCGCGCGGCGCCGAGCGCGGCTTCGACCGGCAGCCCCTGGTGCTGCCCGAGCACGGCTCCGAGCACGGTCAGGTGTCGCCCGGCGACGGTGATGTCCTTGGCGAACACGAGACAGCCCCCGGCGGCGCCATCGGAGCCGGTCTTGACGCCGACGTAACCGTCGGTCCCGACGAGCGCGTTGAGGTTGGCGACGCGCCCGACGACGGGCAGCATGGCTGACGGTTCGGCGACGATCGTCGCGAACGTCGCGTCGCGCATCGCGACACGCGCGAGCCGCAGCTGGTCGGTGGCCGTGGAGGTGGTTTCGGGGTTGAAGCCGCTCGGGTCGGTGTAGGTGGTGGAGCGCATGCCGAGCGCGTGCGCCGCGTCGTTCATGCGCGAGACGAACGCTGCGAGCGAGCCCGCGTCGTGGATCGCGAGCAGCACGGCGATGTTGTTCGCCGATGGCAGCAGCAGCGCCTGCAGCGCCTGGCGCTCGGTGATGCGCTCGCCGGCGCGCACGGGCAGCGTCGACTCGCCGAGCGCGACTCGCCGCTGCTCGTCGGCGACGTCCGTGGGAGTGATCGTGATCGTGAACCCCTGCCCTCGTCGTGTGAGCGGGTGTTCGCGCAGGACGAGGTACGCAGTCATGATCTTGGCGACGCTCGCGATCGGGACGGGCGCCAGCGTGCGTGCGCTCGCGGCGCCACCGACGCCCTCGACCTCGACAGCCGCCTGGCCTTCACCTGGCCAGGCAAGCAGCGGCAGTCCACCGGGCACGCGCACGTACGCGGCCAGCGTGCGGTGCAGGATCAACGGCGGCGCGGTCTCTGTCGCAAGCCGCCCGACGGCGAGGATCAGGACGAGCGCTGCGACTGCTGCGATGAGCCCTCGTGGCGAGCGCCAGTGGGGCCTGTTCGTCGGCGCCGGCCGTTCGCTCGTGACCACGGCTCCGAGACGCTAGCGCAGCGCGAGGCGGGCGAGTGCCGGCGGGGCGACAGGCGTCAGGCCTGCTGGGCTGCTTGCGGCGCGGCTGAGCGCGCACGCACGCGGATCACCTCGGCGACCGCGGCGGGATCGTCGTAGAACGGCACGTGCCCGGCGCCGAGCGTGACGTGCGTCGCCCACGGCATCAGCGCGCGTGCTCGCGGTGCCTGCAGGCGGTAGGGCAGCAGCCTGTCGCGCCTGCCCCACGCGATCGTCACGGGCGTGCTGCGCAGCTGCTCGGGCGAGCCGAAGCGGTACTGGTCGAACGCCTCGAGAGCGCCGCTCAGCGCGGGCGCGGCCCAGGCGTCGCGGAGCGTCGCGACCGCCTCCTCGGCCGGCAGGCGCGCGGGGTAGCCGTAGGTCTGAGAGAACAGCGCGACACGGCCTGCGCGCGTGCGCGCGAGCGCTTCCGTGGCCGGACGTGCAGCGGCGGGCACGGCGCCGATGGCTCCGAGTGACAGCTGGCAGAAGCGCAACTCCGGCGCGTTCCAGAAGCCGGCGGGCGAGAACGCGGTGACCGAGCGCACCGCTCTGCCGCGTGCCAGCTCGAGTGCGATCGCGCCGCCCATCGAGTTGCCGGCGACGTGCGGGCGCTCGAGGCCGAGCTCGGCGAAGAACCACTCGAACGCATCGGCGTAGGCGGGAATCGTCGGCTCGATGCCGGCGCTGAGCGGCGCGGAGTGACCGAAGCCGGGCGAGTCGCAGGCGATCACGTCGAACTGATCGACGAGCCGCTCGATCACGGGCTCCCACGCCTGCCAGTGGTGGCCGACGCCGTGCAGCAGCACGAGCGGCGCGCCGTCGCCTTCGCGGTGGTAGTTGATCGAGAGGCTCACGCGACGCTGCCGCTGCTCTGGACGCTCGCGGCGGCTGGATGCGATCGAATCAGGTCGGCGCCGCGCTCGGCGATCATGATCGTCGGAGCGTTGGTGTTGCCGCCGGTGATGGTCGGCATGATCGAGGCGTCGATCACGCGCAGCCCCTGCAACCCGTGGACGCGCAACTGTGAGTCGACGACGGCTTCCTCGTGGGTGTCGCTCATCCTGGCGGTGCCGACGGGGTGGTAGATGAGCATCAGGCGCCTGCGCAGATCGGCTTCGAGCTCGGCATCCTCGACGCTGCCCGAGCCGGGCTTCAGCTCGGTGACGATCAGCTCGCGCAGCGGCGAGGACGCGGCGATCTCGCGCGCCAGGCGCACCCCGGCCACCAGCGAGCGCACGTCATCGGCCTCGGACAGCGTGTTGGTGATGATCCGCGGCTTGGCGGTCGGGTCCGCCGAGC
>Ga0210388_10000960_pt1 | contig 22776 bp, 17 predicted proteins | sample IncBWC19OmetaG_FD_155485 | JGI IMG/M metagenome (GOLD analysis project Ga0210388, IMG submission 155485) | Forest soil microbial communities from Barre Woods Harvard Forest LTER site, Petersham, Massachusetts, United States - Inc-BW-C-19-O ...
GAACGAAGGCTCCGATCGTAGCCGAGTATGCTTCTGTTTGGAGGACCGAAGCATTCGGTAGGAAGGAGCCTTCGATGATGATTATTGGATGTGATTATCACCCCAGCTGGCAACAGATTTGTTGGGTAGACACGGTCACGGGAGAGACGGGAGAAAAGAAGTTGGAGCATGATTGAAAACACAGACCACTTTTGTAATTCCTGCCTCAAATGTGGAGCGAAAACGGGCAAAAAAATCACTTCCGGTTTGAATTCAATGCGAAGGCTGTGGCCGAATGCCAAATCCGCGACGAGATCGCAACTACAGGAAGACTCAGCGTAAAGCCTTCACCGAAAGAGCGAGTTTCAGGATGGGATCTATTGGGGTGGTTGAAGAGGTTCGCGTTTAGATGTTTCGTGAAAAATGCCGCGGTTTGAGTGTTCGCGCCTCCATTTTGCCGGAGTCGCTCCAGCTACGTTTGCAAACGTCCGGGTGAAGGCGGCTTGATCAGAAAAACCGGTCTGCGCAGCAATTTCCACCAACGAGTTATTCGTTTCCGACAAAAGGACCTTCGCGATCTCGACGCGGTGCAGAATCAGGTAACGATGTGCGGAGGTCCCAAACGTTGTCCTGAACGATCGCGTGAAATGGCTGACTGAAAGCCTGCATTCCTCGGCAAGTGTGGCCAGTTTTATCGCGCCGTCCAAGTGCTCCTGGAGCAATTCCACAACGCGGCGCCTCTGCCACGGCGCCAGACCGCCTTTGAGTTGATGGATAGGTTCACGAATCTGACCGTACCGCCCGACAAGGTGCGAACAAATCATCATGGTGAAAGAATCCATGAACAACTGAGAGAATATCCCCGGCCTATTCAGCGACGGCAGGATCAGTTGCGTTAGGTGATGAATCGTCGGGTCGGAGCTTCCATAAACGCAATGGAGACGCTTAACCCTGGCCGTTTCGGCATCGTCCGTGAGGGAGTCCAGGGTGGCACGCGGAACGTGGTAGTGGACCCAGTCGATCGGCCCCGGGTTTCGAATACTCGAATTTGACTCCAAGTCGCACATTGCCACACCTCCCACTGGCCATGTCCCCGTCTGCGTGTACTTTTCATCGGTCCAAAGTTCCCATTCCCCGGAATTCGCATGATTGAGGTGAACGGAAACAACGTAAGCCTTTTCAGATGGTATGGACGCAGTTCGCTCCGGGATACCGCTTCGTGCGATCAGCCGAGTAATCGCCAGCTGCGGACGGACAATGGAAACCGCGGAATCGATGGCAACATGGGGCGGCTGATTCATGGTGAAATACTTCGCCATCTGCGCACCATAGGCACTTGCTGGGTTCGATGAGGTCGTCATGGGCAGCTCCGTTCCGAAACATGGGGACAAACAGGAAGTTTCCGAATCATTTTGCCTGAAACCGTGGCTGAGTTCGTGCACCGATCATCGACGTTAGGAAAAGTTCCGTCTTGCCCGGTTTCCCGAAAGGTATGGACGGGCTGAAAGGAACAGATAGGAGTTTCTTTGACGTTCGGCCGGTCCCTCCTGTCCGCCGAACTGACTCACGCGTATTCGTATGCAAGCTTCTGAGCATCCACTTCGACGCGCACGCGTTTCTGCTGACCGGCAATCTTTTCGAAGGCTCGAATGTGGTCAGCGGCGTGCTTTTCGCGGGAAATTACGATAGCTCTGGCCAAGAGGTCACTCTGCAGTCCAATGGGGTCCTCGTTGTTTTCCCACTTCGAGAGAGTTGTCTTGTTCACGCGAAGCAGCCTGGCAAACTCCGTTTGGTTCAGATCGATATGCTTTCGCAGAAAACGGAGCTCTTCACCGCGAAGCCGATAAGGTTTCTGAAGAATGGCAACAGCCGCTTCCCGGCGATTTGTGAACAATCGAAAGACGGGCACGATTTATCGTGCCCCTACATTTCCGCGCTATTCACAGCTCTTCGAGCTGGGTTAACTTGCCACACGTACGGTAACTTTTCTTCCCCAAAATATTTCTTTTGTGTTGCAACGTGCGGCTGCGGAGACGCATCTTTATGAACAACGCAAAAGAGAAAATGCGGATCGCTGCCTTCCTGCCTTAGGCACACCGCCAGACGCGAAGCCGTGCATGGAACACGCCGGATCGCGCGGAGAGTTCAAACTATTGGAGGGTTCATGAAGATGCGGATAGTGGTGTCTCTATTGGCTTTTCTTACTTTGTGCGGAGGAGCTGCGTATGCGCAGGACACCCCGAAGGTGGATATTTTCGCGGGCTATTCCTACGTGCGTGAAAATCCCGACACTTCTGGGATTGATAGCTTTAGCTTGAACGGAGGAAGCGCGTCCTTCGCGTATCACGTCAAGGATTGGCTGAGCGCAGTCGGAGATATCGGCGCCTATCACAGCGGAAATATCCTTGGGACCGGAGTTGACGGAACACTCACGACATATGTATTTGGTCCCCGGATTTCTTACCACAGCGACAGACGAATTACTCCTTTCGCCCAAGTTCTTTTCGGCGGGGCGCATGCGGGAGAAAGTATCGCCGGAGGCACCTCTGGTTCGCAAAACGCATTCGCGATGACGATCGGCGGAGGCGTGGACTACCGGATCAACCATCGACTCTCTTTGCGGCCGCTTCAGGTCGACTACTTGATGACGCGGTTTCAGGAGGGGACGACCAGCAATCAAACGCAGAACAATTTGCGGGCGTCGACGGGAATCGTGGTTCACTTCTGAAAACTGGGAGAACAAACAAAATTTGCAAATGGCTTGCGTGGGGGAATGCCATTGCAAAAGAGTCGGTTGTCCGGTGCAGGCAGGGGGTCGCGCATAAGTAAAGGCAGGCGCGGCCCTACGCACCTTTTCGGGAGGAAAATCGCGGCTGACAACTGACAGTTTGGAAGTTTGGATTTTTTTGGGGCGAGCGTGCGTTGCACGCGAGCAGTGCGACCCCTGGCGATTTCCGAAAAATCGAAAGACGGGCACGATGTATCGTGCCCCTACATTAGAAACTGAGGGCCGCCTTTTTTAGAGGCGGCCCTTTTTTTCTGCGGAGGCGAACTTCGCGGTTAGTGCTGGAGCGTGTAAATGACCGTGATGTAGGTTTCGATCTCGACGGGCTGGCCGTTGAGAACGGTTGGCTTGTACCGCCATTGGCTCACGGCGTCCGTGGCTGAGCGCACGAAGAGTGGATCGCCGCTGACCACTTGCAAGGATTGGATCGTTCCGTCGGTGGCGATGACAGCGCGTAATTCCACTTGGCCTTCGCGATGAATTTGTTTCGGGAGCGCTGGATAAATGGGCTCGACGCGTTGGAGCAGCATGGCTGGTTCCAGATGCGCCACGAGGAGGCGATGCGTTTGCGGACGCACCTCCACAGGACGCTCCGGTTGGCGCCTTCCGTCATCGATAGGAATGCAAGCAGGGCACGGAGCACCTGGCCCCGAGCCAGTCGGAAAATCTGGTGGATCCTGTGGTTCACCGACGGGGCCGTTAAAGACTTGCTGTGGAATGCTTGTCGGTACGGAAATGAGGTCACCGAAAAAGTGATGGTTGTGTTGGATGGGCTGTCTTGGATCGGAAGGCGGATGAGCCGGCCCAGGATTGTGAAAGTAGGGCGGGATCGGCGTCATAGCAAAAGCGATGTGTTGGGGTTTTCCAAAGAGCGGAACCAGAATAATGGCCGCAAGAATCGCTGCTTGCGCGGCGACGGAGATGATTAGCGCGCGGCGGCGAATGCGGCGTTCGCGTTTACGTTGCTCGGGACTGCCTTCAACGAAACAGCCTTGCAGGGAACCGAAATCATTTTGCGGGACGGAACTTGGGCCGGATTCGATAGACATCACACACCTCCACAAAAAAGTTCTGCGAGTTAGAAATGGAGATTTTTGCGACGCCGACCTCCTGAGGGTTGCTCAACTACCGCAGGAGACCGGCGCCGCGCTCGCAGGGATGTGAGGTGCGCGCGTCCTCACTAAGTTGGACACCGGGATGGGGAACAAGTTCCCGGGTGAAGAGTAGAGCCCCAACGGTGTGGACTTGACCCCAAGACAGGCACGGTGTCCCGTGTCCCTACGGTGGTATTTGTGCGTGCGCGACGGTTGGGAGCTAAAACGTATGTGCCCACAGCCACAAAATACACATTTCAATGGCTTTATTTGGATGAACCGAAAACGGGGTCTGGCGCATCCCATGCATTGTGGACGTGGATCTGAAGGAGGGTTTCCCGATGGATGGGCGTAATGTCGAGACAATAGGCGTGCGCCGCACGGGTTGGGCTGCTCTAGACCGCGATCCGCAGCAGGACAAAGTCGAGTTTGTCTGTCCGTACTGCGGTGCGCGGGACGAGAAAAATGCCAGACGCGAGCGGATGCTTTATCACTTCACGGACGGCTTTCTGCAGGATTTGCAGGGCGAAGTGACGCAGTGCCATTCCTGCAAGAGATCGCTGCGCGTGGTTCCGGTTGTGCTTTTGCACGACCAAGACGAAGAGCGGCGATTTGAAGCAGTCTTTTCGGACGAATTGGCGGCCGCATCGAAGAATTAATTCGTTGAACTAATTCGTTCGACGATTTGAAATTCGAAATGGCCTGAAAATGGAAACGGGGCGCAATTGGTTGCGCCCCGTTTTTCTTTTTGGATTTACTGAAACTTAGTAGCGGTGCCAGCAGCCGAAGCGGTCATAGTAGCCGCGGGCGAACACTGGGCGCCGCTCGAAGCGATGGTCAAAGCGCGCGTCGCGAAAGTCGCGGCGGACAATGACTTCACGGCGAACGATGCGCTCGGCGGCCTGTGCATTAGGCGCGCCGGCAAAAGATAGAGCGCCACCCAGTACGACCGCTGCGAGTACTGCCTTGCCAATCATGGACTTCAAAATATTGCTAAACATTGCGTCCTCCCGGGCGTCTCCAGGACTGCTCTCGGGTTGCGCCCTATATTCTATGAAACACCCCTGCTTACGAAATGTTGCGCAATGCAGGCGCGTGTCGTGAGAGAGCTACAGAAGGTTTGTAGTAACAAAAAAAGAGCGCAGCAGAGATTGCTGCGCTCCTAGATAGATTTAGAAATCAATGAGGTGGATGATCGTGGTCGTGATCGTCCCACCGCTCGGTACGCCACGCCCTGGCATCTTCGTCCCACCAGCGATGACCATGATCCCAGCACCACGCGCGGGCGGAATTCAGGCGTTCGCGCGCCTTTGCGGCTTGAGGACTGTCCCAGCCGTGCTTTGCGGCAGCTTCGTGTAATTCGTGATCAGCGTGAGCGATGCGGTCTTGACAACCTTCCGCCCGCAATTGTGGCGTGCCGTAGAGTGTCAGCGCACCGGCAAGAATGGTTCCGGCCAATAGCGTTTTTCCGAACGACGGAAATTTCCAGCGAAATTGCATTTTGTTTTTCCTCCCTCGAATTCGCCAAGCATACTCAAAGCGAGTTGTGCACCCCATCGGGTAAAAACCTTAGCGAAGGGAGGAGGAAACTCTAGTGCGAGAAAGCGAATCCGTCGCTCAGTAGGCCTGCAAAAAGGGATCGACTTCCATGTGGTATTTCTCTAGCCCGGCGCGGATGTGGTCGAAGGCTTCGTCCACGCTGTCGGCAAATTGCAGCATCTTGTACTCGTCTTCGTTGATGGTTCCCCAATTCACCATGGCCTTCCAGTTTAGGACTTTGTCCCAATACTTGCGGCCGTAGATCAAAATGATGTTGTGCTTGGCGAGCTTTCCGGTTTGCAAAAGCGTGAGCATTTCCCAAAGCTCGTCCATGGTGCCGAAGCCGCCGGGAAAAACGACGAGAGCTTTGGCGATTTGTGCGAACCAGAGTTTGCGCATAAAGAAATAGTGGAAATTGAAGCTGAGCTCAGGGCTGATGTAGGCGTTGGCGAACTGCTCGTGAGGAAGCTCGATGGAAAGGCCGATGGACTTGCCGCCAGCTTCGCTGGCGCCGCGGTTGGCGGCTTCCATAATGCCGGGACCACCGCCCGAGCAAATAACGAAGCGGCGCGGCTTGGGTCCGAGAGTCAACGACCATGAGGTAATTTTGTGCGAGAGTTGGCGCGCTTCCTCGTAATAACGAGACATTTCGAGGAGACTTTTGGCGCGGCGTACTTCGCTTCGGTGTCTGGTCTGCGCCATCGGGGAAAGTTTCCTGACGATTTCTTTTTTTAGGCGGGTGACGCGCGCCTGCGCGATTTCGTGAGATTCAATGCGCGCCGAGCCGAACATAACGATGGTGTCGGCGATTCCCTCTCTCTTGAGCTGCACGAGGGGATGGAGATACTCCGCTAGAATACGGAGTGGCCGCGCTGGGGTACTTTCGAGGAACCGGTGATCCTCATGGGGCGCTTTTGGCGCGTGCTGGGGCTTGAGCTTAGGCTGACCTGCAGACATGGGCTGTTCTCTCCGAACGATGCGAACAATCATTGTAGGAATCGGGGAGCTTCGCGGCAACGTCTTCCGCCGAGGGTGCGTCGAATTGAGTACACTGCGGAATCGGGCCTTTTCTATCGGTGAGCGTTCGGGGAGACGGAATGAAGCGAATCGCTGGACATTGCACACTGCTACTCGCTGCTCTGCTTGCGGGTGCGGGTGCATTGCGGGCGCAGGCTCCCGAAGGACCCATGGCGCCCAGGCCGGGCCAGCCGGTGCAGCAAGTGCCGCCGAACGCACAAGCCAAACTAAAGGTTCAAGTGGCGCTGGTGAACATGCCAGTGACGGTGCGCAATGCGAAAGGCGACATGGTGAATGACCTGGACGCCAAGGATTTTCGCATCACCGACAATGGCGTGGAGCAGAAGATTTCGCATTTTGATCTGGGCGGTGATCCGCTTTCGCTGGTCATTTTGATTGAGACGAGCTCGCGCATTGATCCGCTTCTTCCGGGGATGCGCAAGACCGGGATTCTTTTTACGCAGACAGTGATGGGGCCGGAAGGCGAGGCTGCGGTGGTGGGCTTCAACGATGCCGTGGACAAGCTGCAGGACTTTACGAGCGACGGCGACGCGATTGAGAATGTTGTGGCGCACTTGCAAACTGGGACTTCCGGCTCGAAGCTCTACGACGCTATGGCTGTGGGAGTGGACATGCTGAGCGCACGCATGCCGCAACCAACAGCAGACAGACCGGGACGGCGGCGCGTGATGCTGGTGATGTCCGAAACTGTGGATGCGGGGAGCGAAGCGAAGCTGGGCGAGGTTTTGCGGAAGGCGCAGCTCGCGAACGTGACGATTTACAGCGTGGGGCTTTCGACTACACGTTCGGAATTGAAAGGCAAACCGAGAGACAACCAGCCGACGCCGATTGCACCCCCGGGCATTATGACGCTGCCGGCACCGCCGGGAACGGTGCAGACCCCGGCGGGCCAAGACGTCGCCAGCGCCAGTGGCGTCGATTTGTTGGGGCTGGCGATTTGGGCTGTGCAGCACGCGGACAACAAGGTGAAGGATCACGCGATGGAAGTGGCTTGCGTGGCGACCGGCGGCGCGCACCTTTCTACGTATAAGGACCGTACGATTGAGAAGGTGATCGATGAAATCGGTGGCGAGCTGCACTCGCAGTACACCATTAGCTATGCGCCGTCGGATTCGGACGCCGTCGGATATCACGAGATTAAAGTGGATGTGGATCGGAAGAATTTGAAGGTGCGGACGCGGCCGGGGTACTACGTGGGGCCGCCGGAGAATTAAATTACTAAGGCTTTTTTAGGAGGGTGGGTGGATCAGGAAACTCCCGGATGCCCTCCAGCAACTTAGGCTCGCGGCCTCTGCGGTAGACCCAAGCAGTGTAGATCCCCGCCACCAAATAGAAACAGAAGATGCTGCTGTAGAAGTATTGTCCCTCGATTGCGAATCCAGCCGCGAGAACGCCTGCCACGAGAGCCGCGAGTATAAATTGCCACACCCTGACGCGAGGAGGAACCCGCTCTGTATTACCGCCAAACGGGCTGGTGTAGACTTGCCTCGTTTTGGCTGCACGTTTGGCCAGCAGCTCGATGCTGACGATGATCAAACCGAGAAGTAGAAGCCCGGCGAGGAACAAATTTAGTGGAGCGTGCTGCATATAAGTAAGCAATATAGCAGATCAAGCTAAAGAGAACGCTAGAGGACTTGCTTCCAATAGGTGAGTTCGCGAGAGGCTAGGAGCGCGTCTTTGCGGGCATTCCAGCGGAGAAAGTGCGAGGTATTGCAGTGGCGCGAATGAGCTTCGCGGCTCGCCCAAACTTCATCGAGCAGAAAAGCGCTTGGGCCTTCTGCAGAGCGGTGCAAGTCATAGGTTAGGCAGCCATCTTCTTTGCGAGTGGGACCTACCAGAGCGCGCAGCTCGGCCTCCAACAGGGTTTCCTGGCCCTGCCGCGGACGCAATTGAACGATTAGGGTTACGGCGTCTTTGGGGAGTTTGGCCTTCGGGGCCTTTTGGGATTTGCGGGGGTGAGCTGGTTTTTTCTTCGTTTTGCGCTTCGGCATAGTGGGCGGGATTCTACTCCAACATGGGCAGAAAATCCCAATCCACAAAGGCCTTAGTCGTGTGTGTCAAAAAGACGAGCGACGTTTACGCTCGGCGCTATTTCTCTGCCAGCTTGCGGCCGGCGTTGAGGCTGTCAAAATTCAGAATGGTGTTGAGCACGAGCGAATACGTGCCGCGCGTTTCGCCGCGGTACACCGGGTTGATGGAAAAAAGCACGACGTGACCGTTGCCGGTGGGGACGTCCACGACGGCAGGATGCTGCGCGATTTCATCGCCACCTTCGACGAGGCCGGAGATGAGCAGATCCTTGCTGTCGGCATAGCGGAAGATGACGCGCGCGCGATTCGCTGGAGGAATCACTCGGAAATTATTGTGGAGTTGCTCGTCAGTAAGCAGAGGATTTTCCCAAATTTCAGACTTTGGCTCGTCGGGGACTTCGGTGCCGGGGCGACCGATCGTGAAATCCGGATCGTCCATAGTGCCGCGGCCGGTGGGACGCGTGCGCGACTCGGCACCCAAACGACGCCCGCTGCGCGCGCCGGAAACGCTGCTCAATGAAAAAATTGGACCGTTGTCGCAATAAGCGGAGAGCTTTTCGTCATAGCCGTAGGCGATGGGGCTTGCGCCGTCGACCAGGCGCGTGCCAACCACAGAGCCGACAATCTTCATTTTTTGCGCGTTGCCGACGCTGACGCCATCGGCGAGCCCGATGGAAAGAGCAAACCGCGAAGTGTCGGTCGCGGTCAGAAGAACGCCGCCCTTTGCAACGAAATTTTGGAGATTGGCTACGCCTTCCCAGCCGAGGCCGGGGCGCATGTCGTCGGTCGAATCATTTTTGCCGACGAGGTTCGGCGTCTCGGGAGTGTTCTTCCACGGAAGAGGATTGCCCCATGCGCTTGGAAGACCGTTGATGATGGCTGTCGGGCCAGAAAAAAAACCGACAGGTGGAAAGAGGATGACGTCGTACTTGGCGTTGAGATCGCTGGCCTTGGATATGGTTTGCGTGCTGATGTAGTCGTAAGGGATGCCGAGATTATCGAGGGCGATGCGCCACCATCCTTCGGCCTGCGTGCTGAGCCAGGTGTGGACGAAGGCGATGCGCGCGGCGCGGACGGGATGCGTTTTGACGCTGGGCATAGCGGAGACGGGATTGGCCTGCAAGCCCAGATTGGAGATGGCGTCGTTGAGCTGTGCACGGGTGGCGTTGCGAATCAGGAAAGAGCCGCGGCTGAACTTTTTGCCGCCGCTTTCGAAGGGTTCCTCGGCGGCCTCTATCGAAGCATCGTGCAATTTGTAGCGCAACGTGGCCAGAGACGGCTCGGCGTTATTGTTGATCGCGTAGATCGTGGATTCGCCGCTTACGCCTGACGGGGCGCGAATTTCTTTTACTTTTTCCATCGCGACGTCGAGGACTTTCGAGTCGACGACGCGCGTAACTTGCACGCCGAAAAGTTCGCCGAACGTCCAGCCTGTGTCGTCATAGGGCGTTTTCTGGGGATCGTCGGGACTCCAATATTGGTAATCGAGGAGCGCGTCGGCGATTCGTGAGTAGGGCTGGTCCATGCGGACGATGTAGCTGCCGGCGGGAAATTCGCGAGTTGTGGGAGCAGGCGGCGTATCCTTTACATCTTTTGCGTCTTTTTTGGGCTTTGCCGATTTTTTCGCCGGAAGTGTTACTGAGAATGCGGCTGTTGCGCGTGAAATTTCGACCGCTTGCTTTTGCAGGACTCGCAGCAGTTCGGCTTGCGAACCCAATCGCGGATCATCCGCAGGCAAAACATAGGCCGAGGGGCCTTCCGCGCCGGGTTTGGTGACGGAACGTTTAGCTTTGAGATAGAAATTCTTCAGGAAGAGGCGTTTGTTTTCGTTGAAATAGTGGAGCGAGGTGAGCAGACCTGTCTGTTCGTAGTTATTGTTGTCGCGCTGGGACCAGAGAACCTTGGGGAGCGGCGGATTTTGGCGGTACCAGGTGCGCGAATATTCATCGGCGTCGAGTGTGCGGGGCAGAGTGTCCGCGCCGCCGTTGCCAAAGGTTTCGTAGAGGCGGCTGATGCCGTTGTGCATGGCTGCGATAAACATTAGATAGCCGGGCGACCAAGTATCGAAAACTCCGTGGGTGAAAACACCGGGCATGCCGAACTTAGTCATGTCGGAAACGTTGCGCCAGCCGATCATTTCCCATTCGTCGGTGAGGATGGGATCGACCCAGGCGTTAAAGGGGCCGTCGCCGGCAGTGTTGTCGTAGAGATAGGGAACGGATTCGTGCAGGTCGTGAAGCACTTGCGCTTTCTGGTCTACGTAGGTGTTGAGGACATTTTCCGTGAGCTTAAGTGTTACACCCATGGCATCGCGGTTGTTGTCGTGAGCCACGTATTTGCCCCAATAAATGAGTGGCGGATAAAAATCTTTAGGGTGGGAGAGGTGCCAGTGGTAGATGTCGACCATGCGATCGCGGCCATCGACTTCGACAACCGGCGTGATGAGCGTGATCATGCCGTCGCGGATTTCGCGGATGTAGGGGCTTTCATCGACGGCGAGGCGATAGGCCAGCTCCATCAACGCCGTCGGCGCACCGGTCTCAGGCGAATGAATTGTTCCGGTGATGTAGTAGACGGGCACGGCTTGCGCGACGATGCGGTCGGCCTCCGCGTCATCGAGTTTTATCGTACGGGGGTCTGCCAGCTTTGCCAGTTGTGCGCGGTTCGCTTCCAGGTTTTTCAAATTCTCCGGGGAAGAAACGGCCACGGCGATCATTTCCCGGCCTTCCTCCGTTTTGCCGATGGAAAAAACTTTTACGCGCGGGCTGGCTTTTTCGAGCAGGCGCATGTATTTGTACACGTCTTCCGCGTAGGGCAAGATTCCGGGCGCGCCGGCTACGTCGCCGAGAACGGCTTCGGGAGTGGGAACCGTCTTCGAAGCGGGGAGATAATCGACGAGCGGCGAAGTGAAAAATGGCTGCGTCGTATATTTTTTGATTTTCGCCGTGTAAGCGTCGTCGACGGGCTGCTTGGCGTCGCGAGCGGGGGCGGTCTCGCCGTCACCTAGCGCCGCGGTTCCTGCCACTGTAAGAAACAGGAACAAGGCCAGACACCGCAGGACGTGCGTGCGAATTTCTTCATTGCGAATCATGTGGTTCTCCCGAAGTGATGAAGTGGAAGGCGGATTGTATCGCTGCTACGGTGCGGCGACAAATGTTAAGCACACGGGCGAAGGTACTTCAACCGTCTGTCCCGTCGGCGTAAGGCTGCCGGTTGCCGCGTCGATGTGGAAGATGACGATGTTGTTCGACTCTTCATTCTCGGCGAGAAGGTATGCGCCTGTGGGATCGATGGCGAAATGGCGAGGCGTTTTGCCGCCCGTCAAGACCTGCCCAAGAGATTTCAGCGTTCCCTTTTTTTCGTCGATCGCGAAAACCGCGATGCTGTCGTGGCCGCGGTTTGAAGTGTAGAGAAATTTTCCGGAGGGATGTACGGCGATTTCAGCGGCTTCCTTATGACCGGTAAAATCCTTCGGAAGAGCGGAGATGGTTTGTAGGGACGTAAGTGCGCCAGTTTTTGGCTGGTAGGAAAAGACCGTCACCGACGACTCTACTTCACTCAACACGTAAGCAAATTTGCCGTCGGGATGAAACGCGAGGTGGCGGGGACCGGCTCCGGGCTTCACTTTTGCGAAGCCGGAAAGCATCGGCGTAAAAACGCCTTTGCTGGAGTCGAAGCCGTAGACGATTACTTGATCGAGCCCCAAATCGACGGCGAGAGCGAAGCGATTGTCCGGCGACGTGCCAACCCAGTGGGCGTGCGGGCCTTCCTGGCGCTCCTTGTCGGGGCCGGAACCCGAATGCTGGACAAAGCCGCTGGTGGTGCCGAGACTGCCGTCAGCTTGGACGGGAAACGACGCGATGCTGCCGCCGTCGTAATTCGCAATCAGAACGAATGCGCCAGTTTTGTCGAGGGAAACGTAGCAAGGCCCGGCGCCCCGCGTGGGCACTTGATTCAAGAACTTGAGCGCGCCGGTTTTTGCATCAATGGCAAACGCACTGACCGCGCCGCTGGTTCCTCCGTTGAAATTGCCGATTTCATTCACGGCGTAGAGATATTTTCCGTTGGGATGCACGGCCACAAACGAAGGATCCACCGTTTCCGCCGCGACACCGATGGGCGTGAGTTGGCCCTTCTCTGAATCGAACCGGAAGGCGTAAATGCCTTTGCTGTTTGTTTTTGACGTGTATGTGCCCACGTAAGCGATGTACTGGCCCGCCGCGGCAGGTTTTGCCGGCGTTTGCGCCCGAGAAAGCAAAAGCAGGGGCGCAGAGAGAAGAAATAGGACTGCAAAGAACCGTCGCGTAGTTTTCATAAGGGAAGAGATTCTAACACTAACTATGGGAGTTGTAGGGGACAGCATTCCTTCGCCCGCGCTCAGGATAAAACTGCGCCCCTACAACGGCAGAGCCAGAGGCCCGGCTATTTCTTTTCTTCTTCCTGCTCTTCCTGGAGGACAGCGGCAGCCGCGACGGAATCGTCTTCTTCGAGGCGTAACAGACGAACGCCCTGGGTAGAGCGGCCCGCTTCGCGAATCTCGTTCGAGTGTACGCGAATAACTTTTCCGTCGTGCGTGATGATCATTACATCGGACTCTTCCGTCACTTGAAGCGTCGCCACAACAGAGCCGTTACGGTCGGTGGTCTTCATGTTGACGACGCCCTTGCCGCCGCGCGAAGTGATGCGGTATTCCGCCAGCGGTGTGCGCTTGCCAAAACCCTTTTCCGCAACCGTGAGCATCAGGGTTACCAGCGAATCCTTGATCTGCTCGTTTTCGAGTTCTTCAAGATTCTGCGTGGTGACCTTGTGTTCCTTGGCGATGATTTCGAAATCGGGCTGGACAGCGTCCATGCTCACTACATAGTCGTCCTTGTCGAGGTCCATTCCGTTCACGCCGCCGGCGTTGCGGCCCATGGGACGAACGTCCGTTTCGCGGAAGAGAATCGCCTGGCCCTCATGGCTGGCGAGGAAAATCATCTGCTTGCCATCGGTGAGTTTGGCGCCGATCAGTTCATCCTTGCCATCAAGATTGATGGCTATGATCCCCGTCGAGCGCGGATTCGAAAATTCGGTCAGAGTCGATTTTTTAACCGTGCCACTCTTTGTGGCCATAAAGACGAAGCGGCCCTCTTCCTCAAGGTTTTGTGCCGCAACGAGAGCGGTCAGCTTTTCGTCTTCCTGGAATTTCACGAGGCTGGAAATCGCTTTGCCTCTGGTGGCTGCGGCGGCTTCCGGCAGTTCGTACACCTTGAGCCAATACACGCGGCCTTTCGAGGTGAAGAGCAAAATGTAACTGTGCGCCGAAGCAATGAACATGTGCTCGACGAAGTCTTCTTCCTTCGTGCGCGCGCCGATGCGGCCCTTGCCGCCGCGCGATTGATGCCGGTACGTGTCAGCAGCGGTACGCTTGATGTAGCCGGCGTGACTTACCGTGATCAGCATTTCCGTATCGGCGATCAGATCTTCGAGTTTGATCTCGTCGACTTTGTCGACGATTTGCGTGCGCCGGTCGTCACCGTAAGCCTTTTGGACTTCGCGCAGCTCCACGGTGATGACTTGCTTCAGCTTTTTCTCGCTGGAAAGAATTTCCCTTAGCTCCGCGATCTGCTCGCGAATGGACTTCAATTCCTTGAGGATTTCATCGACAGAGAGCTGCGTGAGACGGTGGAGTTGCAGTTCGAGAATGGCGTCCACTTGAGTGGGCGTGAGTCCGTCAGAGACAGACCGTGTGATTTCACCTTCGAGCGCGGCGACACGGTACTTTCTTCCATCGAGCTTGACGCCTTCGATCTTCCTGGACTTGCCGTTTTCCGTGATGGTGACGTCTTGCTCGGAAAAATAGTTGAGCAAGTTCTGCTTGGCATCCGCACGGCCGGAGGACCCTCGAATGATCCGAATGACAGCATCCAAATGATCGAGAGCCACTTGATAACCGACGAGGATGTGCTCGCGCTCCTCGGCTTTGCGCAGTTCGAAGCGCGTGCGGCGAAGCACGACGTCGCGGCGGTGTTCGAGAAATAGCTTGATGAGCGGAATCAGGCCCAATTCGCGTGGCTGGCCGGCAACGATGGAAAGCAGGATCATGCCGAACGATTCCTGCATCTGCGTGAACTTGAAAAGATTGTTGAGGATGAACTGCGATTCTTCCCCGCGCTTGATTTCGATGACGATGCGCATGCCCTCGCGCGAAGATTCGTCGCGAACGTCGGAGATGCCTTCGATTTTCTTGGTCTGCACCAGTTCGGCGATGCGCTCGATCAGCCGCGATTTGTTGACTTGATATGGAATTTCCGTGACCACGATATTTTCGCGGTCTTTGCCGACTTCCTCGATGGCGGCCTTGGCGCGCATCATGAAGCTGCCGCGTCCCGTTTTGTAGGCAGCTTCGATGCCCTCGCGGCCGGCGATGTACGCGCCGGTCGGAAAATCCGGACCGGGCACGATCTTCATGATTTCTTTCAGCGGCGTATCCGGCTTGTCGAGCAGAATGATCGCGGCTTCCACGATTTCGCGCAGATTGTGTGGCGGAATGTTCGTGGCCATCCCGACGGCGATACCGCTTGCGCCGTTGACTAGCAAGTTCGGGATGCGCGAAGGAAGGACGAACGGTTCCTCGCGCGTTTGGTCAAAGTTGGGAACGAAATCGACGGTTTCTTTTTCGAGGTCGGCGAGAATATCTTCGCTGATCTTCGCGAGACGCGCTTCGGTGTACCGCATGGCCGCCGGAGGATCGCCGTCGACGGAACCGAAATTTCCCTGGCCGTCGATCAGCGGGTAACGCATGTTGAAGTCCTGCGCCAAGCGCACCAGCGCGGGATAGATGACGGCTTCGCCGTGCGGGTGGTAGTTGCCGGAAGTGTCGCCGCAGATCTTGGCGCATTTGCGGTAGCCGCGGTTCGAAGCGAGGCCGAGGTCGTTCATGGCCACCAGGATGCGGCGCTGAACGGGCTTGAGGCCGTCGCGCACGTCGGGCAGTGCGCGCGCGATGATGACGCTCATCGCGTAGTCGAGATAGGACTTCTTCATCTCGGCTTCGATATCGACCGGGAGCAGTATCGACTTGTTTGTTTCGTCCGCCATTTATCCTCGCTGTGGCTCTAGTTCTTCGTTGCAGGGCGGGGCAAGCCCCTCCCCTACAAGCAATGTCTATCGTTTTGCGACGTACTCCAGCACGTAAGCCTTTACCGTGTCGAACGCATCGGCTGAGTTCGTAAAACGCCGCGCGGCAAAGTGCTCTTCAAGTTGCTTCAAAAAACCTTCCCGTTCGGTATCACTCGCAAACTCGATTGCTAGGCCTCGTTCGTTGTCCGGGGCATTCGTTGGCGTCGCGCGAAATTCACTGCAACTCAATCCACGCAACCCCGGCAACGTCGTCCAACCCAACTGATAAATCATTCCGCGGCTTTCGCTTTCGGCCGGAGTACATAAAAAGCGGCGATGCCAATCGCCAGCACGACCAACACACCGATCAGCTCAACGTTGAGAACCCTGTGCCAGCCTTCTGCGGCGGCGGTATCCTCGAGAACAAGAGCGCCTCGCCACGCTCGGAATTCATTCACCAGCCGCGGCAATCGAAACGTGGCAGTGGCAATCGACGCTAGCAATAAACCCCAACGGATAGCGTTTCGAATGGAGCCCGCATCTGCGTTGTCCTGCGCGGCCACCGACTAAATATCCAGGTTCACGACTTCGAGCGCGTTTTCTTCGATGAACTTGCGCCGTGCTTCGACGTTCTCGCCCATCAACGTGGAGAAAATATCCTCGGCGGCGACCGCGTCTTCTAGTTTTACCTGGAGCAGCGTCCTGGTGTCCGCATTCATAGTGGTGTCCCACAACTGCTCGGCGTTCATTTCTCCCAAGCCCTTGAATCGCGTGATCGTGAAGTCTTTCTTGGCGTCTTCCACGACGTAATTGAGAACGTCGTGGACATTTTCCATGCTCGCCTTGTCGCCGTTGCGCGCCACCGTGAATGGCGGTTTGTTGTACTCCTCAATCTGCTTGGCCAGTCCGCGCAGACGTTTGTAGTCCGCCGTCGAAGCCAGCGCCCAATTTACTTTTTGATTGTGCGGCAGGCCGAACTGAATTTCGTAGAGGCTGTGCTCTTCATCGAAAGCCACCTTGCCTTCGAGCTTGAGCTTGGCTTTGTCCACTTCCTTCAAAAGCTTTTCGAGCGCTTTCTTGTCCTCGAAATCCGTCTTTTTCTCGAGGCCGCTTTCCGCAAGCAATTCGACCAGCCCGTGTTCGCGCAAACGCCGGCCAAGTTTCGCTGCGGCGGCTTCGTACTCCTGCACATTGAGGAGAAATTTCGTGAGTCCCGCTCCTTCGAGCGACACGCCTTCTTTTGCCTTTACAACGTGGTCTTCGGTGGCACGCTTCATCAGTTCGTGCGCGAATTCGCGCTCGTCGCGAATATACTTTTCCGTCTTGCCGCGCTTCACGCGGTAAAGAGGCGGCTGCGCGATGTAAATGTGACCGCGATCAATTAGTTCTTTCATGTGGCGGAAGAAAAACGTCAGCAGCAGTGTGCGGATGTGCGAGCCATCGACGTCCGCGTCGGTCATTAGAATCACTTTGTGATAGCGGAGTTTGCCTGCGTCGAAGTCGTCTTTTCCAATGCCGGTGCCGAGAGCAGTGATGATGGCGCGAATTTCTTCGTGCCCCAGCATTTTGTCGTAACGCGCTTTCTCGACGTTGAGAATTTTTCCTTTAAGCGGCAGGATCGCCTGGAACTTACGGTCGCGGCCCATTTTCGCCGAGCCGCCGGCGGATTCGCCCTCGACTACGAACAATTCGCAGCGGGAAGGATCGCGCTCCTGGCAGTCGGCAAGTTTTCCGGGCAGGCCGCTTGAATCCATGGCGGACTTGCGCCGTGTCAGTTCGCGGGCTTTGCGAGCGGCTTCGCGGGCGCGAGCAGCATCGATGCACTTGGAAATGATGCGGCGGGCTACTGTGGAATGTTTGTCGAACCATTCGCCGAGCTTTTCGTTGACGAGTTGCTCGACGTCGCCCTTGATGTCGCTATTCAACTTGCCCTTGGTCTGCCCTTCAAACTGTGGCTGCGGCAGACGCACAGAGACGACAGCGACGAGGCCTTCGCGAACGTCGTCTCCTGTGATGGTCACTTCGTCTTTTTGTTCTTTAAGCATGCCCGCCGACGACGCGAAGTTGTTGATCGTGCGCGTCAGCGCGGAGCGAAAACCGGAAAGGTGCGTGCCGCCGTCAACCGTGTTAATTGTGTTTGCGAAGGCGAAAACGTTTTCGCCATAAGTGTCGTTGTATTGCAGCGCGATTTCGATTTCGACGTTGCCGCGCTTTCCTTCGATATAGACCGGTGAATCGTGCAAGGTGGTTTTGCCGCGGTTCAGATGCTTTACGAACTCGCCGATTCCTCCCGTAAAACGAAACTCGGCGGTTTTTTCGGAACGTTCATCGGTGAGCGTAATTTTCAAGCCTTTGTTCAGAAAGGCCAGCTCGCGCAAGCGTTGCGAAAGCGTGTCGAAGCTGAAAACCGTCTTATCAAAAATTGTTGGATCGGGATGAAACGTGACACTCGTTCCGGTCTTTCGTGTTTTGCCGGTTTGTTTAAGCTTCGTGGTGGGCTTGCCTTTTTCGTAAGACTGTTCCCACACCGCGCCATCGCGCGAGATTTCCAGTTCGAGCCGGTCCGATAGTGCGTTGACGACGGAAACGCCAACGCCGTGCAAACCGCCGGAAACTTTGTAGGTGTCGCTGTCGAATTTTCCGCCGGCGTGCAAAACGGTAAGTACAACTTCCGCGGCGGGACGCTTTTCCGTGGCGTGCATATCCACAGGGATGCCGCGCCCGTTATCGACCACAGTGACCGAATCATCGGCGTGCACGGTGACATTGATTTCGTCTGCGTGGCCAGCCATGGCTTCGTCGACGGAATTGTCGACTACTTCCCACACGAGATGATGCAGTCCCATATCACCCGTCGAGCCGATGTACATCGCCGGTCGCAAGCGCACGGCTTCCAGGCCGCCGAGCACTTTGATAGATTTGGCGTCGTACTTATGTCCGGCTTGCGGCCCTACGCCAGCGTCTTCTTTGTCGCCCATGAATTCTCCCTTAGCCGAGGCTCCGAGCCGAAGAGCGCAATCTTTGCACTCTGTGTGCGCAGACATCGACATACTTGCGGCTCAAAAAACTACCCAAAATTTTTGTGAAGCGAGGAAAGGCGTGCTCGCGGACTGCCCCGTACGTCGCCTTACCCTTTGATTCCGGATTCATCGAACAAATCCAGAACTCGTAGGGTTCCTGCTCCATCCCATCTCGCGCAGCGAGACGTGGCGAAGACTTCTTAACTCCAAGCTGTCGGCTCCTTAGCTCCTGGCGCGAAGCTAAATTGCAAAGCCGAATGTGCTTGGCCGACGTGCCGATTTGGAAGGTTACCGAACAGCGAATCGACAGCCAACAAAGTGTACCCGATCTGACTCCATTTCTCAAGGCCGGATGAGATCGCGATCGTTCTGTAAGGCATTTATTTTGTGTTATTTAGACTTGACTTGTCGGGCTGAGGAGACTTTGTGGGTAACTCAAGTCTGGTGTGAAATCCAATCGCTTTCTTCGCTGGAATCGGCGTTTCAAGCATGCGGCGAATCGTCTCAAAAACGGCCTGAAATCTAGCGTCGTAACGCTTTTCCATCGCGTCAATTTTTCGGCGTAATTCTTCATGTGTTGCGAGCATTTCGCGAAGCCGAACGAATGTTCGCATGATCGCGACATTTACGTGAACGGCACGCGAACTCCGGAGCACGCTGGAAAGCATCGCTACACCTTGCTCCGTGAAAGCATAGGGAGCGTAGCGACGGCCGCCTCGGCCTGGTTTTGAGGTTCCAGACTGGAACCCCAAACTTTGTAACTCCTTGGGCGAGAGTTGAAACATGAAATCGGAAGGAAAGCGGCTTCCATTTCGTTTGACGGCTTTGTTCAGGTTTTTTGTGGCTACTGCATAGAGGCGGGCGAGATCGGCATCAAGCATTACCCGGGTGCCGCGTACAAAAAAGATTTTTTGACTAATGAGTGCGGTTGGAAGGATGGCGTTTTGCGAAGGCATTTGCGTCAAGGCACATATTTGAGGTTCCAGTTTGGAACCTCAAACGCGGCAAGTCGCAGCATATATTGTTGGCTAAGTTAAATCAAGACATAGATAATCTATTGGTAAAAGATTCACGGGAATGCGCACGGCTTGCTGTCTATGCTATATCGATTCAGATGCGCATGGGCATGATGATGTAGCGGTAGCGGTAGGATTCGTCGGCCAGCGGGCGCATCTGGCCGGCGGACTGCTCGTCCTTTAGCTCGATGCTGATCGGCCCATCGGCGGCCGCAGCAAGAAAATCAAGCATGTAGGAAGAATTGAATCCGATGCTGATGGCGTCGCCCTTGTAATCTTTTTCGATGTTTTCCTTGGCTTCGCCGTATTCGGGGCTCGATGCGGAAATTTCGATGCCTTCTTTCGAAACGGCGAGTTTCACGGCGTGCGAGCGCTGATCCGCAAGCTGTGACACACGGCGGACTGCATCGCTGAGCTCGGCGCGCTCCAGGACGACCGTTTTGTTGTTGTCGCGAGGGAGGACCGCTTCGTAATTTGGAAATTGCCCGGTGAGGATGCGCGAGATGAGCAGACGGTGGCCAACTTGAAAAAACAAATGGCTTTCATCTTTAGCGAACTCGATAGAAGCATCGGAGCCGGCGGCGCTTGCAAGCTTCTCCACTTCGTCCATCGCCTTTTTCGGAATGAGGACTTTCACTTCGCCGTTCAAGCCCGCGAGTTTCTGGTCCGTCTCTGCAAGTGCAAGGCGGTGGCCGTCTGTAGCTACCATTGCCAAAGTATCCGGCTTCAGAATGAGCAAGCCGCCATTCAGCGTGTAGCGTGACTCTTCCATCGAAATAGCAAATTTTGTTTTGGCGATCAGGCTCTCCATGACTGGAGCGGAAATCTTTACAAGCGTATGAGGCATTGCTGGGAGCGCTGGGAAATTCTCCTTGGCCATGCCGACGAGCTTGTATTTTTTTCTATCGCTGGTGATCTCCACCCAGTGATTCTCGAGCAGCCTAATTTTAATCTCGCCTTCGGGCAGCAAGCGCACAAGCTCCAGCAGCTTTTTCGCGGGGATAGTTCCTGCGCCCTCTTTCTTGATCTTTGCTTCGCAGGACGTGCGGACGCTCAGCTCAAGATCCGTCGCGGTAATGGTCAGCTGGCTGCCCTTGGCTTCAACCAGCAAATTCGAAAGAATCGGGATCGTCGTCTTGCGCTCGACGACGCCTTGTGTGGTGCTCAGTTCATTTAACAGCGCTGATTTTGTAACGCTGAATTCCATCGATTGATGTTCCTCGCGTGCGGTTCCTGGTGCGCTCATTCGGGTTCCTCGCCACTTTCCACCGCTGCCGTACTGTACTCGCTTTTGCCCAAAGTATAAAGCCCACAAGCCACGTAAAACCTGTGGAAATACGCCGGAATCAGAACTCTCTTACGGTGTACGGGATGTCGTAGCGCTTACATTTTATCCACAACTCAAACCACTATCACAAACACAGCAGCACTAAATAATTTTTAGAAACTATAAAGCTTGTTGTTGTGATGACTGCGGTGGAATTGTGGAAAGCTTGGCAACCACCTTTATCCCAGTGGTCTAGCGTTGAGTGTTTCCAAGTGGCCAATTGTGGGAAACGGTGAAAAGGATGCATCAGACTCACCCTCAACCCTGTAAACCAAAATATCTTCCTCCACACTCAACAGATTTTCCGCATCTTCTCCAATGCCTATTCACAAGGTCTCCGCGTACGAAATTACAGACGTCTGTACACAAGCCGAATTACGAGGATGCCACAACTATGAGCCTGGGAGAAAATGTCTCACGAATTTAAATAGAGGCTATGCTTGGAAAGAATAAAACAGGTTGAATGAAAACGCAGCGGCTACTGCAATGTATCCATCAAGCGCGTGATGGTGCGGTTCAGATCTTTGTCCGACCGCCGCATTTCCTCGATCTTGTTGATCGAGTGAAGAACCGTGGTGTGATGCTTACCGCCGAACTGCCGGCCAATTTCCGGCAAGGATGCCGTCGTGAGCTGCTTCACGATGTACATCGCCACCTGGCGAGGAAACGCGATGGCGCGCGTGTTGCTGCGCACCTTCAAATCCTGCTCGCGCATATTGAAATGCTCGCTTACACGTTTCTGAATCAGGTCGATGGTGACGCGCTTTTCCTGCGAGGCGATGATGTTGCGCAACACCTGCTGGGCGGTCGAGAGAGAGATCGTGGCCCCGGTTAATGACGCATAGGCCATTAGCCGCGTCAGCGCGCCTTCCAACTCGCGCACGTTGGACTTGATCGCCCGCGCGATATACTCCGCCACATCGTCCGGCAAACCAAACCGATCGTTCTCCGCTTTCTTCTGCAGAATTGCAATCTTGGTTTCCAAATCTGGCGGTTGGATGTCCGCGATCAAGCCCCATTCGAACCGCGAGCGCAACCGTTCTTCGATCGAATTAATTTCTTTCGGCAAACAGTCGGAAGAAATCACAATCTGTTTTTGTTGCTCATACAGCGCATTGAACGTGTGAAAAAATTCCTCTTGGGTTCTTTCCTTACCGGCGATGAACTGGATGTCGTCTACCAGCAAAACATCAACGGTATGGAAACGGTCGCGGAAACTGGTCATACGGTCGAAGCGCAGCGAGTTGATCACCTCAATGGTGAACTTTTCAGCGCTAACGTAACTCAGCCGCATGGCCGGATTGCGCTTCTTGATGGTATGACCGATGGCGTGCATCAAGTGCGTCTTGCCCATGCCCACTCCGCCGTAGAGAAATAGCGGGTTGTAGGCCTTTGAAGGCTGCTCGGCCACGGCGCGCGCCGCAGCGTGCGCAAATTCGTTGGACTTGCCGACGACAAACGAATCGAAGCTGTAGCGCAAATTTAGTTGATGATCGCTGCTTTCAAAATCGAGCTTCGCTTGTTTCACGCCGGAAGTTGCGGGAGCGGCGGGCACGGGTTCTTCCTCCGTACACACGTATTGCACTTTCACGTTGGGCGTCCCAAGCTCATGAAATACGGCTTTGACAATCTCGCCGTAAGTCCGCGTAAGAACCTGCCGAAAGACCGTGCTGGGGATCTGCACAAACAGATTTTCCCCCTCGGCGCGATTCAGCCGGGTGGGTTGAAACCAGGTGGTGTACGTGTTGATGCTGACCCGGGACTTCACGCGCTCAAGAAACCGCTCCCAGGAATTCGTCGCAGTAGTCATCGCAAGAGAAAATCTATCCCGGCAATTTCCACAGATG
>Ga0210388_10000961_pt1 | contig 22775 bp, 18 predicted proteins | sample IncBWC19OmetaG_FD_155485 | JGI IMG/M metagenome (GOLD analysis project Ga0210388, IMG submission 155485) | Forest soil microbial communities from Barre Woods Harvard Forest LTER site, Petersham, Massachusetts, United States - Inc-BW-C-19-O ...
CCGCGCAACAGCCGCAGGCACACGGGCAACGAGGGGTTCCTACATGAGGCATCTCAAGCTGTTCCCTCTTCTTTCGGCTTCGCTGGCTCTGTTCGTCGGCGGCTGCAGCAGTGGCGGCAATAGCGTGGGCCGCACCGCGCAAACCATCACATTCGACAATCCGGGTACGCAGACGGCGGGAACATCGCTGACGCTCTCGGCGAAAGCCAGCTCCGGCGCCGCGGTCACCTTTACCTCGGCGACCCCCGGCATCTGCACAGTCTCCGGAACGATGGCCACATTTGTGACAGCGGGAGCCTGCACCATCGACGCCAGCCAGGCAGGCAACAGCACCTATGCAGGGGCCTCGCAGGTGATGCAGAGCTTCACCGTCAACCCGGCCATCGGCCCAACCACAACCATTTACATCTCCGGGTTTGCGATCTCCGCTGCATCAACTTCATCGAACATTCTGACTGTTCCTGAGGTATGGCAGCTTACCTCCGGCAACCCAACTGCCACCGCGACGCTTCTACCGATGCCCAGCGGCATGACGAGCGCGCAAGCCAACGCGATCGCGCTCTCAGGTAGCGATGTGTACGTGGCGGGAACTGCATGGAACGGCACGAACCAAGTCGCCGTATATTGGTTGAACAACGGCGCGGCAACGACGTTGCCCAGCACTTCGACCTTCGCGACAGCCAGCTCGATCGCGGTCTCCGGCAACAACGTCTATGTAGCGGGATTTGAAGAGACAGGTCCGGGCAACGGCAACGCCTTACTCTGGGTGAACGGCACGGCCACAACGTTATCCCCGCCCAGCGGCATGGCATATTCTGACGCTTCCGCGATCACGGTCTCGGGCGGCAATGTGTATGTGGCTGGAACTGCGTGGAACACCGGTAACGACGAAAGCGCCGCGCTCTGGGTCAACGGCGCGGCCACGCTGTTGCCCATGCCCACCGGCCTCACGGGAGATTATTACGCCGGCGGGGTCGCGGTCTCGGGCGGCAATGTGTATGTTTCCGGATATACCGACTCCGACGCGGACACCGACACCGCCATATCCTGGGTCAACAACGGCGCCCCCACCACGTTGCCCATTCCCGCCGGCATTTTATACGGAGAATATTCAGCCAACGGCATCGCGGTCTCCGGCAGCGATGTATATGTGGCGGGGAGTGGGTCGACCAGCGTCGGCAGCGGCACCGCCGCATTCTGGGAGAACGGCACGCCCACCACGTTGCCCATGCCGAGCGGCATTCAAGAATCTACCGCCACTTCCTGGGCCGTCCGCATCGCGCTCTCGGGCGGCGATGTGTATTCGGTGGGATCTTTGGTGGATTCCACCGCCGGCGTGGGCCAAACCGGCGCATATTGGGTGAACGGCGGCGAGGCCACGCTATTACCGATGCCCAGCGGTACGTACGAGTCTTGGACTACCGCGATCGCGGTGGCAACTCAGTAGCACGCAGCGGAACGCTGGGGAACACTCTTGGTCCGCCGGTCGCCCCGACTTCGGCAACCTGTAACAAGTCAAGAATCCATCCCGCAAGCCGGCCTTCGGTTACCAACCGGATCTCGATGAGTGCGTTGCCGATCATGCGCTCACCGAGACAAGCCTATTTCATGGGATCGATCGCTCGATCAGAGACTGCGAAGGGCGGTCATAAAGTTCTGGATCTTGCGGGTCGACGAGGTTTTGCCGGATTTAAGGTTAAGTTCAATGCACAGTCCGGAGAAGAAGGACAGCACCATCTCCGCAATCGCAGCAGGAGCCAACTTAGGCTTTTCGACTTCGATATTCATCGCCAGAAGATGTCGCAATAGCGCTCGATTCTCCGTGACGACCCTATAAGCCTCATCCGGAAGAATCGCGAACTCCCGCATAGAGCTCACTGAAAAACATCCCTGCTGTTCTCCCCGGCTGAGAGGCCCATTCTTAAGAAACATCTCGACATTCTTCCAGCCCAGAGGCTCCTTGGTGAGAAGTCCTCTCTTCCCCTGGGTCTCAAGATAGTGCCGCAGGCATGCCACAAACAGATCTTCCTTGTCTCGAAACTCGGTGTACAGCCCGGACTTGTTCACACCCGTGGCTCGTTCCAGTTCCTGCAGGCTTGTGTCCGCGAACCCGTGCTTCCAGAAGACTGGCATCGCCTTCTCCAGCACTTCCTCTCGGCTAAAGTTCTTAGGCCGCCCCATAGACTCATTATCCGATAAAGAACTAAATAGTTCAATAAAGCTGCATCCTCGCCACGTCGTCATCATCGTATAGAACTGAGCAGTTCAAAACTGCCTCCCAGGCCGAACAGGGGCGGGGTCAGTTGAATCAGGGAAGTGGTGAATCATTCACCGGAAAGCAAAGGAGATTTTATGTCGAAGCTAGCGAAGAAAGTGGCACTCGTTACCGGCGGCTCCCGGGGCATCGGCGCGGCGATTGCAAAGCGTCTGGCCGCCGATGGAGCAAATGTTGCGATCACGTATGCGAAGGACGCGAGCGCGGCCTCCGCCGTAGTCAAGGCGATCGAATTGGGCGGCGGAAAAGCCATCGCCATCCAGGCAGATGCGGCTAACGTCGACGCAGTCAAGAGTGCGGTCGAAAGGGCCGTCGCCACCTTCGGCGGTCTTGACGTGTTGGTAAACAACGCCGGCACGGCCATTCCGAAATCGTTCGAAGAGACCACGCCGGAGGAGATGGACCGCGTGATTGACATCAATATCCGCGGGGTGCTCGCCACCACGCAGGCGGCGCTGAAGCACATGAATAATGGCGGCCGCATCATAATGGTCGGCTCGGCCGTGGGTGAACGCGCCGTTGCTCCCGGGCTTGTGCCCTACGCAGCGACCAAGGGTGCCGTCAAGATGTTCACTCAGGCGCTGTCGAGAGAAGTAGGCAGCAGGGGCATTACGGTCAACAACGTCCAGCCGGGTCCGATCGACACGGATTTGAATCCCGCCTCGGGCGATTGGGCGATACCGCAGAAGGCTGCAACTGCGCTCGACCGCTATGGGCGTGTTGAAGAGATTGCCGCAATGGTATCGTTCATTGCCGGTCCTGAATCCTCGTACATCACCGGCGCGAATCTGACCGTGGATGGAGGAATGAATGCCTGACCTCAAAAACAAAACCGCGCTTGTGACGGGCGCGTCGAGAGGTATTGGCCGAGCGACGGCCCTGGCGCTTGCCAGGGCTGGGGCCAACGTTCTGGTTCACTATGGCCGTTCTGCCGCCGAGGCTGAATCCGTCGTCGCCGCGATCCAGGCGGAAGGTGGACGCGCAAATGCAGTCTCGGCAGATCTCGGAACTCCCGACGGCGCCTCGCTGCTCGCACAACAAGTGCGCTCCATCGTCGGCGATCGACTGGATGTTCTCGTGCTCAATGCGGGAGTCAGTAAGTCTGCACGCATCGCGGATTACACGGTGGAGGATTTTGACACCCTCTTTGCGACCAATGTCCGAGGTCCGTTTTTCCTGGTGCAGCAGCTGCTGCCGGCTCTTGGTGAGGGGTCGAACATCATCGTTATCTCTTCTCTCGGAGCCCGCTCGGTGGCGGGCAACGCCAGCTTAGAGAACCCTTCGATTCTCGCTTACGCTTCAACCAAAGGTGCACTTGAGACTCTTGTTAAGAACTGGGCCGCTATTCTCGGGCCAAGCGGCATACGTGTAAACGCCATTGCACCGGGAGTAATTGATACCGATATGTCGCATTTCACCAAGACTGAAGCCGGACGCGAGGTCGCGCTGGGAATGCAGGCTCTGAAGCGACTCGGTAAGCCCGAGGATGTTGCCGACGTAATCGCCTTTGTGGCGTCGGACGCCGCGCGTTGGATCACGGGTGCGAGTATTCCCGTCGACGGTGGCTCGAAGCTTTAACGAGCAACATGAGGATCACGATGAACAGTGCTTCAGGCGAACGCAAAGAGATCAGGATTCCCGGCCCCGATCACCCCATCACGATTTCATCTGCCCGGGGCAAGTTCCGCATAACTGTCGCCGGCAAGATCGTCGCTGAATCCACGCAAGCGCTTCGGTTGCAGGAGCAGGGTTACGCACCCGTCTTTTATTTACCGCGCGGCGATGCCGATATGTCGTTGCTCGTTCGGACCACACATTACACCTACTGTCCGTACAAAGGCGATTGCAGCTACTACAGCATCCCCATCGGTGGTTCCCGATCGGAAAATGCCGTTTGGACATACGAAAAGCCGCATGAGGCAGTGGCCGGCATTAAAAACTACCTGGCGTTTTATCCCTCGCGGGTCGACGCAATCGATGTCGTGCCCTGAGCAAGTTCAGTCGACCGATTAGGCGGGCCGCATGGCTATTCCGATTACCCAACGCATCAGCAAAGGAGAAAAATGAGCGATCCAGATTCAACAAGGAATAAATCAATCGTGCTGGAAGCATTCGAGACCCTGTTCAACAAGCGCGACTACGCTGCGGCGGAGCGCTTCTGGTCCCCCAACTACATTCAACACAGCGCCCACATCGAACCGGGGCGCGACGGGCTCTTCAACCTCATCAAGGCCGCTCCGGCCTCGCTCAAATATGAGCCCGGAGTAATTCTTGCGGAAGGCGACTACGTCATTGTTCATGGTCGCTTCTCCAACATAGGACTGCCCGTGAACTGGATCGCGGCGGATGTCGTCCGCTTGAAGGATGGGATTCTCGTCGAGCACTGGGATGTGATTCAGGACGAGGCCACCAAGCAACAGTCCAAGAGCGGGAATCCGATGTTCGGCAACTCGTTCCCGCTCGGCGACTCGTCGCCGAAGTAAGTACGAAGGAAAACTCCCCTGGTCCCTAGCATTCGGGGACCGGGGACGGCACGAACGCAAACTAAGGAGCTTTGTATCAGGGCTTGAATGGTAGGTCGGGGATTCATCCCCGACTCCGCAAGGCCGCAAAAATCCCGAAAATAAAGTACGGCCCAGCGAGCCAACCTCGCTGAGCCGATGAAAGTAAAAAAACACCGCCCCATCGCACGAACAATGGTTGCCCCATCCTAGGCGCGCCCCAGTTTTTGCGCCTAGGGTGGGATAGCGTGATCAAAATTTTAGCTGTGTAATCCCGAGCGAAGCGCTTTCCATCGGAGCCGAGGGACCTGCTTCTGTTCTTCTCGACCGCAACACGCCGGAGGCCCCGGCCCCTGGCATTCGGGGACCGGGGACGGCACGAACGCAAACTCAGGAGCTTTGTATCAGGGCTTGACTGGAAGGTCGGGGATTCATCCCCGACTGCCGCAAAGGCCGCAAGAATCTCGAAAACAAAGTACGGCCCAGCGAGCCAACCTCGCTGGGCCGATGAAAGTTTTAAAAAACGCCGCCGCAAAACACAGCCGCAATACGCCTCGCTCGAAGCCCAACTCCGGTTCCGGCAACCGCACCCAAGATTCCATCCCACAAGCCGACATTTGAGGACAAATCTAAATTTGTAGCAGCTGCCGGAAGTAGCGCGTTCGACGGCAGGCCCAATGTGCCACTGAAATCCCACTCTAGGCGCGGGGTCGAAAGCGTCTTTCGGTGAACTCTTTGTCTTCTGCGGCGAGGACTCCAACTTGGGCCGCTCCCTTCAGGCTGGCCAGGACAAGATCTTTGTATTCTTCCGGCTGGTCCTTGAACTTGCTTGGTTTCTGCATCCCAGGGCGAATCAAATATTCAGAGCCGGGAAATGAGGTTGGCTTCACATATGCAGCTTGGGAATCCACCAGGTTTCCAACCAAAGCTGAAGATGCTTTAGAAAACGCGAACTCGCGAATCTGGAGCGCTGCCGGTCGGACTTCCAGGACTCGAACTGGGTTGAGCGGGAAACCTATCGCTGCTGCATACTCCATACCGAAAACCCAGAGCGGAAGTTCTGAGGGAGACAACGCAAGCGTGGACTTTGCGATGACATACTTGCCTATGCCTCTGTAGAGGTGTGTCAACGAGGCCATCACGTCTACGTCCTCGGGCACCGTCGGCTGACACCCGACGGCTTCAAATAACAATGCATCGACGAAAAGGGAAGCAAGGGCAGCATCACGGCAGAAGGCCAAAGTCCGATGAAAGGCCCCAGTAAGTTCCAGGTCGAGCACACAATCTGGATACCAGTCAGCCGCCTCATTCAGGTTCGCCGCTTCTTCCAGGGCTCTGGCCCGAAGGTAGAGTGCCAAGCCCGGAACAGCCTTCACCATTCTGGCCGTGTGTTCGAAGGTTTTATCCTCCCGAAGCAGTTGGAGCGCGGCATTCGGTTGGTCTCGCGGCGGATTAGATTTACCGGGCGCTGCTGGCGGGCCCGGAGTCGAGAGGTTCTGCCGCGGCTGGATGCTGCGGGCTCCACCTCTGCCGTACTTCAGGTACCAAACGACAGCGCCCCATCCTAGAAAGAACAGCCCCAGCAACATTCCACTTGGCTGCCTCGCTGCCGCAGCAAAGACAAAACACATTGCGCCAGCCGCCAAAAATAGGCCTATATATAGTTTGATCGGAATCAAAGAGCCTCCTTTCGAGACCGAACGCCTGCATTTTGTGCCCCCGATGTTCAGCTCGTCACTTTTATCAACGTCCTACTTTTTATTCGACCCTGAACATGTCTTGCCGATGCCGAGAGCTAGCGCCGAATTCGATTTGGAATTGTTAAAGTGAAGAAAAACGCGTCATAAGACATCAACCTTCTTTGAGAATTCCCGTTGACAATGGTAGCTTTTCTCCAAGGAAACCTAGTAAAGATCATGACTTGGATTATCGGCGCATCGACGTTGATGGGCTATGCCATCGGCATCTCCGACATCCGCGTAACATTTGCGGATGGAATTGAAAAGGACTGCCTACAAAAACTCTACCCGATGGGTCGCTTTATCGCTGCAGGATTCGCGGGCTCCGTACGGATTGGATTCTCGATGCTAGATGCGTTGACGCTTTTATTACAGGACCTGCCCGAGGGTGCGGCATGGCATCCAGAAGAGGTAGCAGACTGTTTTCAGGATTTGGCAAGGCAAGTTTTCCAAGCAGCGCCACAAAAAGAACAAATGTGCCGCTCACATCTGATGCTGTTGGGTGCGCATCCAACGCAGGATTTGGGGCTACCCGGATACGCGCGCTGTTCGGTTCATATATTGAGGTCGCCTGATTTCGTTCCGCAGATGGCCGGGACGGGGGAAGTGGTATCGATTGGTTCTGGGAGCGCCGTCGGGCCCTATCAGAAAGTGCTCGATGGATTCTCTTCGAACGTGTTATCGCTTTTGCGCGGAGAAGAGATGGGTGCACGTATGGGCTTTCTGGCGCTAACTATGGTCGTCCAGAAGACGATCGAACAGAATCCCACTGCGGGTATCAGTCCCCACGCGCACATTTGCGTGGTACGTCGCGCATCCATCGAGGTTGGCACAAACGATGAAAATCGGTACCCGCCGTCAGGTGAGGTGATCGAAATTAGAATGCCGCAAGTTGCGACCTCTTGGGCCGAGTTCGTGCGAATGACCTCTTCGAGTGCCGGCTCCGCGGATGGAGCAGTTTGCTAATAGTAGGCATCCTCCCAATATGACCGCCGCCTCGTCTTTTGGGGAAACCCTGGGACAGACGGGATGTCCCCAGCAATCACAAAGCGGTCACTACCCCGACGCCTAGGGCCGCATGAGCGCCTCAGCCGCAGATTACTCCCCGAAAACGCCCTTTCCGCCTCCACTCACGCCCCGCCATCCAACCACCGCAAAACCATGCAAACTTTCGGCCATTGGCCTTTAGTGTGACCGTCGACACTGCGATCCCCTCTGGCCCTGGATAAAGTGTGATGAGCGACACCTTTCTCCTGATCTGCCACGGAGCCTCTCGGCAACGAGGGGCTTTCGTGCGCTCGCGGATCAAAATCGCCCCCTTACCAGTCCGAAGCCCAGCGTCAAGCCACAAAATCTCTAACCGCCTGATTCTCCGCGCCTTCCATTTGCCGATAATTATCCCCTTTTGGCGCATACTCGTTCCATGAGTAGCAAAGAAATATCGACCGGGTCACCGGCCACAATTGCTCCGCCTTCGGCTCAGTTACCTACCGCCTATTGGCTGCTGGCTATTGGCTATTGGCTTTTTTCTGTTTCCTGCCTCGAGGTATGGAAGGTATGCATACGGTATGGACGAGGTATGGAAAAGGTATGAGGCCGCCCCGTAAATCCTTCGTAATCAGATATGCAGGTATGGCATACCGGGGGGGGCGGGGGGTGCAGAAAAAATGCGGGCAAATCGCCGCGGCAGGAGCCCCGGAGCCCCTAGTCCCTTAGTCCCGAGTCCCTAGTCCTTAAACCGCCCGCAACCAAAGCACCGGCTGGCGAATTGGAAAGTTGCGAATGATTTCCGGCGTTTTGGGCACGGCCGGCAGCGTGCGCCAAAGCGCGATGAACTTCGGCTCGCGATACGCCAATCCCGCGAACAGCAAGCTGGGTTGCCGATTGGGCAGGTCATCAAAATACTCAACGTCGTGCGGATACGGCCACTTGCTCTTGTCCTCTATAAACGGAAACATGAAGTCGACAGCATTCTTGTAAATGCTGCCGTTGGGCAGCGCGAACTGCCACAGATTATTCGTCGCGCCGCTCGGCGACGTGCCGGATGCAGACGCCATCACGCACACCATCGCCAACATGTCGAGATCGAAGAGCGAGTAGTTGTAGGGCTTGCTGCGTTTGAGCTCCAGCGGAAAACTCCCGTCCGCCGCCATCTGATCCGGCAGAAGATGGTCGCGAAATCGCGAGCGGCACAGGGCCATCGCGTTCTCGTTGCCGATGTACCCCCCGAACGCCGCCACTTGCACCGTCCAACAAGTTCCGTGATTATTTTGGGCCGCTTCCTCAGCTTGTCCATTCGTCGAAGCGCGCATCCACAGCAGGTATTCGGTAAACCACTCGCGCACGCCGGCAAATTCAGCCGTCGTCATAGCCTGCGCTGCCTCAAGATGCCGCGCAGCGCGCGTCACCTCCACCAGGTGCAGCGTGTCGATAATACCGTAACTCCGGCCGGGCGAATGTCCCCACACCGCCTGCGCGTAATCGAGCGACGGGTTCATGCGCGTTTCAGGCGCCAGAAACCACGCGCGCAGATGCGCCGCTGCGTGCTCCGCATAGCGCTTGTCTTGAGTAATGAGCCACGCCGCGGTAAGCGCGGGCACAATCAGGCTCAACCGGATCAGCGCCAGGCGATGATCGTTGAAGTTCGTCGGATCGGAGTAACCGTCGCGCTCAATGTACGGGCCACCGGGATTTTTCGGGTCAGGCCACCAGTAATCCGCCTCGGAAAAGTAGTCGTGCTTTCCGCCTTTGCTCCGCGGCGAAGAAGATGCAGTGATCGTGATCGGCGGCGCAGTTAAATACTCATTCGCCGCGCGCAAAATCCGCTCGCGATCGATTGCCTCGATCTCGCTCAACGTAATCAGCGGTCCAATATGCGGAACCGCAGGCGCAGGCGCAACCGAAGGCGTAGTCGTAACAGCAGGCGCACTCGGGACCGCCTGCGCGAGTACTCTCGTGCGGGTCGCGGCAACCGTGGCGGCAGCGGAAATGCAAAAGGTCCGGCGATCCATCCCATCCACCTTCACGGATTTGCCGTGGTTTTGTCCAGCCTCCTCGCTCCCCAAATGCAGCCACGCTCACAAATCACAAAATAATCGTATACTCTCGAAAATAAAGAGAGGTCCGTCCCCATGCCCACCGAAGCCCGCGACCCGGACTTCGTTCCACCCTCATTCGCTGACCCGAGTGTCGGCCGCATCGTTCTTCTTGCTGACGATCTTACCGGCGCCTGCGACGCTGGAGCTGCATTCCTCCACGCCGGACGCTCCGTTCGCGTCTGGTTCGGCACGAGCGTTCAGTTCTCCACCCCGGAGTCCGTGCAGGCGTTCAACACCAACTCACGCGCGCTTTCAAATCGCCACGCGGCCCGCGCCGTCTCCCAAGCCTGCACAGCTCTCGCCGGCGATCCGAATGCGCTCTTCTTTAAGAAAGTCGACTCCGCCGGCCGGGGCCCGCTCGCCGCTGAGCTGCTTGCCGCGCATCGCGCCCTCGGAACTCGCGCCATCCTGTTCGCTCCCGCTTTTCCAGCAACTGGTCGCACAGTGAGCGACGGTGTATTGGAGATCGAAGACACAGCAGGAAAGCACTCGCGCGTACAACTCAACAGCCTCTTTCCCATCACGTCTCGTGGCCGCATCTTCAATGTCTCCCACGCCCGCGAACTCGCGCCCGCGATGAGCTCCGATCCCGGCAGGACGATTTTCATCTGCGACAGCGCCACTCAAGCCGATCTCAATGCTCTGGCTCAGGCCGCGAAAGATCTACCCGGCTTGCTCTACGCTGGTTCCGCCGGATTGGCGCAGGCGCTCGCCGGACTCATTCCTGCGCGCCCGATGGTAGCGCTCGTGCCGGCGGCAGAACGCACGCTGCTTATCGCCGGAACGCCGCATCCCGTCACCAAACTGCAGCTCGAAGAGCTTGGTTCCGACCACGCCGACAATGTCCGCGTCCTCCGCCTCAAATTCCAATTCGGCGCCGCCGGCCGAATTCGCTCGGCGTTCCGTTCCTACGCTCCACAGGCCCTCATCCTCACCGGCGGCGAAACCGCGCAGCTTGCCGTTAAGGCTCTCGATGCGCACTCTTTTATCCTCCAGGGCGAGTTCGCTCCCGGGATTCCATGGGGCGTCGTGCAGGGCGGCGATGCGCACGGATGCACCGTCGTCACCAAGTCCGGCGGCTTCGGCTCGCCAACAATATTCAATGAGATTCTTGCCGCGCTGCGAGGTCGAGCATGAGCAAGCTTGCACGCATCGCCATCAGCATCGGAGACCCGGCCGGCGTTGGCGCCGAAATCGCCCTCAAAGCTCTCCAAGATCTATGCGTCGATCAAAGCATCGCCTCGCTCGCGCATTGGCTTCTCATTGGCGATTCTGCCGCGCTCAACGCCGCGGGTCGCATCAGCGCCATCGACCCCGGCTCGTTGCCTTGCACTCTGATCGAAACCGGCGCCCTCGCCACCGACCACAACATTGCCTTCGGCCAACTCCGCGCCGAGTACGGCGCCGCCGCCGTCGCCTACGTTCGCCGCGCCGTCGAGCTTTGCATGAGCGGCGAAGCCGACGCCATGGTCACCGCGCCGCTCAACAAGGAAGCCGTCTCGCTTTCCGGCCAGGCCTTCTGCGGCCACACCGAGTACATCGCCCAGCTAACAGGAGCGTCGGAGCCGCGCATGTTGCTCTACTCCGAGAAGCTGGCAACCGTGCACGTTAGCACTCACATCTCTCTCGAGCAGGCCTGCCACCTCGACCGCGCGCACATCGTTCGCACCATCCAGCTCGGCAACGATGCATTGCTATGGATGCGTCGTAGTGTCCCGAGCATCGCCCCGCGCATCGCAGTTTGCGGCCTTAACCCTCATGCCGGAGAGCACGGCCTCTTCGGCCATCAGGACGCCGAAATCATCGTTCCCGCGATCGCAGAGGCCCGCGCGCTCGGCATCGATTGTTCCGGCCCACACTCCGGAGACACCATCTTCGTTCGCGCTCTGCGCGGCGAGTTCGATCTCATCGTGGCCATGTATCACGACCAGGGTCACATTCCGATGAAGCTCATCGATTTTGAAGGCGGCGTCAATGTTTCGCTCGGACTCCCCATCATCCGAACCTCCGTCGATCACGGCACGGCCTTCGATATCGCCGGCCGCAACCAGGCTGACGCTACAAACATGAAGGCCGCAATGCGTCTCGCTGTGCGAATGGCGGAAGGCAAGCTGGCCCTCGCGAGCAAATCGGCGGGTCACTCTCCCAATCGCTCATTGCCCGATCCGGCCCACACGGGAGGCTCGCGCTGAGATGCACCTCGTCGACACCCTGATCATCGTCGCTTACCTCGCCACGCTGGTTGGAATCGGAATCTTTGTCTCTGGGCGTCAGAAAACAACCGACTCGTATTTCGTTGCCGGGCGCACCGTGCCCGGCTGGGCTGCCGGTCTCTCGCTGCTTGCAACCATCGTCACCAGCATCACCTTCATCGCTTTCCCCGGTGCAGCCTTCTCCGGCGATTGGTTGCTGCTGGTTCCAAACCTCCTCTTCGTGGTCGTCATCCTGGCCCTCGGACCGATCATCGTTCCCTTCTTTCGTCACGCAGTCTCGATGTCGGTATATGAATACTTCGGCAAACGCTTCGGCCCCGGCGTGCGCATGTATTCATCCTTCGCCTTCGCCGCAGGCCATTTTGCCAAGATGGGTTTCGTCTTTTACCTGCTCGCTCTCGCGGTCGCGGGCTTTACCGGATGGTCCGTCGCACTGCTCATCATCGGCCTCGGCGTCATCACGGTCTTCTACACGTTCATCGGCGGTCTTCGCGCAGTAATCTGGACCGACGTTGTGCAAGGTTTTCTGCTGTGGACCGGAGTCCTCGTCACTCTTGCACTACTGCTGCTTTCACCCCACGCGCAACCCGGCGCTATGTTTCACTTGATCGCCGCCAATCACAAGACCAGCCTCGGCAGCCTCAAGTTCGACTTGGCCCGCCCCACATTTTGGACCCTGACAATCTACGGCTTCTTCTATTACCTGCAAAAGTACACCGCCGATCAAACGGTGGTGCAGCGCTACCTCGCCGCGCGCTCCGATCGTTCAGCTTTGCGCGGCATCGAGATGGGCGCAGCCTTGTGTCTGCCTGTCTGGGTGGCATTCATGTTGATCGGCTCGCTCCTTTGGGCCTTTTACCAACTCTCGAGCCAGGCGCTTCCGGCCGCGGTCACGCAACCCGATCAAGTCTTCCCCTACTACATGGTCACGCAAATGCCTGTTGGCGTCGCCGGCCTCTTTCTCGCGGGCCTGTTCGGAGCGGCCATGTCCATGCTCGCCTCCGATCTGAACTGCCTCGGCCTCATTCTCGTCGAAGACTTCTACGCGCACTTTTTTCCGTTCCACACTGATGCGCAGCGTCTCCGTTTCGGTAAGCTCTCCGTCATAGTTTGCGGGGCTCTCGCTATCTCAATCGCTCTTCGGCTCGTCTCAACGCACGGCTCCGCTCTGGCGCTCTACTATGCAGCTGCCGCGATCGTTGCCGGCGGTTTAGCCGGCCTTTTTCTGCTTGCGTTTCTTTCTCCGCGAGCGGGCCGCACAGCAGCCCTCGCGGGCATCGCCGTAAATCTGCTCTTCACCATCTACGCCACGCTCACCCTCAACGGCGGCAAGATCCTCAATCTCCACAACTACAACTACCCGTGGAACGAATACACCATCGGCGCCATCGGCAACATTCTGCTCCTTGCCGTTGGCCTTCTCTGCGCCGCACTCTTTCCTGTGCCTTCAAATCTCACTTCCACCGGCACGCTCTGGGGCTGGATCGCCAGCCGAAAGCATCCCCGCCTCCACGCAGTCCAATTGGGAGACACTCCATGAATCGCTTGCAACAGGCTGTCCAGGCTAACGGCGGCAAGGCCCTCCTTGGCGCCGCTGTCTATTTTTACGATCCGATTTTTCTCGAGATCTGCTCGCATCTGGGCTACCAGGCGATTTGGATCGAGATGGAACACGGCCACATCACTTTTGCTGAGGCTGCCGACCTATGCCGCATGGCCTCAGGCTCCGGGATGTTGACCATGATCCGAATTCCAGATGTGCGGCGCGAAAATGTGCTTAAAGGCGCCGAGTGCGGGCCAGACATTCTCGACGTCCCCATGATCGAAACTATCGACCAGATGAACCATCTTCGGGAGTATGCGCGCTTTGCACCCGCAGGCAATCGCGGATTCTTTTCCGTTTCGCGCGCCGTCAACTACGGCATTCCTGACGGAGCGGTAGCCCGGCAACAGAACATCAACACCGATCTATGCCTCATGGCGCAAATCGAGACCAGCATCGCGTTGGCTCGGCTTGATGAGTTGGCCGCTGTTCCCGACATCGACTTATTCATCGGACCCGCCGACCTGGCCGCGAGCTTCGGCGTTCCCGGCAATACATCGCATCCCTCCGTGCAGACGGCAGCGGGGAAGATCGTAAAGGCCGCGCGCGACCACAAGAAATGCGTCGCCACGGCTTGCGCGCCCGATGAATTCGCCTTCTGGCTTGGTCTCGGTATCGACCTGCTCTTCTGCACGAATGACATCGCGTGCATGAAGCAAACAGCGGGCGATCTGCTGGGCAGCGCGCGCCAAATTCTCGAACGTAACTCAGGCAAGGCCGCTCCCATACTCACGGCGCGGAGCGCATGAAGCACATACTCCAGCTCGCATTCGGCCTTTGGCTGTTGCCCGTCGTCGCATTCGCGCAGAATGCAACACCAGGCCAGCCCTTCGCCGTTCTTCACCCCGACGACTACCGTCATTATGTCGTCCAATTCGCCGCTGACGAGCGTGAGGCAACAGGACAAGACACAGTGGACGAATGGCCCTGGATGGAATCGAACATTCCGCTCTTCGACTCTTCCAACAAGCAATTCGAGGAGATGTACTACTTTCGCTGGTATGCGTGGCAGAAGCATTTGGTCTCCACGCCGCGCGGCTACATCATTACGGAGTGGCTCCCCAAGCCCGCCGACCCCGAAGGTTTTTTCGGCGCGCTTCCCGATGCCGCGCCTTTTCATCTTGGGGAAGCGCGCTGGCTGCGCAATCCGCGCATCGCTTCGGACTACGCGCGCATGTGGGCTGATCCCAACGCAGGCGCGCGCAAATACAGCTTCGCGTGGGCCGAGAGCGTTCGCCAGGTGACGCTCGCTACTGGCGATCCAAAACTCGGAACCGATCTGCTCGACGCTCTCATCGCCAACTACCAGGCGTGGGAGGCATCGAACCTCGACCGCTCTGTCGGGCTCTTCTGGTCCATCGACACGCGCGATGCAATGGAAAAATCAATCAGCGGCGACGGATATCGGCCCACGCTGAACAGCTACATGGTGAGCGATGCGCGCGCCATTGCCGGCTTTGCGCGCGCCGCGCAGAAGATGACCCTGGCCGGCGATTATTTGGCGAGCGCCGATCTCCTGGAACACCTCATCGAGACAAAGCTTTGGAATCCCAAGGATCGCTTCTACGAGGTAGTTTCGCCGGCTGCCGACTCAGGAATTCGGAAAGAAAGACGATTCAAAGATCCCGGCACTCAGCTGCAACTAGCCGGCGTCCGCGAGCTTATCGGCTATATTCCATGGAGCTTTTACGCGCCCACCCCCGCCCACGACGTAGCCTGGAAGCAGCTCTTCAATCCCGATGGCTTCGCCGGCAAGTTCGGGCCAACGACGGCCGAGCGACGCAGTCCGCGTTTCCGCTTTGCCTCTGACGACCAATGCACTTGGAACGGTCCATCATGGCCTTACGCAACGACACAAACTCTGCTCGCGCTAGCCAATCTTCTCAATGGGCCCGCGCAATCCGACGTTGGCTCGCAACAGTACTATGAATTGTTTTCGAATTACGTTTTATCGCAGCACATCAAACTTCCCAGCGGCCGCGTCATCGACTGGATCGACGAAGATCTCGACGCCGACACCGACGAGTGGATCGCCAAAGACATGCTCATCGCCAAGCACAAGCAAGTCGGCCGCGGCAACTACTACAATCATTCCGGCTTTGCCGATCCGCTCATTACTGGGCTCATTGGCCTTCGCCCGCGCGTTGACAGCAGGATTGTTATTCATCCGCTGCTTCCCACAGGCGAGTGGAGCTACTTTGCCATCGATGGACTGCCCTATCACGGCCACCTTTTGGCGATTGTGTTCGACCAAACCGGCAAGAATTACCAGCGCGGCCGCGGGCTTAAGCTTTTTGTTGACGGCAAAAAAGTCGCAAGCCGCGCCACGCTAGGCGTGTTGGAAGCAAATCTACCGCAATGAACAAATCTGCCCATAATCGTCGGCCCTTGGGGAAATTGGAGCGCATAGCAACATTCTTGAATTCGATTTCTGCGCTTGCCGCAATTCTCATCTCGCCACTCGCCGTGTTGCTCGCCGCCCCACTCATCGCCCAACCCGCGCCTTCTATCCCAATGGCGCAAATCCCAGCAGGCTCGTTCACGATGGGCGCGGACGATGTCACGCTGCCGCCCGACGTCGTCAACGGTTTCAGCGTTATGTCCACGCGCCCTGTGCATGGCGACTTCGACGAAGTCCCCGTGCATCACGTCACCATCTCGCACGCCTTCTCCATCGCCGCGCATCTCGTCACCGTTAAAGAATTTCAGCAATTTGATCCAACATACAAACCTGTCGCCGCGTATCCCGATTACGCGGCTGGCATCAGTTATCAACAGGCAGTCGCCTTTTGCGCGTGGCTCACAAAGCGAACCGGCAAACCTTACCGTCTGCCCACCGAGGCCGAATGGGAGTACGCAGAACGTGCCGGCACGCAAACTCCATTCTTCACCGGCGACACTCCGCCTGCTCTCGGCCAGGCCAACGCGTGGGGCGTGGTGATGGGTGAAGGCACGCCGGAGTGGGTTGCAGATTGGTACGGACCCTATCCATCGGTAGCGCAAACCGATCCCACTGGACCACTGCACGGATACTTTCGCGTCGTGCGCGGCGGCGGACTCGATTTCAGGAAGTCAAAACCCGGCGAGAATTATCCCGCCATGGCGCCCTATTTCATGCGCTCTGCCAACCGCGCCAGCATGGCTCCGAGCTACTCGTCGAATCAGGGCAATATCGGATTCCGCGTAGTGCAGGCGCCCGTGTCTGCGCCGCATCCTTCCTCCGCTGCGCAGTATTTTTTCTTCACCGATGTGAAGCAGACTCCAATCGAAGTCGCCGAGGGTCCGGATCCGTCAAAGCCCTTCTACCATGTGCACGAGTTGTTTCCGAATCTGAATGGCAAATCAATGCCCGACGTTGGTTGGCGCTTGGGCCTTGCGCCCGGCCTCGGCATCAACTATCACAACTCGGCCGTTCAGGTGCTCGCTAATGGAGATGTTGTGGCCGCCTACTACAACACGCCTCGCAATGAAGACGATCCTGACCAGACCGTCATGGTGATGCGACGCCGCGCCGGTGCGGAGGACTGGGACATGCCCGAGCCTTGGCCCGATTTTGCCGATGCCGCATGCGCAGCTCCCGTCTTCTGGAACGATCGCGGGCATCTATGGCTCTTCTTCGGCTTCCCGCGTCTCATCGGCGCGCCGCCGTTCGCCTTCACTTTATCCGACGACAACGGCGCTAACTGGTCGCCGATTCAATTCCCACACTTCACCGCGCCTATCGGCCGTTACGTCTCGCAGCCCATTAACTCCGTCGTCCGCTCGAAAGGCGGCGCCATCTACATTCCCACCGACTCCACTGGCCGCGATGCAGATGGCAACGGCTCCATCTCCGCTGTCTGGGCAACGCGCGACATCGGCCGCACTTGGTACGACACTGGCGGGCGCACAGCCGGCCGCCACACCACCATCGTGATCGCGCGCAATGGAGACATTCTCGGCTTCGGCGGAAAGAACTCCGCCATCGATGGCCGCATGCCGCTTGCTACCAGTGCTGACGGCGGCCGAACCTGGGTCAAATCGAAGACGCCCTTCGACCCACTCGATAGCGGCGAGCGCCCCAGCGTGATTCGTCTCGCTTCGGGCCGGCTTTTTTTCGTCGCTGATTACAATCCCAACAAAGAGAAACACACTCACAAGGACGGCGCTTACGTCGCGCTCTCTGACGATGACGGCAAAACCTGGAAGCAGAAGCGTCTGCCTTCCGACATTCTCACCGTCGGATACGTCACCGCCACACAAGGGCCGGATGGGACGATTCACATCGTCACCTCGAAGAACACAGTCAACTACGAGGTCGAACTCAACGAGGCATGGATTCTCTCCGACAGCGAATTGGCCTCCTCCGAGCCAGAAACGTCTGGGACAGTAACAAAGCACACTGAGAGGTGGCCGAATGGAAAATCGAAAGCTGAATGGGGAACCACCCGAGCCAGCGACGGTCGTGTCCTTCTTGAGGGCCCGCAGACTTTCAACTTCGAAAATGGCGCGCTGCAATGGACCGCGACTTTCCATCTCGGCAAAGAAGTCGGCGACGAGGATTTGTATCGTGCCGACGGAACAAAGGAATGGACGAAATCTTACGGCAAAGACGGCACATGGACCTGGCGCCTCTTCGACGAATCCGGCAAACAAACCGCCGAATCGCACTGGCTGGGTAAGACGCTCGCCGACGCCGAATTCGCGGAGGCAAAGTGAGGTCAGCGTCGGGCCTACGGCGCATTGCCGCACTACTGTTGATGATCTGTTGCGGGCTAACATGTTTGCACGCGCAACGGCCTCATCGCGCGACGAACGCAAAATCGCAAAACGCGTACGAATCGCATGGTGCATGGCTCTTCATCTACTTTAAGGAGCCGGGCAGCCAGGGAATTTATTTCGCGCTCAGCCGCGACGGCTACCACTACACCCCGCTCAACGACGGCCAGCCATGGGTTGCGCCCGCGCAGTCGGGCGAGCTCATGCGCGACGTTTTCCTAACGCGCGGCCCCGATAACTTATTTCATATGGTATGGACTTGGAACTGGCGCGGAAACTCGCTCGGCTATGCAACTTCGCCCGATCTGCTTTCCTGGTCTGCGCAACAAGAAATTCCCATCATGACTGATTTTCCCGAAACCAATAATGTGTGGGCGCCAGAAACCTACTGGGACGAGACCAAACACGAGTGGCTTCTCATCTGGTCGACTTCAATGAAAGATTCGCAGGCCGGCAATCGCATCTGGTTTTCGCTAACTCCTGATTTCCAAAACTTCTCGAAGCCCGCAATCTTTTTCGATCCCGGCTACGTTATGATCGACGCCACAATTTTTCACGGGCGCACCGGTCCCTATCGCCTCATCTTCAAACAGCAAACTTATGATCCGCTCACATTTCAGGAGCGCGTCGCCACGGGACCAACGCTGGAAGGCCCGTGGAGCAACATCTCCGGCCCCATCAACGAAAGTTGGTCCGAAGGCCCATCCGCGATTCAGGTCGGCAACAGATACATCGTTTTCTACGACCACTACCGCGCACCCCGAGCCCGCTACGAGGCTGTCGCCACAACCGACTGGAAACATTGGCAGGACATCACTGCGCAGACTTCCCTACCACCCTTCTCGAAGCACGGTAGTTTTCTGCACATAACTGACGATGAGGCGGTGCGACTTCTCGCGCGCCATGATGTGCCAGCGAGTCCCGCACCCAATCCGCCAGCCAACTAGAAATAGATTCGGACTCGTGTCCTACTCGAACAGCCAATCCAGATTAGGCTGGGCGCCTGCTGCGCCAGCCTGCGCAAAGTTGACGCGCGGCGCAACGTGCAAATCGGCCGGAATAAAGCCCAGCACTACGTATTGCCCTTTGCCCAGGTCAAGCTCATTTTCGCCAGCCGGAAGGGGCTTCGTCCACACCGCCATTGACGAAATCTTTGCTGCTGAAACTGCGTTAAGAAGCACCAGGTTCCACTGCTCAGTCTCGGGGTCGAGCAGGGAACTCTGCTTCGATCCATTAGCTGCAAAGCCCACAAGAATCTGCGCCGGTTGCGCGAGATTGAAATGCAGCGTGCCATCTTCGCTCGGGACAATGCGGATTCCCTTCATGCCCGAAAGCTCCGGCGCAAGATCCGCGATCGCAGCATTAGACCCGAGAAACAGGCTCGCACCCTTCTCCACCGTAAAAGCCTCACCCGCTCCCGGCTTGAGCGTGAATCCGATCTGAGGAAGCGGCTCTGCCGGTTTGCTCTCATCAATCGTTGCCCCCGCACTCAACTGCGCGATCCGCTTGCGAAAGGTCGTGAGTTCCTTCTCGTACATAGGCAGGCACTGTTGCCAGTTCGGAAATTGATTCATGCCGCCGCGAAAAGGAATCTGCCGCTGCGTCGTCTCCATGCTTGTCGCGGTGCGGTATGCCGGTTCGGCAATCACGGCAAGCTCGCGAAACCGGTCGACGCTCTCAGCCAGCAATGTCTCAGCCTCGTGCAAGTGCGCCGAATCATGATCGTAGCCGTAGAGCAAAACCTGCTCTGCAGCTTTCGACTTTGCGTTGTAGAACTGCATCAACAGCGCGATAGCGTGCATGTCATTCACCACGCGCTCATATTCAGGCTTATTCTTCGTCACGAAAGACGCCGCAGACTCCGCGGCCTCAAGAGCACGTCGCGAAGCTTCAACCGTCTCATCGCTCACGCCGATTGGCGTCTCACCATGGTGCGGCTCGTGCCTCACTTCCTCAGCAACATACTCTCCCAGTCGTTCGCCGTCAGGCGCATCGCCAGTCCACAGCGGCACTGCTGGATTGAATCGCTCCGGATCGATCAACTGCGGCATTGTCATGCCCAGCGCCAACGCCTGCCGATTTCCCTCCGTGATCCCAATCCGCGGTAATAGCCGTGGCTGGCACGGTCCGGCCAGCGTGTAGGCTGCAAGCAGTTTCTCGCCGGCTTCGGCGGTGCCGTAACGCTCCGCAAAACGCGCAGCCCAGTACGCATGCTCCTTCTCCGGATCGCGATTTGGATTCCACGCGTACCGGCCCCACGCTTCAAACCAGATCCAGTCGCGATCCGTCTGCTCCAGCGGGGGTTGTGTGTCGTCGCCCGCGTACGGCCAGTCCCAATAGCGCAGCGGATATAGGTGCAGCCCCTCGATCCCAATCCGTTGAAAATTCGTCTCCGTCTGCCGGATAAAATCCGGATCGCCCCAGCGAAACGGTTCGAGATTCGAGAGCAAATGCACGTTGGCAATCACCACATTCGAGCTCTCAGCAAGCATTTTGAATCGATCCAGCACCGGCCCGCGCACATTGGTCCATGTCAGCGACTCGCCATTCCACTTGGACAAAGTATCGATGTTTGAATAGAGCGGAGATGCAGCTTTCATCACGTCGTCAATATCCGTCGCATGGTCGCGCACCACGATGGGCGGCTCCGATTTGATGCCAAGCTCCTTCAGCCCATCCTTCACGCCAGGAATGATCGTCTGCGCAAGCCATTCGGCGCCGTAGTGCGGGCTCAGCGCCTCGCCCAGCGTCATCATCAACCCGGCGTGCGGATATTCGCGCACAAATTCCGAGATCGCATAACGCGTATACGCGCTGGCCAGCGGATTTGGCGCCGACAAGTGATACGGCAGATGATGCGCCCGCGCAAATGCGTGCGAGAGATGAATGTTGTAAAACCCCTGCAGCACCCAGATTCCACGTCTGTCCGCTTCTGCGGTCAGCCACTTGAACATTGCGATGTTCTGGTCGAGCTGCGCACTTGGCAACTCCTGTGCCTCGGGATACTTCGGCAGTTTTAGCAGGCTCGTGAACGGATGCCCGTTCCATAGATAGAGCGTGTTGTATCGCTCCTCGGCCAGCATATCGAGATACTTCGTCCACTCAGCCTTGTTGTAGAAAAACGGAAAATTCTGCGGCGTGTATGGATAGTCGTATTCAGCGCCGTCGTAAGTGATCTCTTGCTTCTGCATGCCGATGCACGTACCGCGCAGCTTCAGCGCAGGGTGCTCCATGTCGTAGATGGCATCAGGCAGCGCGTGAGTCGCGCGGATCCGATCCGCCAGTTCAAGCTCTCCGTACAGCACCCCCGACGCATCGCTTCCCGTCACAATCCATGTCTTGCCAATCTGCTTGATGAGAAACGCTTCCTGGGCTTGCGGCCAGAATTCCTCGAGATCGAAGTGCGCGAGCTCCGGAGCGCTGCGCACCGCAGCCAGCACACTTGCGCCGTCCAGCGCAGTCTTCAACTCAGCAAGCGCGTCGCGCAACTTCTCCGCGCCATACAGTTCGCGCGCCGTCGCGCCCTTCGCCGAAATGACCCTCACAGGCGCGGCACTTACTGCACCACACGCTGCCAGTGCAAGCGCTGCCGCGGAGACTGCACGGACAGTTCGGCGCACGATCCTGTTCGTTTCTGATCTCACCTTCTTCAACTTAGGCCTTCTTGAACAGGACCGCCATGTACGGCTTGCCAGTTAAAGTAATTTTGCTCTTGCCGCTGAAGGTTCCCGGCAAATCAGTCGTGCTCATCTCCCACGGATCGATCGTCGTCGCCGTGAACTTCACATTCTCCGGCAGCGGAAACTCATATTCACCCACGCAATGATAGTCAAAGTAATAGAGGATCAATTCGCCGGCATTCCCTGCATTCAAGTAATAAGGATTGTCCGCGGCCATCAGCCCCGTAGTGCGCGTCTCCTCCAGCAGCTTGCGCAAAAAAGTGATGCGCGCGGCGCTCGTGCCGTGCAATTCTCCGGCATCGGACCAGACAGGGCTCCCGTCTGTCGTGATGTACGTCTCACCGTGCGTCGCATACACTCCGTACACAATCGCTCGCCAGAACCGGTGCGTCATCTCTTCCGCCGAAAGGTTTCCCCATCGCCGCGCGATATTGCCTTCGTATTGGATCTCGTCGTAGACGATGGGCTTGTTCCACGCCGCCAGCCGCTCCGGCGACTTTTCAAAGTCGTATGTCTGCAAGCTCGCATGCGTGCACCACGCACGCGAATAGTCGTACATCACCCGGCTGTAGTGAATTGACCGCAGCCGGCTGTACGGATCGCTCTCCTGCACAATGCGGAAGAAACGATCCCAATCCGTCATCGATTTCGACTTCACCAGATCGTATTCATTGGCAATCGACCACCACACATTCCGAAATGCGGACAGCCGTGCCACGGCATACCGAAGATAGCGGTCATCCGCCTCCTGCCCCATCGCCTTGAATCCCCATGCATCGTACGGATGAAACAGAATCACATCGGCTTCAATGCCGGCTGCCATCAGTTCATGAATCCTCTCCTCAACATGCTGGAAGTAAGCCGGATTCAGCCTCGTCAGATCGAATTGCGCTTTGCTCGCGTCACCT
>Ga0210388_10000962_pt1 | contig 22771 bp, 22 predicted proteins | sample IncBWC19OmetaG_FD_155485 | JGI IMG/M metagenome (GOLD analysis project Ga0210388, IMG submission 155485) | Forest soil microbial communities from Barre Woods Harvard Forest LTER site, Petersham, Massachusetts, United States - Inc-BW-C-19-O ...
CGCGTCGTCCCTGGCCGAGGCGGGCTGGGCAGTCGCCCCCGGACAGCGGTTCCGGATCGCCGCGCCGCCTGGGATCAGGATCTCCTTCGCATCGCTGGAACCGGCCGACGCTCCGTCGCTGGCGGCCGAGGTCGCCCGCGCGCTGCGGCACCGGCCGACCCGCCTGGACTGAGTCAAGCCCCCGCGCCCGGCTTTACTCCCGCGCGCTGAGCACGCAGAACTCGTTGCCCTCGGGGTCGGCCATGACGACCCAGCTGACCTTGTCCGGATCCTGGCCGACGTCGACCCGCCGGGCCCCGAGGGCCTCCAGGCGCCGCACCTCAGCCTCCTGGCCCGCGTCCGGCGACGGCGCCAGGTCGATGTGCAGCCGGTTCTTCAGCGTCTTGCCCTCCGGGACCGGCGCGAAGATCAGACCCGGGCCGCGCTCCTGCGGCGCGAAGATCAGACCCGGGCCGCGCTCCTGCGGCGGGATGGTCCGGTCCGGGTCGATGGCGTGCGGCGGGACCACCACGACCTCGTCGGCGGCTTCGTAGACGATGCGCCAGTCCAGGGCCTGCGCCCACCACCGGCTCTGGGCCACGACGTCGTGGCAGTCGATCACGACGGCGTACCAGCGGATGCTCATGGGACCGACGCTAGCCCATCCGGCCCCGCCGCCGATCACCCCAGGGCGCGGCGTGTCGTGCGCGCCGGTCCTAGCTGGTCGGCTCGCGGTGCGGCGCCGGGCCGGGCGGGATGGTCTTGAGCGGGATGGTACTGAAGGCGAATTCGCGCAGCGCGGCAGTCTTGGAGGCGCTGGTTCCGCCGGGCTGGCGCCCGCCCGCGGTCGGCTCGATAGCCAGGATGGTCAGCTGGCCGCCCGCCAGGTCGTGCTCGCGCGCCCACGCGCGCAGCGCCTCGATGACATCGGCGACGTGATAGGCGCAGGCGAGGGCTTGCCGGTAAGCCTGCAGCGGCTGTGACGCCTCCAGCTGGATCTGGAAGCACGCCCGATGGCCACAGCGGGGATCGCCGTCACAGGCGGTCGACGGCGTCAACGCCTCCGGGGGGATCACGAGCTCCTCGGGATCACCGGGGGCACCCCCACGGTCCGGTGTCCTTCGTGCGGTCATGGTCGGCCGTCCTCCCTGCGCCTGCCAGGTGTACTGATGGCCCGCCACGGCCAGCGAGAAGGCATTCCCCGTGAATAGGATGACGGCCTGACACCACACGGAAATACGGGCGGCACTGACCGTCGGAGCAATAGTGACCGCAACAGCATGCGGCGCGCTACCCCATCGGGAATATTCGTCTCACTTTCCACGTAAACGTGTAGTCGTGTGAATACTTTTCGTATGAACCCGAGGTTACTCCAGGAAGTCCGCGCCTCTCGTCCCCCGGCTATGCGCCTGGTAAAGACGCATACTCCCAGGATTTCGGCGAATGTCACCCAGCCGGCTGGGCGGTGCAGTTGATCTTTCCGTCGCGGCGGGCCGGAGTGTTAACGCACACAAACGAAGCGCGGACGCTACAGGAAACAGAGCTATGCCGATAAGGCGCAAAATTTACCCATATGCACGTGCAGATGAACGTTTGCTTTTCATGCGGGCCTTTTAGCTCGGAGCCGGAACATAAATCAGGGATCCGGATTGCCGTCCGGGTTAGGCGGCCGCGTGGCGCTCGAGCAAGGACGGCGACGCGGGCGCAGCGGCGAGGCCGCCGGCGAGCCCCGGCCGACCGCAGCCCCCCTGCCGCACCCCGCCCCGAACCATATAAAAACGATCAAGAAACTTGATAATGAGCGTGACGGTCTCGCGAGAATGAGTTCATGCCTATACCGTTGTCCCCATGACGCGGCGCACCGAGCAGATCAGCCTCCATCTCAACGCGTATCTCACCGCGCACAGCAGCCCGCCGGACGCAGTCCTGCGGGAGCTGGCGAACGAGACCGCTGACCTGTTTCCGACCGAGACCGCCCTGCAGATCGCTCCCGAGCAGGGCACCTTCATGACCCTGCTCGCGCAGCTGACCCGGGCCACATCGGCCCTCGAGATCGGCACCTTCACCGGTTACTCCTCGATCTGCATCGCCCGCGGCCTCGCTCCCGGCGGAACGCTGCTCTGCTGCGACATCAGCGAGGAATGGACCTGGGTGGCCAAGAAGTACTGGGAGAAGGCGGGCCTGGAGGACCGGATCGAGCTACGGCTCGGCCCGGCCATGGACACGCTCCTGTCGCTGCCCGAAGAGGAGCTCTTCGACCTGGCCTTCATCGACGCCGACAAGAGCGGCTACCTCGGCTACTGGCGGCAGGTGGTGCCGCGGATCCGCCCTGGGGGACTGATCATGGTCGACAACACCTTCTCGCACGGCCGCGTGATCGACGCGGGCAACGACAATCCTGCCGTGATCGCGGTTCGAGACTTCAACGACCACGCCGCCGCCGACGACCGCGTCGACCTGGTCATAGTCCCCATTGGCGACGGCCTCACGCTGGCCCGAAAGAAGTAACACCTACCCGGGCAGGAGACCTATCACCACAATCCCGGCGCCAGAGGCTTGGTACGGGCGGCGTAGTCCGTTACGTCGGCGATATCCACATTGGCCAACCACCAGCGTCCTGGCCCCGCAGCGTCGCGTCAGGGTAACCTTGACGCATCAGGCCGTCAGGATTACCCTGACGGGCATGGCGAAAACCCGAATCCCCGCGCCGGGCGAAGCCCGGCTGGACACCTTGTGCTGCTCGTTCTGCAACAAGGACAAGGACACGGTGGCCAAGCTCGTCGCAGGCCCAGGCGTCTACATCTGCAACGAATGCGTGGGCCTGTGTAACCTGATCATCGCCGAGGAGCCGGCGCCCGAATTCGGGGCGTGGAACGAGCGGCCAGACGACGAACTGCTCACCGGCCTGGCCAGGGTCCAGGCCGTGGTGTCCCAGGCCGACGCCGCCGTCCACGATCACGTCGACGTCCTGCGCGGCCGGGGTATCAGCTGGACCCGGATAGGAGAAGCGCTCGGCGTGACCAAACAGGCAGCATGGGAGCGGTTCTCCGGAGAGGACTAACTGCTCGGCGTCATGATCCGTCCGCTGACAGTGGGTCAGCCGGGGCTGACGACACCGCCGAGATAGAGCGCGCCGATCTCGGGGTTCTCCAAGACCTCGCGGCCGGTGCCGGACAGCCGCACGCGGCCATTCTCCATCACTATGCCGTGGGTGGACAGCCGCAGGCCGACGCGCGCGTTCTGCTCCACCAGCAGGATCGTGGTGCCTGCCGCGTTCATCTGCCTGATCGCGTCGAACACGGTCCGCAGGATCTTCGGCGCCAAGCCCATCGACGGCTCGTCGAGCATCAGCAGCCGGGGCTCGAGCATCAGCGCGCGGGCGAACTCGACCAGCCGCTGCTGACCGCCGGACAGGCTGCCGGCCTTCTGCCCGGCCCACCCGGCGATCTGCGGGAAGACCTCGAAGACGGCCGCGAGCCTGCGCGCGGTCAACGCCCGGTCAGACAGGATGTAGCCGCCGAGTTCGACGTTCTCGCGGACCGTCATGTCGCGGAACAGGCTGTGGTTCTGCGGCACCTGCACCACGCCCAGCTGGAGGACCTGGCGCGGCGACCGGCCGACGAGATCCTGGCCGTCCAGCATGATCGACCCCAGCCGCGGCCGCAGCAGCCCGCTGATCGTCGCCATCAACGTGGACTTGCCCGCGCCGTTCGGGCCTACGACGCAGGTAATCCCGCCCTCGGACACCTCCAGGGACACCCCCCGTAGCACGTCCCCGCCGCCGTACCCCGCCACCAGGCCGTCAATCTTCAGTACCGAACGGTCCGTGGTGCTTGTCCCCGGTTCCATGGCTTGTTCCGTCATGTGCCCTCCGAGGGGTCCGGGTCCTCGTCGGTGTCCTCGATGTCCTCGATGTCCTCGCCGAGGTAGGCGTCAAGAACCCGGCGGTCGGTGCGGACGATATCGGGCGGCCCGGCGGCTACCACGGTGCCCGAGTCGAGCACGGTGACCTGGTGGCACAGCCCCATCACGAACTCCATGTTGTGCTCGACGATGAGGAAGGTCTTGCCTGCCGCGTTCAGCTCACGGATGCGGGCCGCGATGTGATTGACCAGGGACAGGTTGACGCCTCCGGCCGGCTCGTCGAGCAGGATGATGGCCGGGTCCGCGACCAGTATGTAGGCGAGCTCGAGCAGCTTGCGCTGCCCGTAGGAGAGCGTTCCGGCCAGCGAGGCGTGATAGCCCGCGATGCCGACGAACTCGAGCTGCTCTATCGCTCGCTTGCGCGCTCCGGCCCGGTGGTGCTGCGAGGCGACCAGCATGTTCTCCATCACGGTGAGGCTGGGGAAGATCCTGGTCAGCTGGAAGGTCCGGCCGATGCCCAGCGCAAACACCTTGTCCGGGGCGATGTTTGTGATCCGCCGGTCGGCCAGGTACACCTCGCCCGCGTCGGCCTTGGCGTAACCGGTGATGACGTTGAACAGAGTCGTCTTGCCGGATCCGTTCGGGCCGATCAGTCCGGTCACCGTACCCTCGTCGACCTCGATCGTGCACGTGTCCAGGGCGCGGACGCCGCCGTAGGACTTGTGCACGCCCTCGGTTCGCAACAGGACGCTCACCGCTGCGCCTCCTGGACGGGCGCGGGGTCCGCTACTTGCGCCGCGGCCCCTTGGCTCGTGACAGGGATGGCCGCGCGGCCTCTGGTGGTCAGACGGCGGATGTACTCGCCGCCGGTCGGGATGATGCCCCGTGGCACGAGCAGCACCGCCACCAGGAACAGCGAACCGAGCAGAATCTCGCTGATGTAGCCGTTGGTATTGGCGGTCAGGTAGAGCTGGCCCGGCTCGATGATGAGCGCGCCTAGGACCGGCCCGGAAACGGTGCCGACACCGCCGAGGAACGCCATCAGCACCACGGACAGGTCGAACAGCGGGTCAAAGCCGGATGGCGGCTGGACCTGGGTGAGGTAGAGGAACCAGACGCCGCCGACCAGGCCGGTCACCGCGCCCGACAACACGAACGCGGACAGCTTGACCCGCATCGCGCGTACGCCGAGACCGCGGGCCCGGTCCTCGTCGTCCCTGATCGCCCGGAGCTGCAGGCCGAACCGGGAGCGGCGGATCAGCCAGGACAGCGCGATCGCCCCCACCGCGCAGCCCAGCGCGATGTAGTAGAAGGGGTTGTTGTAGGTCTGCGCCGCCCAGGGCAGGAACGGCGCGTCCAGGCCGGTGGTGCCGCCGGTGAAGGAGAAGTTGTAGGCCATCAGCTGGAAGATGAAGAACACCGCGATCGTGATCACGATGAAGGTATGCCGCCTGACCCGCAGCGCGATCAGGCCAAACGGCACCGCGATCAGCGCCCCGACCGCCGCCGACAGCGGCAGCAGGGCGAACACGCCGGTCCCGGTGACGTGCCAGTCCCGGGCCGCGATGCCGAGGGCGTAGGCGCCGCTGCCGAAGAACACGGCGTTGCCGAGCGATATGTAGCCGGAGAAGCCGGAGAAGAAATTCCAGGCCGACGCGACCGCGACGAAGATCAGCGCGAACACGCCGTAGTTCGTGATCACCGGGTTGGGAAAGAGCACCGGGAAGGCCAGCGCGCCGGCGAGCAAGACGACTACGCCGCCCAGGCGCAGGCCCGTCAGCCCGCCGAACCGGCTCAGGACGTTCGGGCTGGCGATTTGGTCTTCGCTCACTGCGCGCGTACCGCCTTGCGGCCGAAGAAACCAGTCGGGCGGATCAGCAAAACGATCACCAGAGCAGCATAGAAGACCACGATGGCCCATTCTGGTTGCCAGATGTCCACGACCGACTCGAGGGTGATCATGAAGACGGACGCGACGAGGGCACCGCCGATGCTGCCCAGGCCGCCGAGGATGATGATCGCGAGCAGCCGCGAGATCAGGTCGTAGCCGCTGTTGGGGTTGAAGCTGTTGGTCGCTCCGTACACCATGCCTCCGGCGGCGGTCACGGCGACGCCGATGCCGAAGGTGATGGCGGCGACGCGGCTGATATTGATGCCCACCAGCCGCGCCGCCGTCTCGTCCTGCATCGTCGCGCGCACGCTACGGCCGAACCCCGTCCGGTACAGCAACCCATACAGGGCCATCACCAGCACCAGCGCGAGAGCGAAGCCGAACAGGTAGATGTAGGGCAGGTAGAACCCGAACACGTGAACGCTCGACGTCACGTACCAGGCGTTCAGCTGACGGTCATCGGCCCCGAAGGTCTGGTACAGGATCCCCTCGATGATCAGCGCGACCGCGTAGCTGACCAGCAGCGTCATCGACGTTCGCTCCCGGCCACGCAGCGGCCGGATGAACGCCAACTCGATGACGACCCCGATCACGAACATGGCGGGCACGGTGATCAGCAACCCGAGGAACAGGTCGAGGTTCAGCCGTGCCGCCAGTTCGTAACTGAGGTAGGCGCCCAGGATGACCATGACACCCTGCGCGATGTTGATGATGTCGAGCACGCCGAAGATCAGCGTCAGACCGACCGCCATCAGGGCATAAACTCCGCCGACCAAGATCCCGTCGACGATGGCCTGATAGATCTCGCGTGCCACTCATTCTCTCCTCGGGGTCAGCTGGTCCAGGCCGGCTTGGTCGCGATGATCGCCACCGATCCGGGCTCGCCGACCGGGAGCACCTGGTTGAACGCGTTGCCGCCGTCCTGCCACTGGGAGACGAACGCCGCGGCCGCGCTGTTCTCGCCCAGCGTGTCGAACTTCACCGGACCCTGCACGCTGGTAAGCGTGACGCCGCTGTGCAGGTAGGCGATGATCTTGGCGTTGTCGGTGCCGCCGGTCGCGGTGACCGCCTGGTCCATGACCTCGCCCACGGAGTAGGCCTCGGCGACGTCGGCGCTGACGCCCGACGCGTTGCCGCCGTACTTGGCCACGTACGCCTGCACCATGGCCTGGCTCGCCGCGTTGGCGTAGCTCGGGTACCAGCCGTTGGGCACCATCATCCCGACCGCGTTGCCCTTGCCCACCGCGGAGGTGAAGGCCGTGCCCTGGTCGGGGCCGGCCGCCGCGATGAACAGCTTCGGCGTGTAGTGCTGCTGCTCGAAGGCCTGCATGAATGCCGACACGGTCGGCACGTCGGTGGAACCGAGCACCACGATCTGCGCGCCGGAGGCGGCCACCTGGTCGGCCGGCGCCTTGTAGTCCGCGGCCTCCTCGGGGAAGATCTTGGAGTACACGGTCTTGACCCCGAGATTCTGCAGCATCGTCTGGACGACCTGGACCGGCGGGACGGCGAACGGGTCGTCGGCCATCGGGTAGGCGGCGGTCTTCGGCCGCTGGCTGGCCGGCAGCCCCGCGATGTAGTTGGCGAACGGGACCATCTCGTCCTTGATCGGCAGGCTGACGTCGAACACGTTGTGATCCGCCACGTTCGCCGGGCTGTTGAAGACCGCGGGCGCGCCGCCGGCCCCCTCTACGAACGCGTAGACGTACCGGGCCGCGACGGCCTCGGCCGGCGTGGTCAGCAGCGACGAGAACGGCCCGAACGCCAGGTTGACGTGATCCGTGGCGAACAGGGTCTCGTAGTTCGTGACCACCTGGGTGGGCGAGCTGGCGTCGTTGAGGATCTTGAGCACGACCTGGTGGCCCAGGAGACCGCCGTGCGCGTTCACATCACTGGCCCACAGCTCGTAGCCCTGCTTGTAGTTCTGCCCGTCCGTGGAGAAGTCCCCGGTGAGCGATAGTGACGCGCCGATGGTGATCGGTGTGCTGGAACTCGAGCTAGAGCTGGCGCTGGCGCTGCTGCTGCTGCTACTGCTAGTGCTGCTGCTGCAGGCCGCCAGAACGCTCACCGACAGTACTGCTGCCCCGCTCAGAGCGAAGGCACGCTTGGAGAGCCAGGGAAGAGTAGGTCTCACGCCTGGTTCCTCCTTCCTCCATGTTCCGTCATTCGGGTGGATGTCTGCGTTATTCGGTGACGTCGAGCCCGTCGGGCACTTCCGCGTGTTCGCTGACGAGTGCCAGCCCAGCCGACTCCGCCTGCTGCTGCAAGAGCGCAGCGAAGTCGGCATCGCCGTATCCACGTCCGACCAGGCCCTGGATGAGCTGATGGACGATCGCGGCCACCGGCATTGGCACCTCGTGTTCGCGCGCTGCGGCAAGACCAAGGTCGAAGTCCTTTCGCAGCAACGTGGCAGTGAACGTGGGCTCAAAGTCCAGGTTCACGTATGCAGGCGTCTTGTATCCGGTGAACAGCGAACCCATCACACTTTTGTTAAGGCAGGCGAGGAACGCCTGCCGGCTTATGCCGCTCTTTTCTGCCAGAACCGTTATCTCGGCCAGCGATTGTGCCACCACGCCGAGGAACAGGTTGTGGCACAGCTTAACGGTCCTGGCGACCTCGCCATCCCCGACGTAGGTCACGCCGCGGCCGAGCATGGTCAGGTACGGCTCTGCCGTGACAAACGCGTCTCGGGGTCCGGAGACCGCGGCCGTCATCTTTCCGGCCCGCACCACCTTGGGGTTCCCCATTACCGGCGCGGCGAGCAAAGCGGTACCCCGGTCGGCGATCTCGACCCGCACGCGGGCAGAGGCCTCGGTCGACACCGTGGAGCAATCGACCAGTACCCGCGGCGCGGCTCCGTTAGCGCCGGACATCAGCCCGTCGCGCCCGAGCACCGCAGAGATAAGATCATCCGACGACCCGACCGTGATGAACACGATGTCCCTATCGGCGAGTTCCGCGGCGGTGCCGACGGGCTTGGCGCCCAGCCGTACCAGCGGCTCCGCCTTGACCGACGAGCGGTTATAGACAGCGAGGTCACAGCCGGCCCCGAGCAGCCGGCGAGCCATCTCTACACCCATGCGCCCGGTACCCAGCCAGCCGAGCCGGTGCGCATTCTCGTGTCCGACCATGCCGCCAGATCCCTCCCGCCTCTGGTAACAATCGTTTGCACCTGAGACTGGCCTCGTACCACGCCGTTTGTCAATGCAGGATGGCCAACCTGTTACCAAAGCCCTACCAAATGGTTTTCGGCCGGACCAGCCACCCAATCATGCCGTCTCACCGGACCAATTCGCGTCTGGCCAGTGGGCGGGTATATAGTGACTCGCCGTTAAGGCGGGCCGTGGTCTGGCCGACGTCGTATCGCTCCGTGAGCGGTGCTGAGTCCCGAGCATCATACAGCAATCGATTGCGCCAGCTTCGGAATCGCGTGTGCCGACTGCGGCGGCCTGAACCGCTAGGACGTCCCGGCAGCCCGGCGCGACCCGGCCCGGCGCAACGGCACCGGCGTCAGACGGGCGGTCCCGCCCGCGTCCGGGGCGTCAGACTGCGCGGCCGACCCGGCGGGCGCGGCCACCGACTTGCGGACGACCAGTTCAGGCGCGAGGTAGAGGATCTTTACCGGCGCCTCGCGCTGGCCGATCCGTTCGAGCAGCAGCTGGGCTGCCTCGGTACCCAGCTGATAGTGCGGGAACCGCACGGTGGTGAGCGGCGGCCGCAGCCGGTCGATGAACGGCATGTCGTTGAAGCCGATCACCGAGATGTCGTCGGGGCACTGCAGGCCGACTTCGTCCAACGCGGCGTAGCACCCCACGGCCAGCATGTCGTTGGCCGCGGCCACCGCAGTGAAGCCGCCCTGCACGGCCAGCAGCTCGCGGGCACAGCGGGTGCCCTCCTCCACCGTGTACCGGTCGGCGTAGGCGACCAGGTCCTCGCGGACCGCCAGCCCGTGCGCCGCCATGCCCTCCCGGAACCCGCGGAGCCGGCTCACGCCGGTCGACGCCTCCTGGGGCCCCGCGATGTGCGCGATGCGGGTGTGCCCGAGCCGGGCGAGGTGGCTGATGGCCATCCGGGTGCCCTGCTCGTTGTCGACGGAGACCGAGGGAAAGCTGTAGTCCTGCGAGAGCCGGTTCATCAGCACCACCGGCAGGTCGGCCGCCGCCGCCTCGGCGAGCAGGCGATCGTGCAGGGTGGCGGTGGCGAGTACGAAACCGTCGACATGACGGGCCCGCATCTGCTCGAAGATCAGGCGCTCGCGGTTCGCGTCGGCGTCGGTGTTGCCGATCAGGGCCACGTAGCCCGCGGCGGCGAGCTTGTCTTCCAGACCGCGGACGATCGGCGGGAAGAGCGGGTTGTTCAGGTCCGGAATCAGCACCCCAACCGTGTGCGAGCGGCGGGTCCGCAGGCTGCGCGCGACCGGATTGGGCCGGTAGCCGAGCTTGGCGGCGGCGGCCGTCACCCGGCGGGCGGTGTCCTCGCTGACCAGGATGCGAGTTTCCGGATTGAGCGCGCGGGACGCGGTGGCCGGATGGACACGGGCCGCAGCAGCCACATCCCGCAGGGTGGCCGGCCGCTCAGGCATGACTCATCTTGCTCCCCCACCACGTGGCGTGGGCACTTTGCCGCACGTCGTCGCACTTCGGATGCACCAACCTTATCTCGGCGACCGGCAGGTGAGCACTACCCCAATCGTTTGTTCGCCGTGGTCAGCATGGCGGTCGGCAGCAAGCGCGCGAGCACGCCGCGATGAGTCGGGACGGCCTCGGTATGGCGTCTCTCCCCCGCCTCGGTCAGCACCACGTAGACGCCGCGCCGGTCGCCTTCGCAGCCGCATCGTTCGACCAGGCCGTGCCGGGCCAGACGGTCGACCAGCCGGGACAGCGCGCTCTGGCTCAGGTGGACGGCTTCGGCCAGGTCCTGAGCGCGGAACTTCCGCTCCTCGCTCTCGGTCAGCCGCTCGAGGACCTCGAAGTCGCTCACGCCCAGCCCGTGCCGCTCGCCGAGCTCGCGCTCAAGCGCCGCGCACGCCGCCGCATGGCAGGCCGCCATCTCCCGCCAGGCGGTCACAACGCTGTCCTGGCTCACGCTCACGAGCGCAGCTTAGCGCTCTGACCTGATATTTGCAAGCGCATTAATTGTTCTTGCATCTAGTGCTTGCGCATACATATAGTCGGGCTTATGACTTCATCACGTGTACTTCGCGATGACGTACTTCCCGATGAAAACCGCGGCTGGACGCCGCAACTATGGGGCATCCTCTTCGTGCTCGGCGGCGCGCTGTGCCTCGACGCGCTGGACGTGTCGATGGTCGGCGTCGCCCTCCCGTCGATCCGGTCCGCGCTCGGCCTGAGCACGTCTTCACTGCAATGGATTGTCAGCGGCTACGTCCTCGGCTACGGGGGGCTGCTGCTACTCGGCGGCCGGGCCGCGGACCTGCTCGGCCGGCGGCGTGTCTTCCTCGTCGCCCTGGCCGTGTTCGCGCTGGTGTCTGTGTTGGGCGGCCTGGTGAGCAGCCCGGGTCTGCTGATCGCGGCCCGGTTCGTCAAGGGCGCGGCGGCGGCGTTCACCGCTCCGGCCAGCATGTCGCTGCTCACCACCACGTTCCTTGAGGGTCCGATGCGGAACCGTGCGTTCAGCATTTACACCGTCTTCGGCGCGAGCGGTTTCTCGTTGGGGCTGGTGCTGTCCGGCGTCCTCACCGAGATCAGCTGGCGGTGGACCCTGCTGGTATCCGCGCCGGTCGCGCTCGGCGTGCTAGCCGCCGCCATCTGGCTCATCCCGCGCGGCGAGCGAAGCGGGCGAGGCGGGCGCAGGTTCGACATACCCGGCGCGGTCACGATCACGGCCGCGATGCTGCTGCTCGTCTACACGGTGGTATCGGCTCAGCAGGCCGGCTGGGGATCGGCCCGGACCGTCGGGTCGTTCGCCGCAGTGGCGGCGCTGGTCTGGGTGTTCGCCGCCATCGAGCGGCGCAGCCGGGATCCGCTCGTGCCGTTCGCTATCTTCTCCTCGGCCGGGCTGCGCCGGGCCAACATCGGGGCCGTCACGCTGTTCGGCACCTATATCTCGTTCCAGTTCCTGACCACGCAGTATCTGCAGACGCTGGCCGGCTGGTCGGCGATGTCGACCGCGCTCGCGTTCTTGCCGGCCGGCGTGATGGTCGTGGTCCTGTCCACCCGGATGGGATCGTTGCTCGGCCGGTTCGGCCCGACCCCGCTGACCGGGCTCGCCTTCATCTGCCTGGTGCTCGCCTACGGGGTCTTCCTGCGGGCCGGTGTCCACCCGGACTACCCGGCGGTGCTGCTGCCTGCCATGCTGCTGGTCGGGCTGGCGTTCGGGCTCGGTTTCTCCTCGCTCACCGTGGCGGCCACGGCCGGGGTCCCCAACTCCGAGCAGGGCCTGGCGGCCAGCCTGTTCCAGACCTCGTTCCAGGTCGGGGGCGCCGTGGTCCTGGCCATCGTCACCGCGGTGGTCGAGGCCGGCGGAGCCGGCCAGGTCGTTTCTGCGTCGGCGACGCTGGCTGCCTACCGACCGGCGCTGGGCCTGATCACCGGCATCGCGGCGATCGGGATGCTGGTCGCGCTGAGCGGGCTGCGCAGCCGGCCGACCCAGCAGGTGGAGCTGCCCGGCAACCCGCGGATCGGCGAACTGATGGCCGACGGCGTGGAGGTCGGCCTGGCGGCTACCGGTGACCTGGCGCCTACTGGCGACCTGGCGGCAAACGGCCAGAGGGATGGTCTGGTGACCGGCGACCTTGCCGATGACCTGGCCACTGGCGACCTGGCCACTGGCGACGTGGCGGCGGGCGAGCTGGTCGGCTGCCCGGCGCTGCAGCAGGCTGCCGACGTCGCCGACGGCACTACCGCGGCCTAGCGGTAGGCCGAGATGATGATCACCAGGGACGATCCGCGCTTGCCGAGGCGGTCCAGGTCTCCGCTGCCAGCGGTACCCGACCCTCCGGCGGGCGATAGGACCGCCCGGGTCCAGCTGACGTGCCAGCGCGGCAGGTGGCGGCCGAGCCAGCTCGGACCGGCGTTACGGTTCCGCCTGGTCTCCGCCGTGGTCCGCATGAGGTCCTCGTGGCGTTGCTCGACCAGGGTCTTCGCGGTTTCCGGATGCATGATGACGGCTCCTCGTGTGTGTTCTGCCTCTGGCAGTTACGATATATCTTGACTGTAGCTTAATCAAGATATATCTCGAGATTTGAACGCGTGTGGGACTGAACGCTCGGCGCGGGATGCTGCGTTCCGTGGGAGCTGCGGCCCGAGACGGCCTGGGCCTGGGCCTGGGCCTGGGCCTGGGCCTGGCCTGCTGGGCTTGGGTCTGCGACTCTGAGATGCGGGATCTGTGGAGTTTTACGTTCCGGGCGGCCGCCTGATTAGCGCCCTCGGGACTGGCTCGCCCGCTTATTCGACCTGGCCATTATGCCGAGGGGGTCTGACATTTCGGCGCCGCCCCGGCGACGTCAGTCCGGGGATTCCGGGGCGTCCGCGCCCGCTTCGCTGCCCTCGCCGCCCGCGCCAACTTCCGGCAGCGGGGGCAGGTCCAGTACGGGATAGCTCATCAAGACGAACTCGACCGGTATGGCATCCGCGGGACGAAGCTTGGGGTCCCGGCGATCGCGGAAGCGGTTTTGCGGCCCGAGAAGGTGCTGGAACGCCTGAGAGATCTCGGTGTAGAGCTGATCGGCCTCCTCGGCCGTCACGTACAACCTGGTGGTCGTCGCGCCCAAGGCGTTCTCCAGGCCTTTGGGCCATCTGGTCGCCGACGTGAGACTGTGCCGGGCCCGGCTCATCGATCGGTCCAGCCACACCTGGTCCAGGGCCTCGGCGGCCTGGGAAGCCTGCGGGTCATCTACCCGCGACCGCCAGCTCACCCTGTCGTAGGTCTGACGCCATGGCCGTTCCCGGCCCTTTCCGCCGCCAGCCTCTTCGACGAATCCGTACTTAGCCAGAGTCCGCAGGTGAAAGGCGCAGTTCGCGGGGGATTCCCCCAGCATCTCGCTGGCCTGGGTCGCGGTCAGGGTCCCGGCCTGACCCAGGGCTTCGAGCAGCGCCCACCGCACCGGATGGGCCAGCGCCCGGATCGCCTTGGGATCGGTCAGGTTGAGCCTGCGATCCTGATAAGGGCCGCCGCCCTGCACCGCAGGCGACGTCCCGCCCTGGTCGCCGGAGTCCCCCGGTTCCGGTGTCGCATCGGGCGAGGGAAACGCTTCGGAAGTCATGTTTCGAAAGACTACCCTCGAAAGAGTTGTTTTGACAAATATCTCGAAACACTTCTTCCGAGACTAGCGGAAACGGGCTGGCGACACCGGTTGAGGACGTTAGCCGACCCTGGCCGAGGACGTTAGCCGACCCTGGCGGGGGTGGATGCTAGTCGATGGGCCTTTTACCTGGAAGGGCCATCCTGAATGAATACCCCAACCGCCCGGTCGCCCAGCGCGCCGTGTCGTGATCGAGGCCACTTACCCGCTCTGACATCTCAGCTGACAGCATCGGCCGCTCCCGGTGCTACACGAGAGCGGCCGACCATGCCAACTTGGGCTTCTTAGACGGCGGCCGGCTGGGCCCATTGCCCGACAAAGCGCCGTAGCTGCTGGCGGCCTTGCAGGCCGCATTTGGCGTAGATGTTGCCTAGGTGGTATTCCACCGCCTTGCGGCTGATGAACAGCTCGGCAGCGATCTCGGGGTTGGACAGGCCTTTGCCGACCAGGTGGGCTACTTCGGTCTCCCGGCTGGTCAGCTCCAGGACAGACTGCTTCTTGTTCTTGGCCGGACTGCCTGGCAGGCGGCAGGCCGCCAGCTCCGCTTCGACCCGGGCCGTGAACGGCGCGGCCCGCAGCCTCTGGTACTCCACGCTGGCCCGCTGCAGCCGCTCGATAGCCGGCCGCCGCTGGCCGGTGCGCCGCAGCAGCCGGCCGTGGGCCAGCAGCAGCCGGGCGGTATGAACCGGGCTGCGGATGCCGGAGCTCTCCTCGCCGCGGGTGTAGACCGCCAGGGCCTCCTCAGGCGCGCCGCGCTGCTCGGCCAGCCATCCTTCCAGCCAGGCCAGGGCGGGGATCAGGTAGGCGACCTGGCCGCTGTCGGCTCGCAGCTGGGCTAGGACGGCGGCGGCCTGCTGCAGCTGGCCCGAGCCGACCAGGCCCTCGGCGAGCAGCGGCCGCCACAAGACCGCGGTGAGCCGGCTGCGGCCGTCTAGGACCGCCTGGTCCTGCCAGGGACCCAGCGCGTCGGCCATGCCCAGGTAGTCGCCGGCTGCCTGGCAGACCAAGGCCCGGCCCATGCCTGCGTACAGCCGTTCCTGGCTGTAATCCACGCTGGCCGCGGCCTCTTCGGCCAGCCGGACGTGCCGCTCGGCCTCCTCAGCCGCGCCGCGCCCGGCCGGCACGCACGCGGCGGCCAGGTGCAGCAGCGGCAACTCGAACCGGCGGGAATGGATGGCGGCGGCGGAGAACCCATGCTCGGCAGTGAGCAACGCGTCGTCCCACGCGCCGGCCAGGTACTGGGCCAACGCCAGCCAGAAATAGGCCCGCACGCCGAGGGTGAGCGTCGCGCCCCGGCGCGCCAGCCCGAGGCTGCTGGCCAGGTCGCTGATAGCCCGCCCCGGATCGCCGGCCAGCAGCCAGAGCATTCCCCGGTAGGACAGGCCGTCCACGTCGATCCACCGCACTTGCGCCGGATCGGCTTCCAGGTGGGCCAGCTCGGCCAGGCCGGCGCGCGGGCCGGACACTAGGGAGGCGCCCATGGCGATCAGGGTGCGGGTCTGGCTGACGACCGCCGCGTCCAGGAGCCCGCCCTCCAGCGCCTGCCGCCCGAAGGTTAGCGCATTCTCCCCGTCACCCATGAGGGTGTAGGTGCCAGCCAGACGGTTAGCGATCTGGGCGGCCATCGGCTGGCTGTCCGGGTCCTCTTGCGCCTCCGCCAGCGCCTGGCTGAACCGCCGTTCCGCCTCGTGGAGCTGGCCGCAGGAGTACGCCATCGTGCCCAGCACACAGCCGCGCAGCGGAGACGGCGCCGTCCCTTCCACCGCCTCGCGCAGGGCCCATGCAGGGGATTCCTCGGCTAGCGTCAAGTGCAGCGCGGCGGTCAGCAGCCGCCGCTCCCGGCCGGCCCGGGCAGGGGAGATATCTGAGGCCCACTGCAGGTGGGTGGCGGCCAGCGCCGGATGGCCAGCCGCCGCCTCGTCGGCAGCCAGCTGTTCCAGCTGGGTGGCCAGGTCCTCATCCGGCTGGTCCAGGGCGGCCACCCGGTGTTCCCACGACGCTGCCTCGCTGACCACCGGGGCGGCGCGGGCGTGCAGCAGGCGGCGCCTGGCGGCCGGGATGCCGGCGTAGATCGCGTCCCGGACCAGCGGGTGGCGGATCGCCACCGGGCAGGTGGGCTCTTCCGGCCACCACTCCACCAGGCCAGCGGCCACCGCCGGCTCGATCGCCGCGCTGGGCGAGCCGACCTGCGCCGCCTGGCCCAGCAGCGCAAGCGGCATGCGCAGGTTCAGCACCGCGAGCATCCCTAGGACGACCACGGTCTCAGACGGCAGCCCGCGCAGATGATCACCGACGGCGGCGGCCAGCGACCGGGGCAGCGCGGCCTTTCCCCGTGCGCGCGGATCGAAGCCAGAGCCCTCGCTCAGCAGCGTGCGCAGGTACAGCGGATGTCCGCCGGTGCCCTGGTACAGCCGCCGGACCATCTCATCATCCAGCGATCCGGTCCCGAGCGCGGCCGCCAGCGACGCCACCTCGTCCAGACGCAAGCCTTCCAGTGGTATACGCAGCCAGTTCTCGACGCTGGACAGCATCCGCTGGGCCGCCCCGTCCAGGCGGTCCCAGGGCCCGCGGTAGGTCACGATGACCAGCACCGGATCGACCGACAGCCGCCGCAGCATGAACGTCAGCGCCTCCACCGACTTGCGGTCGGCCCACTGCAGATCATCGATAAAGATCGCCCCCGAGCCCGTGGCCAGCCGGTCTCCCACCACCTGGAGGATCCGCGCGCCTACTGCGAATGACGAGATCGCCGACTCGATCCCGCCCGCGGGCACGACCGGCTGTGCGTCCTCTCCGGCCGCCCGCAGCAGCTGGTCGACCAGCCCGAAATCCAGGTCGGCCTCGGCCTGGCCGGCGCGGGCCGACAGCACCCTCCAGCTGAGGGCCTCGGCCTCGGCTAGGCAGCGCCGCGCCAAGGCCGTCTTCCCCACCCCCGGATCACCCTCAACGGCCACCAGCCACGGCTGCCCCGCCTCCACCATGGCGATGACGTCCGTGACCTGGGCAAGTTCCGCCGCCCGGCCTACAAAAACCCCCTGCGGCGGCCGCCGGTCCTGCACCCGCCCACCTCGCTCCCATCCGCGGCGTCAGCCACCCCGGATCCATAGAGCGTAACCGTCGGTCGCACCCGACCCCACCCGCAGGCCGGATGAACACCCTCATCCGACGGCCTCAGAGTGGGTGGCCGGACCGGCGGCAGGCGGGGAACCCGGAGGGGACCGCGGGCGAGGGTTGGCGGGTCGGGCGAACCTTAATACTGTGACGGCACCTGGGAGGTCTGCAGGGGGCCATGCTGTGATAGTGATTGGTCTCGTGGCCGCTGGGCTGAGTCGGATACCCGCGCGCGCAGGAAGGGACCGATATGAACGAGGCCGGAGCGGAAACAGGCGGATCGAACCGCACTCCGCGTAGTGAGATCCGCCCAGCCGTTTCTGCCAGCCGCAAGAAGGAGCCCGTGCTCCTGCTGGACCTCTCGACCAGCATGAACTGGGGCGCCGCCGATGAGTACGGCCCCGAATGGCCCGATTCCGGCAGCCGCCGGGCCATCGTTATCGACGCCCTGTACGGTCTGGTCCGCGTCTTGGAGCGAGAGGACAGCGAGGCAGCTGACGAGCAAGCCGACGGTAGTGACGAACGAGGGGGCCTGATGACCCACGGGTTCGGCAGCGGGTACGTCGAGATCGGCGACCTCAACTGCAGCAACCTGGAACGCAGGCTCAACGAGATCAAGTGGGGCGGCAAGACGTACATCATGCCCGCCTGGAAGGCAGCGCTCACAGACTACGACGAGGAGTTCGGCGACCGGGATCCCGACGAGCAGCCGACCATGCTCACCCTCGTGGTCACCGATGGCGAGGCTGACGACTGGATGGAGTTTGAGGCCGTCCTAGAGAAGGCCTCCGCCAAGCGTGTGTTCGTGGTCGCGATCGTGGGTCACGGCCGCAAGCACGACGCCACCTTGACGGCCTACCAGCAGGCGGCCAGGAAAAACGCTGCCCAGGACAAGTTCGGGAAGGTTCACGTCGAGGTGGTTTCGTTTGACGCTGTGACCGATCCCGACGAGATCGCGCTCGATCTGATAACGCTGGTCAGCTAGGCCTGCGGCACGATCTCGCCGGAGGCGAGGTGGTGCAGAACGTGCACGGGACCCTCGCCGGCGCCCAGCTCGGCCAGGCCGTGGGCCACGGCGTCGCCGGCCACGGCGGCGGCTTGCTGGGCCGCATCGGCCAGGGAGAGCCCGGCGGCCAGGCCGGCCGCCAAGACCGCGGAGTGGGTGCACCCGGCGCCGTGGGTCGCGGCGATCGGGCAGCGGGTGACCGGGATGGCCAGGTGCCGTGAGCCGTCGAAGAGGTGATCGACGGGCTCGGTGCCGTGTCCGCCGGTGACCAGGGCCGCTCGCGCGCCCATCGCGACGAGGGCTTCGGCGAGCTTCGGGCGGTCCTCGGTCGCGATCTCGGTGAGCGCCTGGGCCTCGAGGAGATTAGGGGTCACCACGGTGGCCAGCGGGAAGAGCCGCGTGACCAGGGTTCCGACGGCGTCGGGCATGAGCAGCCTGCTGCCCGAACTGGCCACCATGACTGGATCGACGACCAGCGGCAGGCCCCGCGGCGCCAGCGCGTCGGCTACGGCCTCGATCAGCGGCTTGGAGAACAGCATGCCGGTCTTGGCCGCGTCCGCCCCGATGTCGTCGAGGACGGCGTCGATCTGGGCGCGCACGAAGGCGGGCGGGAGCTCGTGGATGGCGGTCACGCCCATCGTGTTCTGCGCGGTCAGCGCAACGATGGCCGACATGCCGTGCGCGCCGCAGCGAGCGAACGCCTTGAGGTCCGCCTGGATGCCGGCGCCGCCGCCCGAATCCGACGAGGCAATGCTCAGCACCCGCGGTATCGGCGCGGTCATTCCGGCAGCTCCGGGCGTCCGTCGGCCGGGCTGGACGCGCGGGCGTGCCACCGGCGGGGAATGCGCCCGGCGGTGGCTGCGGCGTACCCGGCCGCGACCGCCAGCCGCATCGCCGTGGCCATCCGCTCAGGCTCGGCGGCCCGGGTGATCGCCGACGCGACCAGCACGGCGTCGCAGCCCAGTTCCATCGCGAAGGCCGCGTCGCTGGCCGTCCCGATCCCGGCGTCCAGGATGACCGGGACGCCGGCCTGCTCCACGATCATCGCGATGTTATGCGGATTGCGCACGCCCAGACCGGACCCGATCGGGGCACCGAGCGGCATGATCGCAGCGCATCCGGCCCGTTCGAGCTGGCGGGCCAGGATGGGATCGTCGTTGGTGTACGGGAGTACCACAAAGCCGTCGGCGACGAGCATCCGGGCCGCGTCGAGCAGCTCTACCGCATCGGGCAGCAGGGTGTGATCGTCGGCCACGACCTCCAGCTTGACCCAGTCGGTGCCCAGCGCCTCCCGCCCGAGGCGGGCCGTGAGCATCGCCTCGCTCGCGGTATGGCAGCCAGCGGTATTCGGCAGGATGCTCACCCCGGCGTGGCGCAGCGTACCCAGCAGCGAGCCTGCTCCGTCGCCCGCGGGCGTGACGCGCCGCATGGCCACGGTGGTCAGCGCGGTGCCCGAAGCGTCGAGTACCCGCCGCAGCACGTCGAGGCTCTGCACTCCCCCGGTGCCCAGGATCAGCCGCGAGGCTAGCTCCCGGCCCGCCAGGGTCCACGGGTCGGCCGGGGTCCACGGGGCCGCCTGGCTCAGCACATCGGTGTCTGTCATCTCACCCTCCTTGGACAGCTGTGACCACCTCGACCTGGTCGCCGTCACGCAGCGGCGTGGCGGCCCAGGAACCGCGGGGCACGACATCACCGTTGACGGCGGCCGCGACGCCGCTGACCAGGTCGGTCACCTGGGTGACCGCCTCGGCCAGGGCCGCGCCGTCGGGTAGCTCGCGCGGCTCGCCGTTGAGTTTGACCTGGACGCTCACCGCGACTGATCCGTTCCGGTGAACCGCTGGGGGGTGAACGGCTCCCATTCCGGGACGGGGGCCTGGCCGGCCAGCAGGGCCACGGCCGCGTCCGCGGTCACCGGTGACATCAAGATGCCGTTGCGGTAGTGCCCGCTGGCCAGCAGCAGCCCGTCCGGGCCGCACCAGCCGACGACCGGGCCGTTGTCCGGGGTGCCTGGCCGCAGGCCCGCGCAGGTTTCGGCCACGATCAGCTCGCTGGTCACCGGGAGCACGCTCATCGCGTCGTGCAACAGGTCGTGCACGGCGCCCGCGGTCACGGTCTGGTCCGGCCCGCGCTCTTCCTGGCTGGCGCCCACGATCACCTCGCCGTCGGCCCGCGGCACCAGGTAGACGTCCGTGCCGCGGACGATGGCCCGGATCGTGTGGCTGATCACGGGCGGCATTCCGGTCGGGTGGCGCAGCCGCAGCAGCTGGCCCTTGACCGGCCGGACCACGGTCCGCAGGGCGTCCGGCAACCCACCTACCGCGCCGGACCAGCATCCGGCGGCCACCACGACGCGGGCCGCGTCGATGTCGCCGCCATCGGCCAGCCGGACCCCGCGGGCCTGTCCGTTGTGGATCCGCACCTTCAGCACGCGGTCCCGCACGGACCGGACCTTCGCCGAACGCGCTGCCTCGCCCAGGGCCGCCACGTACCGGCGGTTGTCGACCGACCAGTCGCTCGGGAAGAGCACGCCGCCGTGCACATCCGGGGTCAGGAACGGCTCCAGCTGGCGGCAGGCCCGGCTGTCCAGTTCTTCCGCGTCCAGGCCGGCCGACCGGCGAAAGGCGGTCAGCCGGATCAGCGCGGCGTAGTCGCCGGGATCGTAGGCGACGGCGAGCGTCCCCTCGCGGCGCAGGCCTATCTGCTGCCCGGTCGCGGATTCCAGCTCCGCCGCGAAGGACCCGAAGCGCCGGACCGCAAGCAGGTTGAGCCGGAGCAGCGCACCCTCGCCGAACAGGGCTTCCGATACCGGCGCGAGCATGCCCGCGGCCACCAACGACGCGGCGTCGCCGTGCCCGGGATCTACCAGGATGACATCGAGCCCGGCGGCTGCGGCCTGCCATGCGATCGCGGTCCCGATGACGCCGCCGCCCGCGACGACGACATCTGCGATCTCAGCCAAGATCACTCCCTTCGCCGGCATTACCCGGATCAGGTTCGACGGTCGGAGGCGTGCGCCGGGGGGTCGTCCCCCGTGGGTGCACTGCCTCCCTCTCAGCCCGGTGGGCTCCCGTGGTCAACCAACAGCCTATATCCCATGATTGGATGGCGCGATGGCGGACGATGTGCGGTCGCGGCTGGCCGACGCGCGGCTCTACCTATGCACCGACGCCCGGCGGTCACGCGGTGACCTGGTCCCCTTCCTGGACGCGGTACTCGGCGCGGGAGTGGATATCATCCAGCTGCGCGAGAAGGGCCTGGAAGCCCAGGAGGAGCTCGGGCTGCTCGAGGTGTTCGCCGACGCGTGCCGACGGCACGGCCGCCTGCTGGCGGTGAACGACCGGGCCGACGTAGCGCTCGCGGCGGGCGCCGACGTGCTGCACCTGGGCCAGGACGACCTGCCGGTGCCGGTCGCGCGGGCCATTTTGGGACCCGGGCCGGTGATCGGGCTGAGCAGTCACAGCCCGGCCCAGGCAGACACGGCCGCCGCTGAGCCGGGCGTCGACTACTTCTGCGCCGGGCCGGTGTGGACCACTCCGACCAAGCCCGGACGTCCGGCGACCGGCGTGGGCCTGCTGAGCCACGTGGCGCGGTCGGCGCCCGCCCGTCCCTGGTTCGCGATCGGCGGCATCAGCCTGGCCCGGCTCGACGAGGTACTGGCCGCCGGGGCCACCCGGGTGGTCGTCGTCCGGGCTATCACCGAGGCCGGCGACCCGGCCGACGCCACGGCATCGTTCACCCGGCGGCTACGCGCCGTGTGATGGATGGTCGGCGCGTATGCCACGATGAAAATATGCGGATTGCCGGGGTGGAATCGACAGACCTGTTCGTAGGGACCGCGCAGCGCCCGCTGCAGGTCATACGGGTGACGCTGGAGAATGACGGGCCAGGTAGCGCTCCGGGCGGGGCGGCCACGGTTTACGTGCAGGGACCGGGGGTTTCAGACCCGGGTCCGTTCGGAATCACGGGTTTGAACCTGGGCGAACGGAAAGACTTTGAAATCCCGGTCCAGGTCGCGGCGCCCTATCAGCCCGGCAGCACGCGCCGGGTCACGGTGACGGTCGAGACCGGGTCGGGGCGGACCCAGGCTGAGGCAGACATCACCGTGGCCGAGCCCGGCTGGACGATGTGGATGGTTAGCCACTTCCACTACGACCCGGTGTGGTGGAACACGCAGGGGCAGTTCGCCGAGGCCCGGCTCAGCCTGCCCGACGAGGACGGCCACATGCCCGACGTCAGGGCCGCTTTCGAACTGGTCAGCGCGCACCTGGACAAGGCCAGGAAGGATGAAGACTACAAGTTCGTGCTGGCCGAGATCGATTACCTGAAGCCGTACTTCGACGCCTTCCCCCAGGACCGGGACGACCTGCGCGCGCTGCTGGCCGAGGGCCGGGTGGAGATCGTCGGCGGCAACTACAACGAGCCGAGCACCAACCTGATCAGCCCCGAAGCCATCATCCGCAACGCGGTGTACGGGATCGGGTTCCAGCGAGACGTGTTTGGCGGGGACCCGCAGTCGGCGTGGATGCTCGACGTGTTCGGGCACGACCCGGGGTACCCGGGCCTGATGGCGGCGGCCAGGCTGACCTCGTCATCGTGGGCGCGCGGGCCGTTCCACCAGTGGGGGCCGGCCGGAGCCGAGGGCGGTGGCAACCGGCGG
>Ga0210388_10000963_pt1 | contig 22753 bp, 23 predicted proteins | sample IncBWC19OmetaG_FD_155485 | JGI IMG/M metagenome (GOLD analysis project Ga0210388, IMG submission 155485) | Forest soil microbial communities from Barre Woods Harvard Forest LTER site, Petersham, Massachusetts, United States - Inc-BW-C-19-O ...
CTTAGCATGGGAGCGCTGGCAATCATAAGCCTACTGATTACAAAGCACTTATTTGATTCAAAAGTAAGGTAGAGGAGACGATTATGGCCAAGATTATTGGGATTGACCTTGGAACGACCAATTCTTGTGTGGCGGTGATGGAGGGCGGCGAGCCTAAAGTTATCCCTAATGAAGAAGGAGGGCGAACTACGCCTTCCGTGGTTGGGTTTACCAAGACTGGAGAGCGGTTGGTGGGGCAGGTCGCGAAGCGGCAGGCCATTACCAATCCGGAGAACACGATTTATTCGATCAAGCGCTTTATGGGACGGCGTTTCGACGAAGTGCAGGAAGAGATCAAGATGGTCCCCTACAAGGTCGTGAAGTTGGGCGACCACGTGGCGGTGCTGGCGCAGGGCAAGGAGTACACGCCTCCGCAGGTTTCGGCGCTGATTCTGCAGAAACTGAAGAAGGCGGCGGAAGACTACCTGGGCGAGAAAGTGACCGAGGCGGTCATTACCGTGCCGGCTTACTTTAACGATGCCCAGCGGCAGGCCACGAAAGATGCCGGGCAGATTGCCGGGCTGGACGTGAAGCGCATCATCAACGAGCCTACGGCGGCGGCGCTGGCGTATGGGCTCGACAAAACTAAAGACGAGCTGATCGCGGTTTACGACTTCGGCGGCGGAACTTTCGACATTTCGATTCTGGAAGTGGGCGAAGGTGTGATTGAGGTGAAGGCCACCAATGGCGATACGCACCTGGGCGGCGACAACATCGACCAGCGGCTGGTGGATTGGTTGATTGACGAGTTCAAGAAGGATGAAGGACTCGACCTGCGCGCCAAGGGCAACGAGATGGCTTTGCAGCGGCTGCGCGATGCGGCTGAGCGGGCAAAGATTGAGCTTTCGACCACCATGGAGACTGAGATCAATCTGCCGTTCATAACGGCGGACGCTAGCGGTCCGAAGCATCTGGTGAAGAAGCTGACGCGGGCCAAGCTCGAGTCGATGGTGGAAGACATCATTCAGCGCTCGGTGGGTCCGTGCAAACAGTGCATGAAAGATGCGGGTGTGGATGCGAGCAAGATCCAGGAAGTGGTGCTGGTCGGCGGACAGACGCGCATGCCTCGGATTCAGGCGCTGGTGAAGGAGTTGTTCGGGCGCGAAGGACATAAGGGAGTGAATCCTGATGAAGTCGTGGCAATCGGCGCGGCGATTCAGGGCGGCGTGCTGGGCGGCGAAGTGAAAGACCTGTTGCTGCTGGACGTGACTCCGCTGTCTTTGTCGATTGAGACACTCGGCGGCGTGGCGACTCCGATGATTCCGCGCAACACGACCATTCCTACCAAGAAGACGGAAACGTTCTCGACCGCGGCTGACAATCAGACGTCGGTTGAGGTGCATGTGCTGCAGGGCGAACGTCCCATGGCGGCGCAGAACCGGACTCTGGGCAAGTTCCACTTGACCGGGATTCCGACGGCTCCGCGGGGCGTGCCGCAGATTGAGGTGACGTTCGACATTGACGCCAACGGCATCCTGAACGTGACCGCGAAAGATACGGCCACGGGCAAGGACCAGAAGATTACGATTACGTCGTCCTCTGGATTGTCTAAGGAAGAGGTCGAGCGCATGGCCAAGGAAGCGGACGCGCATTCGGCCGAAGACAAGGCGGCGCGCGAGTCGATCGAGGCAAAGAACCAGCTCGACAGCATGGTTTATAGCGTCGAGAAGATGCTGCGCGAGAATGGGGATAAGATCTCCGGTTCGGAGCGTGGCGACGTGGAGAATGCACTGGCCGATGCCAAGAAGGCGTTGGAGTCGAACGACAAGGCGCAGATGGATAAGGCACGTGAGACCCTGACCAAGGCTTCGCACAAGCTGGCTGAGGAGATGTACAAGTCGGCGCAGGCGAAGGGTCCGGCGGCAGGTGCTGGGCCGGGTGGTCCCGGTGACGGTGCGGCCGCGGGCACGAACGGCGGCGGTCAGAAGAAAGATGAAGGCGTGATCGACGCTGAGTACGTGGACGTGGAAGACAAGAAGTAAGAGAGCTGCTAGCTCCTGGCTTCTAGTTTGGATCGTGTGGCGCGGGCAGGCTTGTCCGCGCCATCACGTTTGTTCGGGCGTGACATTTTTGGATTCTTGGAGAAACTTAAAATGGATTTTCAGGTGAATGAGCAAACTTATTTCTTAAGTCTTGCCGAAGATGCGAAGCAGTGGGAGGTCTTTGTCTCGACGCCGGCGGGCGCCATGTCGATTCCGGTTTACGTGGACGCGGCGGAGTCGGAGTCGCTGGTCGTGATACAAGAGGAGAAAGGTAAGCGGAGACTAGTGAACTAATCTGTTGTCCTGAGCGGAGTGAGCGGTCCGCGAAGCGGGGCGCTCACGGAGTCGAAGGACCCCTACAGCCGCTGAGTAAGCTGGGTGAAGGTAGGGATCCTTCGACTGCGTTGCAGTCCGCTAATCGCGGACTGCAACTTCGCTCAGGATGACAAAAACGTAAGCGACCTAAATGGCAACTACGCCGAAGAAAGACTATTACGAGATCCTGGGCGTAAAGAAGTCCGCCTCGGCGGAGGATATTCGCAAGGCGTTTCGCAAGCTGGCGCGCAAGTACCATCCTGACGTTAATCCTGGGGACAAGTCGGCGGAGGAGAAGTTCAAGACACTCTCCGAGGCGAACGACGTTCTCAGCGATCCCAAGAAGCGCAAAATCTACGACCAGGTCGGGTTCTACTCGGACAATATCGATCCGGCTACGGCGGAAGCCTACGCGCGGGGCGGAGGCGAAGGCGGATTTGCGGGGCGCGCGCCGGAAGGAGGGTTTCCCGGCGGCGGCGCGGGGCAGGCCGGCGGCCAAGGCGTTCCTTTTGATTTCAGCGGGTTCGATTTCTCGGATCTGGGCGACAGCGCGGGGCGAGGCCGGCGAACCGGCGGCAGTGGCGGATTTCGCGATATCTTCTCGGGAATCTTCGGTGGCGGACGCGGCGCGACGCCGGCGGAGACTGGACCGGAACCGGGCACTGATCTTGAGTACCAGGTCAATGTGCCGTTCTGGACGGCGATTCGCGGCGGGGTGATGCGGCTAAACATTACACGCCAGGATGTCTGTCCGACTTGTCACGGGCAGGGCTACATTGAAACGCCGGGCAAGTGCACAGAGTGCGACGGAACCGGGCAGGTCACCCAGACCGGCGGCCGAATGAAGTTCAATGTGCCGTGCCCGAACTGCCAGGGAACGGGCAAGAACATTTCTACCTGTCCCACGTGCCACGGCGAGGGTACGGTGAGCCGGACCGAGCCGCTGGAAGTACGCATCAAGGCGGGGACGCGCGACGGGCAGCGCATCCGGCTGGCGGGTAAAGGCAATGCCGGAGCTCACGGCGGCGCGGCCGGCGACCTTTACGTGATCATCCGGACCGGGGACCATCCTATTTTCCGGCGCGACGGGGACGACATTTACCTCACCGTGCCGGTCAGCGCCACCGAGGCCGCTCTCGGGGCCAAGATTGAAGTGCCAACCATCGATGGGCGGGCGTTGTTGAAGATTCCTCCCGGGACGCAGTCGGGGCAAAAGCTGCGTCTGCGCGAGAAGGGTGTTCCCTCGGCTACTAAAGAGGGTGTGCGTGGGGATGAGATTGTCGAGATCACAGTGACTGTGCCCATGCCGCGGGACGAGCGGACCAAGGAGCTGTTGAAAGAGTTGGCGAAGTTGAACCCGGAAGATCCTCGGGAAGAGCTGTGGAAGAAGGTCTGATGAGCCGCCTCCTGTTTGCATGTATTGGAATGTGCCTGGCTTCAGCCCTGGGCTGCGACGAGAGCCTTTGCGGCAATCGGATTGCCCAAGAAGTGGCTTCACCAGGCGGTACCTTTCGCGCAGTAGTCTTTGAGCGGGACTGTGGTGCCACGACGGGATTCAGTACTCAGATCTCGATATTGCCGGCAACTGGGAGGCTCAAGAACGAGACTGGAAACGTCTTCGTGGCGGAGGGTAAGAAGGGGGTTCCATTAGACTCCCGCGGAGCAATGCACATCACGGCGGAGTGGAAAGGCGACAACGCGCTGATCGTCAGCTACCCTAGCGCAGCCCAAGTCTTCCAGAAGGTATCCGACTATCAAGGGGTGCGCGTCACCTACGTCGCTGACTAGGGCCCGGCCGAAGCCGGGCCCTTTTCAATTCATTCGTTCATTTCTTCAGGCTGGGGTCGTCCGCTGGGTTGATGTAGTTGAACTTCGCCGGCGACATGCCGTGGATCTGGATCACTGTCTCTCCTGAAGCTGCGGCGTAGTGGTGCACAGTGGGATCGAGGTAGGCGAAACTGCCTGCTCCGAAACTCATCATCTTGCCCGCATCGAACTGATCTCCCATACCAACTTTCAAAGTCCCCGACAAGACGGTGACATTCTCACGGTGGGGATGGGTGTGTGGGGCGATCTTGTAGCCATCCGGCATTTTGAGGCGAATGGTGAAATCGCCGGAGGGAGCCATGGGGTCGCCTTCCAGAACGGCGAGTTGCGCTCCGGCAGGCAGGAACGGCGGGGCTGGGCCGTACTTCACCTGATCAGGCGTGAAGGCGTTTTGAGCGTGAATCGGCTGCGCCGCGAAGAGCATAGTCATCGATAGAGCTAGAACGGCGAGAAACGGCAGTCTCATAATCCGCCTCCTGAGCGGTGGCGGCATCATAAATCGGTTGCGTTTTCTGGTAAAGTCCGCCGGCTAGTTCGGCGCTAGCTTTATCGTTGCCTTTGTCATATAATTTAATTGACTCAGTCAACCTATGGCTCGTACGCCCCAGCCCGCAGCTTCCCGGTCGCGCACCCAAGTTGCGGCCGCTCGGGTCGCGGCCGTGCGTCGATTCAACCGTTTCTATACCCGCCACATTGGGCTTCTGGATGAAGGCCTGCTTAACAGTCCATTTTCCCTCACTCAGTCGCGAACCTTGTATGAGCTGGCGAACCGCAAAGAGTCGACGGCGGCAGAGCTCTGCGACGCGCTTGGTCTCGATCCGGGATACCTGAGCCGGATCTTGAGTGGTTTCGAGAAAACTCGTTTCATCGAAAAGAAGGAGTCGCCCAAGGACGCGCGTCAGATCCTGCTGGAGCTCACTAAGAAAGGCCGGCAGGCGTTCGTGCCCCTGAACGCTCGATCTGAAGAGCAAGTCAGGGCCATCCTCGGCAAACTCTCGCCCGTCAGGCAGGATGATCTTCTGCACTCTATGCAGACGGTCGAGGCGCTGCTGAATCCCGGCACCGACAGCGTGACTCCCTACGTGCTCCGGCAACACCATCCCGGGGACATGGGCTGGGTGGTGTGGCGCCACGGGCTTTTATACTCCCAGGAATATGGCTACGACGAGCGCTTTGAGGCCCTGGTCGCTGAAATTGTGGCCGAGTTCGTGGAGAAGCTCGATCCGGCGCGCGAGCGCTGCTGGATCGCCGAACGGGACGGGGAAAATGTTGGGTCGGTATTTCTCGTGAAGAAATCTCAAACTGTGGCGAAACTCCGCCTGCTGCTGGTGGAACCTTCGGCGCGGGGGCTGGGGATTGGGAAACAGCTGGTTTCCGAGTGCGTGCGATTTGCCCGTCGAGCGCGATACAAGAAAATCCTGTTGTGGACCCAAAGTGAGCTGGCCGCGGCGCGGGGTATTTACCAGAACGCAGGTTTCAAACTGGTGGGTGCAAAAAAGCACGACAGCTGGAGCCGGAAGGGTCTGGTTGCCGAGACCTGGGAACTGAAGCTGTGACCTGCAGCGAAAAGCGCGTTACCTCCGTCCCTGACCTCCTTGGCAAAAAATTTCCGAGAAAACTGAAAAAAAGATTGCATCTGTGGAAAATTCCCGTAATCTCTTACATGCGAACTAACTCCAGCGCGATTTCTGGAATCTAAACAAACCAGAAAACTCGAGCATGGTCCAGCCGCTGCGGAGTAGCTGAGAGTGAGTCGCTTGAGGAGGAAGACATAGAAATTGGCAACAGCTAGCGCCCCGCGTCACCAAATAGAGAACCCCCAGCCTCTCGCCGCCGTTCCTAATCAGGCACCCAACCGGAAAAGATTCGTGCGCCTTACCTTGTGGCCTCTGGTCGCCGCCACCTTCTTTATGGTGTCAGGCGGAACTTATGGCACGGAAGACATTGTGCACGGCGCCGGGTACGGACGAGCCATCCTGATCCTGCTGCTCACGCCGCTGCTCTGGAGCCTGCCTACAGCCTTCATGATCGGCGAACTTTCGAGCGCGCTGCCCTACGAAGGCGGCTACTACGCCTGGGTGCGCCGCGCCATGGGAAATTTCTGGGGATTTCAGGAAGCCTGGCTCTCGCTGGTCGCCTCCATTTTCGATATGGCGATCTATCCGACGCTGTTCGTGGCTTACCTGACCCGCATGTTCCCGTATTTCCAACAGGGAAATCGCGGATGGTGGGTCGCTCTGGCCGTGGTGATTGCCTGCGCGGTACTGAATATTGCCGGCGTGAAAGTGGTTTCACTCACGTCGCTGTGGTTATTCTTCGCGCTGACCGCGCCGTTCGTCGCGATCGTAGTGCTGGCTCCGTTCAAGATCGGCGCGCTGGCGAACGCCGTGACCAAACCGACCACTTCCAGCGTCGACATTCTCGGCGGCCTGCTCATCTGCATGTGGAATTACATGGGATGGGACAACGCCTCGACCATCGCCACGGAAGTAGAGCGCCCACAGCGGACCTACCCACGTGCGATGCTGGTGGCCGTGGTGATTGTGGCATTAAGCTACGTGCTTCCCTTCGCCGCGATGTGGATGACCGGACTGACTCCGACCGCATGGGAGACTGGATCCTGGGCGGACATTGCCGGCCTGCTGGGCGGCCCGCTGCTGCGGATCGGCGTGGTTCTCGGCGGCGTGATCAGCGCCTTCGGCATGTTCAATGCGCTGGTGATGAGCTATTCGCGGCTGCCTCTGGCCATGGCTCAGGATGGCATGCTGCCTGGTATCTTCGGCAAGCTGCAAAAGAAGTCGCGCGCGCCTTGGGTTGCCATTATCGCTCTCGCAATCGGATGGGCGATGTGTCTCGGTCTGGGCTTTGCCCGGCTGGTGACGCTCGACATTCTTCTTTATGGTTTTAGCCTGCTGCTGGAGTTCGTTGCGCTAGCCGTGTTGCGCTTGCGCGAACCGGATCTGCCACGTCCCTTCCGCGTTCCAGGCGGGTTGTTTGGAGCGATCGCGATCGGCATTCCGCCCATGCTGCTGCTCGGGTTCTCTATTATCCGTAGCGAGCACGAGCAGGTGTGGAACATGAGTTCCTTCGCGTTCGGCATGATTCTGATCGCGGCGGGCTTTGTGGCTTATGCCGTCAATCATTTGCTGAAGCCGCATGGCTGGACGACGACAACGGAAAAACCTCAACCCGCTGCGTGAGCCGGTTCACCACGTTCAAGAAAATGAGGACCGGGAAATCCCCGGTCCTCCTTAGCTTTAGTCTTTAGCGCATTTTCCCGAACTACTTCCGAACCTCTTCCGAGCTATGCAGCCGCCCTTGCCTCGTTCCTCAGGCGTTTCACTTTGTCATGCGCTGTTTGCACGCTGGCGGCCTGGCGCCGGATGATTTCTGTCACGTTGTCCGGCAGCGAACCGCTCAATGCCTTCTGGTAACTTTCCTTGGCATTGTCCTCGCCGGCCTCAACCGATTCCAGGATGGTCTTATCGCCTCCGCCAAGACTAACTTTGGTATCGATCCAGGCGCGGCGAAGCGTACCGGATACGGAGTCGGAAACTTTCTTGTCGGGCTTGCCCAACCGGATTAGCTCCGCTTCCAACTCCCCGGCAAAGCGCGCCCGCTCCAGACTTTGCTCGTTGAAGTAGGTCTTCAAATCAGGCCGCTTCGCGTGAGCCGCGGCATCCTGGTATCCCTTCTGCCCGTCTTTGCAAGTCTCGATGAGATTTTCGATTACGCTGATAGCATTATTTTCATCCATGAAATTGACCTCCGGAAGTTGGATGCCAGCAGCGAGTAAGGGTTGGCGTGACTCTGGTGCAATTAGGAAGAAAAGCTATCCTGCTCTAAAATCGATCGAAGGAGAGCTATGACCAAACGGAAATCGAAGGGGGCCTACATGATTTCCGCTGTCGCCGAGATGTATGGCATCCATCCTCAAACTCTGCGGCTTTACGAGCGCGAGGGCTTGCTGAAGCCGTCGCGCACCGAAGGCAACACCCGCCTTTACACCGACGAAGACCTGCAGCGGCTGGAGTTCATTCTGTCGCTGGCGCGCGACTTGGGCGTGAACATCAGCGGCATGGCGATTATCCTGCAAATGCGGGAGCGGATGGAGGAAATGCAGCGCCAGATTCAGGAGTTCGTGCAGTATATCCAGGAAGAAGTGCTGGTCCGCGCCCACGCGGCCACTGATCCCGCGAGGGGTGCGATCGTGCCGGTGAGACGACCGATGGTGATGCCGGCAGTGCAGCCTGGTAAGAAGCGCTAGTTCCCATGACAGGCGTGCGGCGCTGTCCCCGCAGTATCATGGGTTGTTACTTCCATGCTTCCCTTCAGGCTGATCTACAGCGACGCGTACTACCTTCCCATCGGCCAGCACGTTTTTCCCGCAGAAAAATATAAGCGCGTCCACGACCGGCTGCTGGCCGACGGCGTCGCCGAAGCCAGTGACTTTCTGGAACCTGAGCCAGCCACTGATCAGGACATTCTGCTCGTCCACAAGCCAGAGTATGTGAACAAGCTGAAGACCGGCACGCTTACCCCCCGCGAGGAGATGGAACTGGAGGTTCCCTTTTCTCCCGAGCTGGTGAAGGCATTCTGGCTGGCGGCCGGGGGGTCGATCCTCGCGGCGAGGCAGGCTTTGACCGACGGCGTCGCCATCAGCATTGGCGGTGGATTTCACCATGCTTTCCCTGACCATGGCGAAGGTTTCTGCATGATTCACGACGTTGCCGTCGCCATCCGGCGGCTGAGGCGCGACGATAAGATTCGCACTGCGATGACGGTGGACTGTGATGTTCATCAGGGCAATGGCACGGCGGCGATCTTTGCCGGAACACGAACCGCGAGTGCGCCTTTGCCCTCGGCAGGAGCTTCGACTCTTGATGCGTCTTCGCTGGGCTCCGAATTAGACTCCGCGCGCCGTGGAAACATTCGCGGATCCGATGCCGGCGACGTCTTCACGATTTCGCTGCACCAGGCCAACAACTATCCGCAGTGGAAGCCGCCGTCTTCGATTGATGTGGACCTGCCCGAGGGCATTGGAGACGACGATTACCTGGCCTGGCTCGACAACGCGCTCAGTTCCGGGCTTCGGCAGTTCGAACCTGATCTGCTGTGTTACATCGCCGGCGCCGATCCCTACTGCGAAGATCAACTGGGCGGACTTTCGCTGACCATCGCGGGATTAAAGAAGCGCGACGAACTCGTGTTCCGCGTGGCTCGCGCCCGCGATATTCCCGTCATGGTGACCTACGCAGGCGGCTACGCGAGGAATGTGGAAGATACGGTGACCATTCATTGCAACACGGTCATCGCCGCGAAAGATGTGTTTGCTCCGAAGAAGTCATAACCCTCAAAAGCTATACTTGATGGCATGATCGTCAGCCCGTCAGACCTTTCGCACAGCGAGCTTTATAGCATCGTGCTCAATTCCGTGGCGCCACGGCCAATTGCATGGGTATCCACCGTAAGCGCGTCCGGAGACCTCAATCTTGCGCCCTTTTCTTTTTTCAATGCAGTATGCGTCGATCCTCCGCTGCTGGCGTTCGCGCCTGGGCTGCGGCAGCCCAAGCACGCGGAAGGTGTCCACGGCGAAGCTAAGGACACGTTGCGGAACGTTCGCGAGACCAAAGAGTTCGTCGTGAACATCGTCACGTATGACCTTCGCGAGGCGATGAATCTAACCAGCGGCGAATACGACGCGTCGGTGGACGAATTCGAATTGACAAAGCTCACTCCGCAACCATCGAAGATTGTGCGCCCGCCCAGAGTCGCGGAGTCTCCGGTCAGCTTCGAGTGCAGGCTTCATCAGATTCTCGACTTCTCCTCTCGGCCGACCAGTAGCAGCCTCGTAATCGGCCAGGTTGTCTCGATTCACATTAGCGATGCGCATCTCAAAGATGGAAAGCTGGATCGGAATTCGTTGGATCTCATCGGACGCATGGGCGGACTGCAGTACACGAGGACCACGCAGAAGTTCGAGATGGTGCGGCCTAAGGTTGGGTAGACACTGCTAAAATAAATCATCCTTATGTTCGAGAATCTCCAAGAAAAACTGCAGCGCGCGTTCAAGAGCCTTCGCGGCCAAGCCCGGCTCACTGAGGAAAACATTAGCGAGGCCCTGCGCGAAATCCGTCTGGCACTGCTGGAAGCCGACGTCAACTTCAAAGTGGTCAAGGAGCTGATCGACCGCATCCAGGCCAAGGCTGTGGGCCAGGAGGTGCTGACTGCCCTTTCTCCCGGCGAGCAGGTCATCAAGATCGTGCGCGATGAACTGGTCGACACCCTCGGCAAAGACACGGCCCGCATGAAGTTCGCATCACAGCCGCCGACGGTCGTGCTCATGGCCGGACTGCAAGGTTCCGGCAAGACAACGACATCAGGGAAACTCGCGAACTGGTTCAAGACGGGCGGGCATCGTCCGCTGCTGGTTTCGGTGGACGTTTACCGCCCCGCGGCGCGCGAGCAGTTGAAAGTTGTGGCGCAGGCGGTTAAGGCCCAGATTTACGAAGGTGAAGTTGGCGAGGCAAAAACGCCTGCGGAGCTCACGCAAGCGGTCGAGCGGCTGGTAAAAGAAGCGCGCCGCGAAGCCATCGTTTCCGGCTGCGACGTGCTGATCGTCGACACCGCCGGACGTCTGCACATCGACGACGAACTGATGAACGAGATGCAGTCGCTGAAGAAGCTGCTGAACCCGTCAGAGATTTTGTTCGTTGCCGATGCCATGACCGGGCAGGACGCGGTGCGCTCCGCGGATGAGTTTCACAAAAAGCTCTCGCTGACCGGCGTCATCCTGACCAAGATGGACGGCGACGCCCGCGGCGGCGCGGCACTTTCCATCCGGCAGGTCACGGGGCAGCCCATCAAGTTCATCGGCGTGGGCGAGAAGTACGATGCGCTGGAGCCGTTTCATCCCGACCGCATCGTGTCGCGCATTCTGGGCATGGGCGACATCCTTTCGCTGATCGAGCGCGCCGAATCGCAGATCGACCAAAAGAAGGCGCAGGAGATGGCCACCAAGGCCCTCACCGGAGACGGCTTTTCGCTCGAAGACTTTCGCGATCAGCTGCGGCACGTGAAGAAGATGGGCTCGATCAAGAACCTGATCGGCATGATGCCTTCAATCGGCCCGTTTTCCGGTTTGCAGAAAGCCGCCGACCATGTGGACGAAAAACAAATCAACCGCGTCGAGGCCATCATCAATTCGATGACGGCGCATGAGCGCAATCATCATGAAGTGATCAACGGCAGCCGCCGCAAGCGCATCGCCCGCGGCTCCGGCACCAGCGTGCAGGAAGTGAACAACCTGCTTCGCCAATACGCGCAGATGAAAAAGATGTTCAAGCAAATGGGCAAACCCAGCTTCGCGCGACGGATGGCGGGGATGAAGCTGCCGGGAATGTAGGGGCAGGGCAAATCGATATGCTCCGGAATGCTCTTGAAGGGCGGTCGCGGTGGTCGTTTTATTTCCTTCTACCCTTTCTCGGATTTCTACTCTTTCCCTCGGCAATGTGCCAGACCGATTCGGGCATAGACGGCATCGTGACTACGAAGAGCGGGCAGCCTATCGCGGGAGTGTCTGTGCACGGAAGCGAGCTGAAAACCTGTGGCCCGTTTAAGAGCGAGAATGCGGCCACCGACGAAAAAGGTCTTTTCCGCCTCGAACATCCCGGAGCCGTCGTACACTTTTTCAAGCAAGGTTTTGAGCTTGAAGCTCTGGTTATTCCGCCCGGCACGTCGCAAGTTCACGTAACCCTCTCGGCTCCGGGCAATGACCTCACTGCTCCACCTTGCGGAGCGCATCGGCCGGGTACCAAGCAAATCGGATGGCGAGTCCGATTCGACGTGCCCCGCCACGCGGTGAAGATGCTCGACGGAAAGACTGATGTGGACTATGTTCGTTACTTGATCAAGCCGAAGACGGGTGACGCCTATCTAGAGTTGTGGTTCGGGCCTTATGCGATGAGCACAGAGCCTCCTGATGATGACTTCGTCGGTTCGATCGAATTTTGGCAGAGGCGGATCGTTGCGCCCGGCGTGGGAGTGGTTGGCACGGACAGTTGGGGCCGGCGCCGCGACCAGGAGAAGTGGCGTCAGACCGTGATCGCGGGTGGGGGAGGATCCCGGTACAGGGCTACAGGGCCGGAAGATATTGTTCTCTTCGACCGAATCGTCGATTCCATCTGCCTGACACCCTACGAAACCGAGCCGTCACCCGCAAGATCGAGTTCGAAACCCCAATGATGAAATGGCGCTCCCTCGAAGAAGCCAATCCGGAAGCCGACATTCGCCCTCTGCGCGAGATTTTTGCTGAACGCAAGGAGTTGATCGCGAAGTATGTTCCGGCGGAGACGCAAGCGATTCACGCGCGCGCCGTTGCGGAACTGAAGCAACAGCGGTTAGCCGCGAATGTTCCGCCTGTCGGATCGAACGTTCCAGAATTTCAACTTCGAGATCACGATGGCAACACCATCTCTTCCTCCGCCTTGCTCGCCCAAGGACGCCTCGTGCTCTGCTTCATCCGCGGCCGCTGGTGCCCGTTCTGCGTTGGGCAGATGGAAGCCATGAATCTCATCCTGCCGGAGATCGAGCAAGCAGGCGCGACGCTGGCGGCTGTTTCTCCACAGACCGTGAAGCAATCTTTCTTCATGCGCGATCAGCACAAGCTGCGTTTTCCGCTGTTTTCTGATCCAGGGAACAAATTGGCGCGGCGGTTCGGTCTGACTTACCGCGTTCCCGATGAACAGCGGGCAGTCCATCAACGGGCATTCGTCAACCTGCCTTTCGTGAACGGCGACGACAGTTGGGAATTGCCGATTCCTGCCGTGTACGTCATCGACCGCGACGGCTCGGTGCTCTACGCTTACGCGAACGAGGATTACACCGAGCGGCCTGAGCCGGCAGACGTCGTGCACTTCGTGGACGCGATCTTCAAGGGCTAAAGCCCATTCTCTTCCTCGGCATCTTACGGCACGACTGAAGTCGTGCCCTTCCCGATCTATCGCTTGCACGGCGAACAGGCGCTGTCTGAATCTTCAGGTTTCGGTACACTTGAAGCACGCGGATTCTAGACTGGCGTCTGACAACCGACAACTGGCAACTGTTCCTATGAACTATATCTACGGCATCAACGCGGTCACCGAGGCACTCAAGGCCCGCGGACGGGCTTTTCAGTGGGTCGGCATGGCGAAGGAGCGTCACGACATTCGCCTGCAGCGCATGATCGAAGAGTGTCGCAAGCTCGGCGTGCCCGTGCGCTTTCTCACTCGCGTGGAACTCGACCGCATGGCCGGCAACGCTGCCCATCAGGGAGTGGTTGCCGTCACCTCAGCCAAGCAGTACAGCGATCTCGACGATGTGGTCGGCGGTAAGCGCGGACGGTATTCCTTCGTGATCGTGCTCGACGGAGTGGAAGATCCGCACAATCTGGGCGCGCTCTTGCGCACGGCAGATGCCGCCGGCGCCGATGGCGTTGTCATTCCCGAGCGCCGTGCCGCGGCCGTCACCGGGACCGTCACCAAAGCTTCGGCGGGTGCGAGCGAACACTTGCCGATTGCGAAGGTCACCAACATCGCTCGCACGGTGGAAGAATTGAAGGAGCGCAACATCTGGACGGTGGGTCTGGATGAGCGTGGCCCGCAGACCTACGACGCTCTCGATTACAACATGGATTGCGCGCTGGTTCTGGGCGCTGAAGGCAAGGGACTGCACGACCTGGTCAAAAAAAAGTGCGATTTTCTGGTGTCGATTCCGATGCTGGGCAAAGTTTCTTCGCTGAACGTGTCGGTCGCAGGCGCCATCGTGATGTATGAAATCGTCCGGCAGAGACGCGGGCAAGACCGAGCACGCGAGAAAGACGCGTCGCCGGGTGCGAAATGAAGTTGCGCAGTTTGCGTTTTGGCCTCCTCTTTATTTTTGGCATCACTGCGGTAAGTGCATTCTCTCTCGACCGCGAAGCATTCACCTTCACCAAGTACGACCTGGACGCGCGCGTGGAGCCCGCCCTGCAGCGGCTGGGCGTGCGAGGCACAATCACGCTGAGGAACGACTCGCAGGCTCCACAGAAGGTCGCGGCGCTGCAGATTTCTTCTTCGCTGGACTGGCGTTCTATCCGGGCGGGCGGCAAGCAGTTGCAATTCGTCTCGCAGTCCTACACATCCGACATCGATCATACGGGAGCACTTTCCGAAGCGATCGTTACTCTGCCCGAGGCGGTTCCTCCTAAGGGAACCATCGATCTGGTGATCGCCTATGAAGGCGTGATCGTGCTCGACGCCACTCGCCTCACACGAATCGATACCCCGGAACCTATCGCCAACAGCACCGATTGGGACCAGATCAGTGCGAAATTCACCGCGGTCCGCGGAGCGGGATACGTAGCCTGGTACCCGATCGCGACCGAAGCCGCGAGTCTTTCGGAAGGTACAAGCGCATTCGATATCGTTGGCAGGTGGAAAGCACAGGAGACCCAATCCACTATGCATCTGAAGGTTTCGGTGCCGAGCGATGATGAAGGCGATAAACCTGAGCTTCTGGTCAATGCCACGACTTGCCCGACTGCGCTCGAAGTGCGGCACCAGTTCCAGGCGGATTGCACATACCGATCGCTGGGGATGGTCGTGCCAATGTTTTTGATCGCCGACTATGAGGTGTTGGACCGGAACACGGCCCAAGTTCATTTCCTGCGTGGCCACGACGCTGCGGCGACGAATTATGCAGATGCGGCGGAGAAGGCCGCTCCGTTCATCACTGAGTGGTTCGGGAAAGCGAGAAGCAAAGCGCAAACCGCCGATCTGGCCGACCCGAACGCGCCGCCCTTTGAGAGCGGCTCGCTTCTGCTGACGCCGCTGACCAGCACGGACCCCAAGCTGGCAGGGCTTACTGCGGCGCACCAGCTAACTCACGCGGCTGTTTTCTCACCACGACCATGGATTTACGAAGGCCTGGCTCATTTCGCGCAAGCAATCTATCTGGAACATCTGAGTGGACGGCAAGCCGCGGTCGATTACATGGGGTTACACCGCTCCGCGTTGAGCGTGGTTGAGAAAGAAAAAGAGAACCTGACAACCGCCTCCAGATCCGAAGATGAAACGCAGCGGTCGTTAGTGAACACAGTCGATGAGGAACTTTACCGCAGCAAAGCGATGTGTGTGTGGTGGATGCTGCGCGACATGGTTGGCGACCCGGCCCTGAAAAAAGCTCTCGCATCTTATCGTCCCGATGAGGATACCGAACCGTCCTACATGCAGCGCTTAATCCAGGCGCAGACGAAGAAGGAACTGGAGTGGCTCTTCGACGACTGGGTTTACCACGACCGCGGCTTGCCCGATTTCAAAATAGAATCAGCTTTCACGCGCAAGACCGCGCCCGGAGCTTACATACTTACCATCACGGTGAATAACCTGGGCGCGGCGGGGGCGGAAGTTCCGCTCACGGTGAAGTATGCCGGTGGAGAAGTCGCTCAACGGCTGGTGGTGCGCGGCAAAAGCAACGGCGTGATTCGCGTTGAGGTTCCGAAGGCGCCAGAGGAAGTTTCCGTGAACGACGGCAGCGTGCCGGAGCGCGAAACCACGAACCACGTGTTCAAGATCGAGGCGAGCGACGATGCGAAATAGATGAGGCTCTAGACTACGTTACTCAATCGAGAACACTGCATAGACCGTCGCATCGCTTTTCACTTTCTGCGGAAACAGTTTCAGCTTCAGCTGAGAATTCGGCAAGGCTCCCAGCGAGGCAGAGACCTCAACCGTTTGCATTCCCCTCAACATTCTGGCTGCCGGCGCGTGGTTACTCGCATAGACTAACTCGCCCAACTTCGTCCCGAGCCCTTTGGCCATCTGCTCAGCGATCGCTCTGGCCTTGGACAACGCCAGGCTCCCAGCTTTCGCCTGGAGCGCCACGGGGTCGGCAACATTCCACTGCACATCGTCGACTTCATTCGCCCCAGCATTCACGCAGAGATCGACGATTGTCTGGGCTTGAGACGCAGGCACCGTGACGTGCCAAGACTGCTGGGCCTGAAATCGACGCTCCTTTTTCATGTCCTCAGTCCATTTCTCCTCGGCTTCCGCCCGCCCCAAACTCAACTTATCCGTTTCGACGTTTCCCTCAGGAACCTTCGCATTCAGCATTGCTTTCGTGATCTGCTCGGCAGCGCGCACATTTTCGTGAAACGCAGCGTCCTGGGTGGAAGCATAGTTGTGATATCCGACGGTGAGAACGGCAACTTCAGCATCCGCCGTCACAGAGTCGTCGGCGGTGACCGCGATGGTTTTGTTCTGACGATTGACCTGGATGTCTTGAGCCGACGCGATCCATGCGAACAAAAGCAGAGCGAGTACCAACACTTTTCGTTCCATAACCGCCTCCTTTGTCCTTGTCTACAACCTAAGACTTTCATGCTGCCGAGATTCAGCGGTGAGCGCTCGTAACCCTGACCAGCACCTCCAGCTTCGCAGCCGCCGCGCCGGAATCGATCGACTTCTCCGCCACGGGAATCCCATCCGCCAAGCGGTCTGCGCATCCGGCCGCTACTAGCGCCGCCGCGGAGTTCAGCACCACAACGTCGCGGCGCGGAGATTTCTTTCCGCTTAAGACCTCACGAACAATGGCGGCATTCTCCACGGCATCCCCGCCAGAAATCTCGGCCAGCGTGGCCCGTTTCATGCCGAACTCCTCGGGATCGACCTCGTAACTGCGCACGGTTCCGTCGCGGGCTTCGGCCACGCGCGTCGGCCCGGTGATGGTGATCTCGTCGAGCCCGTCGAGTCCATGCACTACCAGCGCGCGGTGCAGGCCCAGCATGCTGAGCGCTTCAGCCAGCTTCTCGACCATGTCGAGCGAGTACACGCCCACGACTTGTCCCGTAGCCTGCGCGGGATTAGTGAGCGGCCCGAGCAAGTTGAACATGGTACGCAGGCGCAGTTCGCGCCGCACCTTCTGCACCTGCTTCATCGAGGAATGCAGATCGGGCGCGTATAGAAAACACATTCCGACTTCGCGCAGGCATTGCGCCGCACGTTCCGGGGTCAACTGGATGTTCACGCCCAGCGCCTCCATCACGTCCGCCGAGCCGCACTTCGAGCTGATGCTGCGGTTACCGTGCTTGGCCACGCGCACTCCGGCCCCGGCGGTCACGAATGCCGTGGCCGTCGAAATGTTGAAGGTTCCGCTGGCGTCGCCGCCCGTTCCGCTGGTGTCAACGAGAGATGATTCAGTCAGCGCATCTCGACCGGTGCCGCTGAGGTCGAGGGCGCCGCGGGATACGATGGGCAAAGGCGTGGCTGCGGCACGGATTGCCTCGGCGAAGCCGACGATCTCCTCGACCGTTTCACCTTTCATGCGCAAAGCCATGAGCAGCGCCGCAATCTGCGCGTCAGTGCAGCTTCCGTCAAGCACCTCCGCCATCACTTCACGCGCTTCCGCTCGTGCCAAGGATTGGCCGTGGTTGGCTACGCGATGAAGGGCGTCGAGGATCATATGCAACTCAAATGCTCCGACTGGAACACTAAAAGCGATTCTTCCAGTACCGAGCGATGAGGACCCGGAGCTTGTGCGAGACAAAACTTTACCCGAACTGACGAACTCTTTACCACTTTCCCGCGGGAATGGTGTTCCTATAAGTGTACGCACGTCTCATTTCCAGAGGTGCCGACAGAAACGATCGAGTGACAATGCAACGTGCTTGGGGGAAGAGTCATGAAAAGCGCTCTCGTCGTAATGTTTTTTGCGGCATTGGCGTTTAGCCAAACGCCGTCTGGCACCGCGACATCGGCCTGTGGTCCCAAGAATGCCAGCTTCGATGTGAAGCTGGACAAGACCCAACACGCGCTGGCCCAGCCCGATTCGGGGAAGGCGCTGGTTTACTTTATCCAGGAAAAGGGTTCGGACGCCTTCGCCGTGACGACGAACATCGGGATCGACGGAGCATGGGTGGGAGCAAACAAGAATAGCTCCTATTTCGCCGCCTCCGTAGTCCCGGGAGAGCATCACGTGTGCGCGAACGTGCAGTCTCATCGGGGGCATCCCGTGGGGCTTGTGCATTTCACGGCCGAGGCAGGAAAGATTTATTACTTCGACGGGCGCGTCGTTTACGGTGCAACGTCCGATTTATATTTCTTTCTTGGCATAGTCGATAGCGACCAGGGCAAGTATCTGATTGACTCCCTCCCTCTCAGCACATCGACGCCCTCGACTCCGAAGAAAGACCAGTCCTCTCCACAGCATTAGCTCCCGATGATTCTGCAAGGGAAGCATCACGGTTTGCCCTAATCCTCTGCCCTTCTATAAAATCAAGGGTTTGCTGCCCTCAGTTCAAAGCCGCAAGCAGATTCCTTCCGATTCTTAGCTAACGAGCAACGAGCGAAGATCGTCATTATGAAAATCCACGAGTACCAGGGAAAAGCGATTCTCAAGAAGTATGGCGTGACGGTTCCGCGTGGCACGATGGCCACTTCGCCGGAGGAAGCCGAGGCCGCTGCCCGCGAATTGTTCAGCGCCGGCGCGACCGGAGTCGTGGTCAAGGCGCAGATTCATGCTGGCGGACGCGGCAAGGGTGGAGGCGTAAAGATTGCCAAGTCGGTCAATGAAGCGGGTGAACTTGCCCGCAAGATGCTAGGCATGAAACTGGTCACGCACCAGACCGGACCAGAAGGCCGCATCGTAAGGCGCTTACTGATCGAAGAAACTCTGCCGATTGAAAAAGAACTTTACCTCGGGATACTCGTCGACCGGGCGGAGGGCAAGCCGGTGTTTATGGCCTCAGCTTCTGGCGGAATGGAAATCGAGCAGGTCGCCGCGGAAAATCCCGATGCCATTCTGAAGCAGCACATCGATCCCGGCATGGGTTTGGAAGCGTTCCAGGCCCGTAAGATGGCATTCAAGTTGGGACTGAGCGCCAAGCAGATCAATCCCGCGGTGCAATTTCTTTCAAATCTTTATAGAGCGTTTCTCGACACGGATGCCTCGCTCGTCGAGATTAATCCCTTCATCACCACCACCGACGGCCGGCTGTTCGCGCTCGATGCCAAGATGACATTCGACGACAATGCGCTCTTCCGCCATCCCGACATTCGCGAACTGCGAGACATTACGGAGGAAGATCCGCTCGAGGTGGAAGCTTCGAAGTACAGCCTGAACTACATTAAGCTCGATGGCAGCGTCGGGTGCATGGTCAACGGCGCGGGGCTGGCAATGGCGACGATGGATATCATCAAATACGCCGGAGGCATGCCTGCAAACTTTCTCGACGTGGGCGGAGGAGCCAATGCCGAGCAGGTCGCGCATGCGTTCGAAATCCTGCTCAGCGACAAGAGCGTGAAAGCGGTGCTGATCAACATTTTTGGCGGCATCCTGCGCGTGGATACGCTGGCGACGGGCGTCGTAGAAGCCGCGAAGAAGACCAACATCCAGCTTCCCGTGGTGTTGCGCCTTGAAGGCACGAACGTGGAAGAGGGCAAAAAGATTCTGATGAACTCCGGATTCAACTTCGTCGTCGCAGACACGATGAAAGACGCGGCAGACAGAGTTGTTGCCGCAGCTAGAGGTTAGGGCGCATGAGGAATCATATTTATGGCAATCCTGGTCGATAAGAAAACGCGCTTGATCGTGCAAGGCCTGACCGGACGCGAGGGCACCTTCCATGCGAAAGCCTGCGCCGCCTACGGAACGCAGGTCGTCGGTGGAGTCACGCCGGGCAAGGGCGGCACGATGCACGAAGGCTGGCCTATTTTCAACACGGTGCAGGAAGCCGTTGAAAAAACCGGCGCCGACACGACCGTAATTTTTGTCCCTCCGCCGTTTGCCGCCGATGCGATCATGGAGGCAGCCGACGCCGAACTTGACCTCATCGTCTGCATCACCGAGGGCATCCCCACGCTCGACATGGTGAAGGCCTGGGAGTTTCTGCAGAACCGGCGCTCGCGCCTGATTGGGCCAAACTGTCCAGGGATTATTTCGCCGGGCAAGTGCAAGATCGGAATTATGCCGGGGTCGATTCACAAAGAAGGAGCAATCGGCATCGTGTCGCGCTCAGGCACTTTGACATACGAAGCCGTGCACCAGCTTACGCAGCGCGGCGTCGGACAATCCACGGCGATCGGGATTGGCGGCGATCCGATTATCGGAACCAACTTCGTCGATGCGCTGGACCTGTTCAATCGCGATCCTGAAACCGAAGCAGTGATCATGATCGGCGAAATCGGCGGCGACGCCGAAGAAACCGCGGCGGAATTTGTGAAGACTCACATGAAGAAGCCGGTGGTTGGCTTCATCGCCGGGCAGACTGCGCCTCCCGGACGCCGCATGGGTCACGCCGGTGCAATCATCTCCGGCGGCAAGGGCACAGCCGCGGAGAAGATCAAAGTGATGGAAGCGGCCGGCATTCGGGTGGCAAAATCTCCCGCGGATATCGGGGAGACGCTCGTGGCGGCTCTGGGAGTTAAAGTCTAGTGCCGAGTACCAAGTACCCAGAACAAATCAAGAAGCCAACTATCAAGGAATAACCTACCAATTATGAAAACCCTGCAACGCACTCTTACCATTGTGAAACCGGACGCCGTCGCCAAGAACGCGGTCGGCGACATCATTGAGCAATTCGAGAAGAACGGCTTCCACATTCTCGCCATGAAGATGCTGGAAATCTCCAAGTATCAGGCGGAACAGTTTTACGCCGTGCACGCGAGCCGGCCATTCTATAACTCGCTCACCGATTTCATGTCGAGCGGACCCATCGTTACTCTGGCGCTGGAAAAAGAAAATGCCATCGCCGACTTGCGGAAGCTGATGGGCGCTACCAACCCAGCAAACGCTGAGGAAGGCACGATCCGGAAGAAGTGGGCGTCGAGCATCGAGCACAATGCGATTCATGGCTCGGATGCCGAAGATACGGCACGTTTTGAGTTGAGTTTCTTCTTCGCGGGATATGAGCTGGCGAAATAGTAGTGCCGCGGTCTGGGGTGAACCGTTCGCGGGCGAGGGCGCCCGCGCCACACGGCTACCCTAGAGCTTCGTACAGGTGACCTTCCACACGGTCGGCGACCTTCGGTAGATCCTTGCGGGCGTATTGCAGAAAATGCGGAGCGGCGCGGTGGGCTTCGAGCGCGGCATCGTCCTTGTATTGCTCGTAGATGAAGAAGCGCCGCGGTTCGGTCTTGTGGCGATGTACTTGATACATCAGGCAGCCGGGCTCCTTGCGGGATTCTTCGGTCAGCTTCGCAAAAATTACGGGAACATCGGCATCGTGCCCAGCCTTCGCCATCCACGTCACTGCCAAAACCACCATCGTGCGCTCCTTGCCTCGATTGGACCTCGACTGGTTGTGGTTACGTAGTCTCGCCGCCTGACTAGTGGGAAGTCAAGACTAGACTTTTCGGGATGCGCCTGCCTTCATAGCAGCGGCGAATTCGTCGATGAATATGATTTGATCCCGGTCTGGACCGGTCGAGATCATGCCGATCTTCGCCCCCGTCTCTTTCTCGACGAACTCCAGGTATTCGCGAGCCGCCTTGGGCAACTGCTCGAACTTCGTGATGCCCTGCGTCGAGGTCCGCCAGCCCGGCATCTTGTGGTAAACGCACTCCAGCTTGTCGTAACCGCTGGCTTGTGCTGGGATTTCCACGGTCTTCTTTCCATCGACCTTGTAGTCCACGCACACCGGAATCTCCGCCAGTTCGTCGAGCACATCCAGCTTGGTCACCACCAGCCACGTGATGCCGTTGATCATGCCAGCGTAGCGCAGCAGTGGCAAATCAAGCCAGCCGGTGCGCCGCGGACGTCCCGTGACCGCGCCGAATTCGTTGCCGCGCTTGCGCAGTTGATCGCCTAACTCGCCTTTCTCTTCGGTCGGAAACGGGCCTTCGCCCACCCGCGTGCAATATGCCTTGGTCAGTCCGATCACTGAGTCGATTGCATTCGGCGCGATGCCGGTACCGGTCGCGGCGCCTCCTGAAGTTGCGCTCGAGGAAGTGACAAAGGGATAAGTGCCGTGGTCGATGTCGAGCATCGTGCCCTGCGCCCCTTCAAAGAGAATTGCTTCACCATCAGCCAAAGCCCGGTTCAGCAACACTGCCGTGTCGCACACAAACGGCGCGATCTTCTGGGCCGCTGCGGCGTAATCCGCAAACATTTTGTCGGCGTCAAGCGGTTCAGAATTGAATAGCGCGTGTGCGATCATGTTCTTCTCCCGCACCGCGTTTTCGATGTGTTTCTTCAAGAGCTGCAGGTCGAGCAGATCGGCGACGCGCAGTCCGCGGCGGCCCATCTTGTCTTCGTAAGCTGGGCCGATTCCGCGCGAGGTGGTGCCAATCTTCACGCGTCCGGGCGCATTTTCCGCCGCGAGTTCGATCATGCGATGGTAGGGCAGAATCACCTGGGCGCGGTTCGAGACAAAAAGATTTCCGTCGACTGTGACGCCGGCCTCGCGCAGCTGCCCCACTTCCTTCAGAAAAGCCATGGGATCAAGCACTACGCCGTTTCCGATCACGCTGCGGCAGGCAGTCCGCAACACTCCGCAGGGAACCAGTTGGAGAACAAACTTCTTGCCATTGATGATGACCGTGTGTCCGGCGTTATGGCCGCCGGCATAACGGGCC
>Ga0210388_10000964_pt1 | contig 22753 bp, 15 predicted proteins | sample IncBWC19OmetaG_FD_155485 | JGI IMG/M metagenome (GOLD analysis project Ga0210388, IMG submission 155485) | Forest soil microbial communities from Barre Woods Harvard Forest LTER site, Petersham, Massachusetts, United States - Inc-BW-C-19-O ...
CTTTGTCGCCTTTCCCGCGGTCGGATACGCACAGGCGGGGCCTCCTGGGCCGCCCCCCGACGAAGGCAGAGGCGATGTGGCGAAGGTGCACGTGGCCTGCGCGGCCGATGCTGATCGGTTCTGTAAGGACGCCAAGGCTGGGCATGGGCACGTCCGGGCATGCCTCGAGGCTCATGAGGCCGACCTCTCCGACGATTGCAAGGCAGCGCTCCACGATGCGCGCGAGCACCATCACCCGCACGGATGATCGTGCGGGCGGGACGACGGAATCAACAAAGGGACGACGCAAAGCCGTGAGCTCGCTTGCGCTCGCGCGACTCACGCGCTCGAAGTATTGGCCTCCGTACGCGAGCCAAACGGCAGCTCCAACGAGAAGATACAACCCTTCCCGGGCAAATTACGTACGCGCAGCTCTCCACCGACCGCGCGGATATTCTGGCGGCTGACAGCCAGTCCGAGGCCCAACCCCGATCGGTCGATGCTCCGCTGTTCGAAGGCCCGGAACAGCCCCTCCTCATCGCCTGGCGGAAGGCCGCCGCATTCGTCCTCGACCTCGATACAAGCTCTGTGGCCCGCGATCGGAAACACCCGCAGGCAGATGGTGCTGCCGAACGGCGAAAACTTGGATGCGTTTCGCAGCAGGTTGACGACGGCGCCCACCACCAGCAGCCGATCCGTCTCGATCTGCAGCGCGTCGCCCAACTGAGAGACCTCCAGCTTGAAGCCGTGCGCGGCCGCCTCAATCGTCGCCACCACCTGGAGCTCCTCCATCAACTCGGAGACCCACACCCGCTCTCGCGCGTAGACACCGGTGGCCGCTCGAACATTGGCAACGGACCGGTCGATCACGTCCGCGATCGAGTTTAGTGTGCGCTCGAGCACGGTGCCCGTGCTACCACCGATCGCGACCTTTCCCTGCCTGAGCACGTGGAATGTGAGCTTTGCGGTGGTGATCAGATTCTTCAGCTCGTGGGCCACGAAGCCCGTTCGCTCATTCTCCTGCTCCGACTGCTGGCGCGCGCGCTGACGCTCGAATTCGGTGACCGCGCGGGCAATCGCGAAGTCCAGACACTTGTTCAAGGCCCGAAAATCGTCGACGGAGATGGTCTTGTCGAGGTCCATTGCCAGCTCTGTAATCGTCTGGCAGACGTCGCCATAATCGTGGACCAACTGGTCCACCGTGAACCCGAGTTTCATGCGGTTTGCGCCGTGGAGGGCGGCCGTCCGTCCGACCTCCGGATCAGAGCCCGATCCGCGGACGTCTCGTACTTTCAGGACGGCCATGAGCTGGTCCAAAAACAGAGGAACGCCCTCCTCCACCTCGGTTTCGGTCGGTCGCGGCGCCATTCGGGCTGCCATCTTTTCCCGCGTGAGGGCCAAAATCTCAGCGCGGTGAAGGAAAATGAAGTCGTTGAGCACGCGCCAACGTAAGCATCGATTCCTTCGAACGTTTCGCGCCGGCCCACGATTGAGGCCTCTCTTGCCCGCGTGTGCAGTGTCAGGCCGCTCTTTTCGAGCCGACGACAGCGACCGGACCTTCCGGGCGCGCGTCGTCGGACGAGACACCTCGAGAAGTTTGGGGCAGGACGCCGCATCGTGCCTATGTTCCGGGTCGAGCCGGCGGATGCGCAGGTTTCTGGGATATCCAGATGCCAGGGTGGAATTCCCACGCGGTCGCGACGGTACGAGATGAAGGGGTCGGCGGTATGGAGACGGTGGAAACGGCACAGAGATCGACGGGCGAGAGCGGAAATCTCGAGAGACTGCTTGGCGAGGTCGGACGGAACGGCCGGACTCAGGTTGGCGAGGCCACCCGCGCCCTGGTCAAGCGTTTCGGTGATCGGGGGTCGTGCGTTCTGGTCGACGGCCGTGCGCGCGTCGTGCTGTCGACCGAAGTGCCGGGCTTGAGCGACCTCCACCTCGATCTCACCCGCTATCCGGAGATCGCCTCGGCCCTCGCGAGCCACGAGATCGTGTCCATCGAGGACGTACGACGCTCGGCCACGCTGGAGCCGGTCGCGCATCTCCTGCCGGATCACCTGGGCGCCGTGGTGGTGGTTCCGTTGGTGGCTGGGCCACGTTGCTTGGGCGTCATTACGGTTCGCTCGGAACACCCGCGCGAGGTCCTCGCGACCGACGTCACGGCGGCCCGTCTCGAGGGTCGCCTGCTCGGGACGTTGCTCGAGCTCCAGTTCGGCGGCGATCTCAGCAACGAGCTGAAGCTCGAGGTGGACCTCGTCCCGCTGGCCGTCCGGCCTCCCCTTCTGCCCACTGTCAGAAGGCGCCGAATTCTGGTGGCCGAGGACGACATCGACCAAGGAGCCATCATTGAAACCATTCTAACCGGCGAGGACTTCGATGTACGGCTGACCCGAAACGGCGAGGAGCTCCTGAAGGAGGCGCGCCGCGCACCACCCGATCTCATCTTGCTCGATGGCCACATGCCGATTCTCAACGGTTTTCACGCCGCCGAAAGCCTGGATGCCGATTTCCGGACCTGCAATGTGCCCATTCTCTTCCTGTCGGCCGCCGAAGACCTGGTGTCTCGCATCAGGCGCCTCAAACCAGACACCGTTGATTTCTTGCGAAAGCCGTATGCGCCGGCGGAGCTGCTGGCGCGTATCGAAAGAGCCCTGAACCAGGGCCTGGTGTACAAAGGGCTGCGCGCGGAGGCCGACATCGACGGCCTGACCGGCCTGGCCAATACCCGCGCTCTGCTCAAGAGCCTGGCCATCGAGCAGTCCCGCATCGCGAGATACGGTGCCACGTCAGCTGTCGTCATGATGGATGTCGACCGGCTCAAGAACATCAACGACCGCCACGGGCACGTCGTGGGCAGCCGGATCCTTCAAGCGGTCGGCGAGTTGTTGGGGGGCATGATTCGCGAGACCGATCTCGCGGCCCGATATGGCGGCGACGAATTCGTAGCCATCCTCGCGCACACGAGCGCCGTCGAAGGGTGCGCGTTCGCCGAGCGCTTTCTCAGTCGGATCCGGCGGCTTCGTCCGGAAGGACTCGATGTATCCATGAGCATCGGGATCGCTTCCCTCGACGGATCGAAGGACCACGCGAACGACGTCCTCCTCGTCGACGCTGATGCGGCGGCCTATCGAGCCAAGCGACTGGGTGGCAACCGCGCCTGCGTCTTCGATCGCCAGCTCGACGTCGTGACGCCGCCGCGCCGCCCGCAGAATGCCGAAGGCGCTTCTCATTTGCGCCGCGGCGACAGTCTGTAGGTTGACGCGACCCTGCGCGCGTCTCTCGACTTGCCGTGAGGTCGACTGCGAGAACGGGGCTTGGCGTGGGAGGCGCATCAAGAAGGTCGTCTTGCCGTCGGCAGAGTACGCGGCCATGGCACCCTCCGACGTCGACTGGCGTTCGCTCATCCTTTCCGCGTCTTGCCGTCCATCGCTGGTGTCCCCGTAAGAAGGCCCTCGTATCCCTTCAGTCCCTGGCCCACGACGATCCCACCGTCGGAAGTGATGTCGTACTCGTGCAGATTCTTGCTGTGCGGACTGGCACGTATCTTGGCGACCGCCATCACGCGTCTGAGCTCCCCGTCGATCTCGATGTAGCGTTGGATGATGATGGCGTCCGTCAAGAACGCGATCCCCTGAGGGCTGAACTTGAGGTCCACGTATGAGTCGGCCAACTCGACCGTCGCCATCACCGTGACGCCGAGCCCGGTCAGCGCTCCCATCATTCGGTACAACGATTCGCGGAAATCCTCGCGGAAGGTCGGCGCGAGCGCCAGCTCCAGGCCCGACAACGAATCGATCACCGCCCTTTTCGCTCCGAGACGCTTCACCGCATTCCGAAGCTCCAGCAAGGTCTCGTCGATCGAGAGATCGAGCGGGCGCATGTAGAGGACCTCCAACCTTTTCTCGCGGACCAGTTTTTCGAACTCCTCCCCCCGCGGTGTGGTCTGCAGGTAGTCGTTCGGTCGCTTCTCGAAGACCGCCACGATCCCATTCTCGCCATTCCTGACCCCCTCGACGATGAACTGGTTGGAGAGGACGGTCTTGCCCGAGCCGGAAGGACCGGCAACGAGGACCGAGTATCCCTGTGGGATGCCGCCACCCATGAGCTCGTCGAGTCCCGGCACTCCGGTCTTCAGGCGATGCTTGAGCGGACGCTCGGTGATGACCTCCTCCGGCTTGAGAATTCGGGGAAAGACGCTGTAGCCCGTGTCGGTGATGCGGGCCGTGTGCAGCCCGGGGATCTGCCCCTGGCCCCGCATCTTGATCACCTGCAGCTTGCGCACGACGGAGTTGCGATCAATTGCTTGGGAGAGCCACAAGAGTCCGTCGGCCACGGTGAACACTGCGGCGTCGTGCTCGCCTTCCGCGTACTCCCCGAGAAGGAAGGTGGTGGCCTCATGGGTCGTGAGCACCAGCGCGAGTCGCTGCATGAAGTCTGTCAGCTCCATCTCGCCGATCGGCCCGGCCAGCGTGCCACGCACCATGGCGCGGAAGGAGTCCACCACGACGATCGCCGGATTCGAGGTCTCGAGCTCCTGCACCACGGCCTCGAGCACCTTCGCCAGCCCTCCCTCGAGCGCCTCCTGACCGAGATGAATGAAACGTACCGAGCCGTCTCCAATCTTGGTGACGTCGAAGAAGGAGTACTGTTGCTGGTAGCGAAGCATCTTGATGGGAGGTTCGCCGATGATGCTGAAGTACACCGCCTTTCTGGTGGGGCTGGCGTTCGCGAACGTGATCTGGTGACCGAGCGTCGTTTTGCCGCACCCCGGGCCACCGGCGATCAGGTTGAACGAGAACTCCGGAATCCCACCGCCCAAGACTTCGTCGAGGCCGGGTACTCCCGATGGCATTTTGCGAATCGGAACGCTGTCGCTCATTTCTTGGTCTCCCTGGGTGCCGGGTCGTCGATCGTCGGCCAGGCACTCCGCAGCACCAGGACCGTCAAGCGCTCTCCGATGAAGGTGGTCATGAGATCGAGGAAGGTTCCAAACAGACCCGCCGCCACCTGGGTGGCGTCGGCGGGATCGAGCGCCTGCAGAGACGTGCCGAGTTTCTTCATGCCCTCGGGGGTGGCAACCTCGGCGAGGGACACGAACTCCGCTTGCGCCAGCTTCGCGCTGCGCACGAACAGCGCCTGGACGCCGGCGGGACCTAGGAGCGGGGCCAGTCGAGCGTTGAGCTTTTCGTAGACTCGCCACGCTGCCGCAGCACACTCCATCGAGCTGTGCCCTGAGTTCCCCTCGTTCGCGAGCAGTCGCTTCGCTGTCTCTACCTGTGTCGCGCTCGGTCTGCTCATCGCCGTCGCCCGGCGCCGATCATGCACTGTTCTCGAGACCGCGCGGCAGAATAAGCCCGGCAGCCAAGATCGACCTCTGGTGGTGCGAGACGTTCCGAATGACCTGTAGGGGAATCCCTGACTCAGACCCGGGGTGGATCGCCATCTCGGCGTGACGATCGGCCAGATAAACTTTCGTCGATGTCGATCGCACCCCCTCGACCGCCCGGCGTTTCTTTCGAGGCCACCTGGATCCCGGACGATCAGGAATGGGAGCTCGCGACGCACGACCTGGATGGCCGACGCCAAGGAACGGTCCGACGATGGTGTCTTAATGGAACGAAGAAGTCGGAATACGAGTTCAAAGACGATCGGATCCACGGGCCCTTCCGGCGCTGGCACGATTCGGGCGAACCGGCGCGAGAGGGAGTTGCGGTCACCGGCACAGTCACTGGCTGGGACAGGTGGTATCGATCGAGCGAGAGGACGAGCGAGAGTCCCTTCCGGCGGGACATCCACCCGGCCGTCAGCAGAGCGGACTATCTCTACGAGAAAGGAGTGGCCGTCCGGAGCCGCTACTTTTTGAATGACGGGACTGAGTGCGAGATCTCGGGGGAGGCCTTCCCCGCGCGCCCTGCCGAGGCAGCCCCGGGGGACGACGACCCCACCTCGAGCCCGGGTCTCGGGGCGTTCGGAGGCGTTCGCTAGCCCGTGCGCCAAACGCTCATGACGAAGTCGCTGGAGGCCCCGGAAGCGGGATGTTGACAACAATGGTCGTTCCGTGACCCGGGGACGACTCGATGGTCACAGAACCTCCGACGAGGTGCACGCGTTCCCGCATCCCCGCCACCCCGAGCTGCGCAGGAGAGAATGTTTCGGTGACGTCGAACCCCCTACCGTTGTCCTCGATCAATAGACGGATCTCGCCTGGATTTCGATGGATGAGAATGCTGACCGCCTTCGGTGAGGCGTGTTTGCTCGCGTTCGCCAGCGCTTCCTGGGTCACCCTATAGAGGGCGGTCTCGAGTGCTTCTGGAAGACGTGGCAGGCGTGGACCGGTCGCGTGGACATCGACCACGAACCCATTGGCGCGGCTCACATCGAGGCCCAGCCGCTCCAGCGCATCCTCTAGCCCCAGATCGTCGAGCACACTCGGACGGAGACCCCGGGCCATGCGCTGAACGCCCGCCAGGGCCACCGAGACCAAGCCGCGCAGCTTGCTCGCCACCGCGAGCGTTGCAGCGAGAGCCTGCGACTCCTCGACCGCTCGGAGATCGACCAAGAGCGTCGTCAGGGTTTGGGCGGTTTCGTCGTGCAGCTCGCGAGCGAGTCGTCCCCGCTCCACCTCCTGCGCCGTGAGCGCTTCATGCAACAACGCGCGGATGGCCTCTCCAGCGTATTTGCTCTCCGTGACGTCGCGGTTGACGCTGACGTAACCGAGTCGCTTGCCGTCGCTGTCGAAAAGAGCGGCCGCCTGAGATTCGATGTGAATATCCCTTCCGTCGCCCCGGCGGTACGTCAGCTCGCCATGAAAGCGTCCGGTCTCGACCAGCCTCCGAATCGCCTCGGCGCCTTCCACGCCGACGAAGTCGGTGCGGAATACGAGTGAGTCCAGCTGCCCGAGCACCTCGTCCGCCCGTCTTCCGTAGGTCGACTCGGCGGCGGCATTCCACCCCGTGAGGACGAAGTTGTCGTCGCTTGCGACCACGGCATCCGTGACATTCGCGAGCAAGAGATCGAGGTAGCGCGCCTGGGCCTCCGTCTTCCGGCGGCAGGTGACGTCGAGACTGCAATCCATCGAGGCCGACCGCCCGCTGAACGTGACGGCGAATGAACTGACCTCGACGTCGATGAACGATCCGTCCTTCCTCCGATGCTTCGAGACTGCTCGCGGATTCTTGGCTTCCTCGCTCGTGCGCCGCTTTTCGTGAGCGCGTTCTTTCGCGGACTCCTCAGTCAACACGAGATCGCCGATGCTCATCGCGAGAAACTCGTCCCGCGAGTAACCATAGTGGACGAGCGCGGCGCCGTTGACCTCCACGATCTTCAATGCCTCGCGGACCCACATGGGCTGACTGTTCCCCTCGAACAGGCGACGACAGTCCACTTGCGCGTCCGACCATCCAGCCTCGACCATCTCATCCGTCGTCATCGTTAAGACCCCAGAATCACTATGTGCCGATCGTGACGCGGCGCCGCGGAATTCGCCATCCGCCACGGCGATGTTTTGCGGCAGCGCTCACCGGCACGCAAAGCAGTCCGAATGCTAGGGCTCCCGAGCGCCGCTCGTACTCACGGCCACGATCGCTCGTCGCGCGTGAGCGGTCGCTCGATGCCAGGTCGCGCGCGCCGTGCTCCGGGTCGCCGGAAAGAACCAGACGCCCGCCGCCACTGCGAGCGCAACCAGCACGACTCCGGGCGCCCGTCCAACGGTCGCTCTTTTCGTTTTTCGGATGAACTTCAGGGTGTCTCGTTCGGACAACCCTGCTGGCGGCGCGATCTGGTCAGAAACGGGTTCCGATACCGGGCGAGGAACCAGTCTTCTATCAGAAGCGACGAGCTCGACCGCGTCGCACAGCGCATCGGCGAAGGCCATGACGTCAGGGAACCGAGCGCAAGAGCGCTTGGACATTCCCCGATTGATCACCGCATCGACACCCTTTCCCAGCCAGGGCGCCCGTTGCGAGGGTGGTTGCTGTATCTCGCTGATGACCTGATGAAGAAGGGCGTTCGGGTCGGTGCCGTTGAAGGGCTCGTGCCCAGTCAGGAGCCAGTAGGAGAGGGACGCCAGGGCGAACTGATCGGTGCGATGGTCGATCTCTTCGGTCAGCCCGGATGCTTGTTCCGGGGCCATGTACTCGGGCGTGCCGGTGATGAGGGGCTCGTCGGCCGGGCGATCGCGCCAGCTCGCCTGAGAGATCCCGAAGTCGATGACCTTGACGAAATCGTCGCGGCCGTCCGTCGAGACCAAGATGACGTTGTCGGGCTTGAGGTCTAGATGGACGATCCCGTGTGCGTGGGCCGCCTCCAGGGCGTGGGCGATCTGCTCGACGATGTGGATCGCCGCGCGCGGTTCGAACGGGAGCCCGGATGCGGCGCCCTCGGTGAGGGACCTACCTTCCAGCAGCTCCATCACGAGGTAAGGAACGCCGTGTTCTGTCACGTTGAAGTCCAAGATCTGGACGATGTGGGGATGTCGCAGCGCGGACATGATGTCGGCTTCTCGCTGCAAGCGGGCCAAGGCCTGCGCGTTCCCCGCCAAGCTGGGATGGAGCACTTTGACGGCGACCTCGGATCCCAGCCGCGCGTGGATCGCCACGTAGACGTCGCCGCACCCTCCGTCCGCGAGCGGACGAACGATTCGATAGGTCTCCCCCAGGATGGTACCGATCGTCGGAACCATGGCCCCTCCAGGCTCAGCGCGTTCAGTCGGGATCGACGAGCGCCCTCGAGGGGCGGGCCCGAGAACGCCGCACCTGTCGGATCGACTGCTGCACGGATTCCAGCCCGATCGAAGCGTCCGCGAAGGTCCGTTCCGTAGCGATTGCTCGAATCACGGAGAGCAGCTCGGTATTCATCGCCCTCTTCACGACATATCCGACGGCGTCCGCTGTCCGAATGTATCCGAGCTCCTCCTGGAACGTGAGGACAACGATCCCCGTCTTGCAACGAATTGGTTTCATCGCGGCAACCGCGTCGCGGCCTCCGCCGGTGGCCACGCCGATGTCCATCAGCACGACATCCGGTTCCGTCTTTGTGATTCCGATCTCGGCGTCTGGTCCAGTGGCCGCTTCACCAACCACTTCCATGTCTGACTGCATATTGATGACCGCCCGCAGGGCGCCCCGCAGAATCCCATGATCGTTCGCGACGAAGACTCGAACGCTCATGGTGATTCCGGCGAGGGAGCGATCTCGGGGACCCACATGGGGTAGCCGGTCTCTTCGAACACGCCTGCCGCGACCATCTCTTCCATCGCGGCCGGAACGTTTGCGGCGCCGTGTGTTGTTCGAGACGGGGCGCCCGCAGGCTTCGCGGACGACAAGGCGATTGTCTCGTCAACTGGCTCAGCAGCGCGCAGGCGTCGCCGACCTGCCGCACTGACTGGCACCTCGAAGGCATCCCCCAGCTCTTCTCGTAGATAGCCGAGGATTCTCTTCTTGAGCCGGTGCTCCAGCTGGCGCACGCGCTCGCGCGTCACGCCGAATTGCGCGGCCAACTGTAACAACGTCACCGGCTCGTCACTCAAGAGGCGCTGCCGGAATATCAGGGCGTCGCGCCCCTGCAGGCTGGCTCCAAATGATTCCAACTTCGACCGGAGAACCTGGGAGAACTCCGCCTCCTCGACCCGCTGGTCGGGCCCCAGCGCGGATGGGTCTCCCAGGAGATCGCCTACCGTGATTGTGCCCCCTTCCTGTGATCTCACGGGCAAGTCCAGCGACGTCTCGCCGCCTGCGAAGCGCTCCAACATCGAGACGACCTCGCTCTCCTTGACCCGCAGCCGGGAGGCCAGCTCTCGAGGAGTCGCCTCGCTGTCTTCCAGCTCGAGCCGGTCTCGTTCCTTACGCAGGCCAAAAAACAGTTTGCGCTGCGCCTGCGTCGTCCCGACCTTGATCAGCCGCCAGTTGTTCATCGTGAACGTCAACATGTAGGCCCGGATCCACCAGACCGCATAGGTGCAGAACCTCATGCCGCGGTTCGGATCGTACGTCCGGACTGCTCGGAGGAGACCGCGATTCCCTTCTTGAACCAAGTCGCGCAGGTCGCTGGCTGCGCGGCCGAGGTGCCGCGCCATGGAGACCACCAACCGCATGTTCGCAACGACCAGCCGTTCGGCCAGGACCGGATCCTTGGTCCTCACATATTCGAGCGCGCAGTGATGCTCCTCCTCGCGCGACATCGGCACGCAGCGCCGCAAATCGAAATGGCTTTCGGATTTGGCGTACATGTTGGCCGCCTGATCCATAGCTTGAGCGCAACGGATGACTTGTCCGGTGGGCCCGACGTCCCCTGTAGTGCTTTTCCCGGGTTCATCATGGCGCCTCGCTCGTGGTGTCAGGCGGCTCACGATGAAATCAGGAGTTGTCGCTTTGGCGACACTATTATTTCGAGTTCGTCAGCGGATTGAAACGCCTCCCCGAGATCTTCGCGTCGGTCGGTTGCTCGCCGGCGTACGGCGCGAGGAGATCATCTCGGCTTCGAGAGCAGCAAGATGGCCACGCAGACAAGTGCCACGGCAATTGGGACGACCGTGGTTAGAACCAACACGGTCCTCTCAAGCGCGGCCAGGGGAGCTCTCTCGGACGTCCAACGGGTTGGCGTACTGCGCCAGGTGGTCGGTGATCAAGCTCGCCATGGTGGGCTGGTTCTCGGGCGCGAACAGTGACAGATGCTCGCCAGGGATGGTGACCACCGTGATGGGTCCGTCGATGAACGGATCCCAGCCATGGATGGGACAGTCCATCTTGGTGGCAGGCCAGTGCATGGTGATTTCCGCTCGAATGAGCGGTTTCGGCAGGCCGTACGTCACTTCGCCACTGGACACGGAGCCGGCATTGGCAATCGACATGCCGTGCTGAAATTCTTCGATTGACGCGACATTTGCGCTTTCAGAATCCGAAGTCACCGCGGGCGGATGTCACCGGTCATGCGAGGACAAATCGACTCCTCCACCTCAGCAGGTGCAGCAACCCCATCCTAAGCACGATTGCCAATAAGCAATGCCGCCGGGCCCTCCTCGGTGGAGGCACCCTCCGCGAGCAGGCCAAGGGCAGATCGAGCTGCAGGGCGCGCGTTCTTCGGCAAAATGACGCGGGATGGGACGCCCACTGCCGTTGCTCCCTCTGGCACGCTGCTGAGCACGACCGCGTTGGCTCCCACTGTGGCGTGGTCTCCGATCGAAACCGGCCCGATGATCTTGGCGCCTGCCCCAATGTCAACGTGTCCGCCAAGCCTGACCCCCTCGGTCAACGTCACCTGCTGAAGGATGAGGCAGTTCGGACCGACCGTTGCGTCCGGGTGAATGACGATACCGTTCGCATGAACGAGCAAGAGGCCGCCTCCGAGATGGCAGTCCAAGGGAATGTCTGCCCCGCTGGCGATGCTCCAGAATCGATGTTCGAGCACCGATAAGTACCGAATTCCGGCGGCCACGAGACCAGCGCGCTCCCGGTTCGCTTGATAGCGTCGCAGGCTCTTCAAAAGACGGCGCGGCGGATCCCAAAGTCTCTGCGGCGCCTCTCGGCTCAAATCCGGAATCGAAGCTGAGATGAAGGTTCCCACGGGTTCCAAGAGTCCCGAAGGTACTTCTTGCGCGGCCGTGGGCAAGGGGACGGACACAGTTCCTCGAGGCGGCTCGCATTACCAGCAGTCAGCTTCGCCGTAATTGCGCCGCTGGCCACGCGGGAAATCGCCGCGCCCGAAACGATCAATTGGCCGGCGAAGGCACCCACCCACCCTCGCGAGACGCTCGCAAATGACCTGACACAACCCAGCTCTCGTCTTGCGGGAAGGGGGCGCGGGCTTACATTTCGCGAAATGATTAACTTTCGAGCCGCGCGGCTCTTCGGCGCCGTTGCGGTCGGGTGGGTCGGTCTCTTCGCCGCCGGATGCAGCAGCCATTCGACTGCACTGCGCGCCGACGGGTCGGTCCACGACGGCGGCGGCGACGCGCCAACGGTCGCCTGCAACGGCGCCAACAAGATGAACGGGGCCAGCGGCGCCGCGTGCGGGTGCGCCGGGGACTGCGCCAGTGGATTCTGTGTCGACGGCGTCTGCTGTAACAGCGCGTGTACCGAAACGTGCAAGTCCTGCAACACGGCCGGCGCGCCGGGGTCCTGCGCGTTCGTGCCGGCCGGCGGGGCGCCTCGCGGTGCCGGCGTCTGCCCGGCCTCCGAGCCCTCGACCTGCGGCCTCGACGGGACGTGCGACGGCGCCGGCGCCTGCCGCAGCTTCGTCCTCGGCACGATCTGCGAGCCGGGGTCCTGCAACGGCGCGGCGATCAGCGGGGGCCGGGTCTGCGACGGTCACGGGACCTGCACCGCCGGGCCGACCATCATCTGCGCGCCGTTCAACTGCGATCCGACCACCGGCTCCTGCGCCGCGACCTGTGTCTCGGACAACGATTGCGTCAGCTCGAAGTGCGTGAACGGCAGTTGCGGTCCGAAGCCGCTGGGCGCTATCTGCGTCGCCGGGTCGCAGTGCGCCTCGGGCTTCTGCGCCGACGGCGTCTGCTGCAACATCGCCTGCACCGGCCCCTGCGTCAGCTGCGCGCAGGCGGGGCGGGCGGGAATCTGCGGCGCGGCGACCTTGGGCGCCGCCGATCCCCACGGTATCTGCACACCCAGCCCGGCGTCGAGCTGTGGGCAGTCGGGGGTCTGCGATGGGATCGGCGGGTGCTCCAAGTACGCGCGCGAGACCGTCTGCGTGGCCCCGTCGTGCAGCGGCGACCGAATCAATACCGCCGGGACCTGCGACGGCATCGGCGCCTGCCGATCGCCCGGGGTGCAGGATTGTGACCCGTTCCAGTGCATCGACGGTGCCTGCGTGAGCCGCTGCCAGACCGACGCCGATTGCGTCAGCGGCCACAGCTGCGTCAATGGAACCTGCGGGCCGAAGTCGAACGGCCAGACCTGCGCCGGCGCCGGCGAGTGCGCCAGCGGTTTCTGCGTCGACGGCGTCTGCTGCGCCGACGCCTGCCAGGGGGCTTGCCGCAGCTGTGCGCTGCCCTCGGCGCTGGGGACCTGCCAGCCGAGCGCCGCGGGCGCCGCCGATCCGCGCGCGATGTGCGTCGATCAAAAGGCGCCTTCGTGTGGGACCGACGGCACCTGCGACGGCGCCGGCGGTTGCCGCAAGTACGCGACCGGGACCGTCTGCGCCGCCGAAACCTGCGCCAGCGGCATCTATACGCCGGCCGCCAGCTGCGACGCCAACGGCAACTGCACCGCCCCCGACGCCATCACCTGCGCGCCGTACACCTGCAACGGGTCGAAGTGCTTCGCCTCCTGCGCCACCGGCGCCGAGTGCTCGACCGGGAACATCTGCACGGCCAGCTCCTGCGGCCTCAAACCCAACGGCGCCTCCTGCTCGACCAACGCCGAGTGCCTCTCGGCAACCTGCGCGCAAGGGATCTGCTGTGCCACGGCCTGCACGGGATCGTGCCGTTCGTGCGCGGTGGCCGGATCGCTGGGCCTCTGCACCGACGTGCCGACCGGGATGCCCGACCCGGCGGGCGGTTGCAATGACCAGGGCGCCGCCAGCTGCGGCACCAACGGCAAGTGCGCGGCCGGCTCCTGCCAGAAGTATGTCCAGGGGACATCGTGCCAGGCGGCCACCTGCCCGACCGGCGGCATGACATTCAGCGCGAGCGCCACCTGCGACGGCGCCGGGACCTGCGTCAACCCGGCCGCGACGTCGTGCGCCCCCTACACCTGCGGTGCTGCCACCTGCAAGGCGACGTGCACCTCGAACGCCGACTGCGCGGCCCCGGCCGTCTGCACCGGCGGATCGTGCGGGCTAAAATCGACCGGCGCGGTCTGCGCCGGGGGCACCGAGTGCAAGACGGGGATCTGCGCGCAAGGGGTCTGCTGCGCCACCGCCTGCGGATCGACCTGCATGTCGTGCGCCCTGACCGGCAGCGCCGGCACCTGCACGTCCGTCTCCCCGGGGGGCACCGATCCGGCCAACCAGTGCGTCGCGCAGGCGGCCGCAACCTGTGGCACCACTGGTTTCTGCGACGGCAAGGGGGCGTGTCAACTGTACGCCGCTGGCACCCAGTGCGCCGCGCCGACCTGCCCGATGGGGATGACCACCGCGACGCTGGCGCGCACCTGCAACGGCGCGGGCGTTTGCCAACCGGCCAGCACGCAGAGCTGCGCGCCCTTCGCCTGCAGCGGGACCGCCTGCGTCGCGGTCTGCAGCAAGGACGGCGACTGCGCGCCCGGAAACGTCTGCAACGGCGGCTCGTGCGGGCTCAAGCGGCTTGGCCAGGCCTGCGCGATGGGGAGCGAGTGCCAGGGGGGGAGCTGCGTCGACGGCGTCTGCTGTGGGACCGCCAGCTGTGGGACATGCGCGGCCTGTAACGTCGCTGGTTCGGCCGGCACCTGCACGCCCGTCGTCGCCGGAATGAAGGAGCCGCACGGCGGCTGCACGGCGGCTCCCCCCTGCGGCTTCGACGGCACTTGCAACGGCGCTGGCGCCTGCCGGTCGGCGGCGGCCGCGACCAGCTGCGGCGCGCCCTCGTGCACCGCCGGGACCGCCACCAGCACCGGTAGCTGCGACGGCGCCGGCACCTGCAAGCAGACGACCGCCGCCTGCGCGCCCTACGTTTGCGGCGCCAACGCCTGCTTGACCGCGTGCATGACCAACACCGACTGCGCGGCCGGCGACACCTGCCAATCGAAGACCTGCACCAACCTCTCGCCCAACGGGACCGCGTGCACCGCCGACACCACCTGCGCCAGCGGCCACTGCACCGAGAGCGTCTGCTGCGGATCGTCCAATTGCGGCAGCTGTAACTCGTGCGCGGTGCCCGGAATGCAAGGGATCTGCACGCCGGTCCCCAGTGGCGGCGCCGACCCGGCCGGCCAATGCCAGGGGATGCCCGCGTCCAGCTGCGGGACCACCGGCGTCTGCAACGGCGCCGGCGCCTGCACCACCTATCCCGACGGCACCGCCTGCGCGGAGGCGTCATGCGATGGCAACAGCGGCAACCTCAAGGGGGCGGCGAAGTGCATGAAGGGGAACTGCACGGCCGGGCCGCCGACCTCGTGCGCGCCTTATGCCTGCGACGCCACCGCCGGGGCGTGCAAGATCAGCTGCGCATCCAACGCCGACTGTCACATGATGAGCATGTGCGCGCTGCCAGACGGCGGCACCGTCGGCACCTGCATGTGACCGAGGCCGGCGAGCTTTGCGGCCCGTGGGCCAAAGGATTTGACGTTCGGTCGGTTTCTGAATCGATCGAAGAGGGTAGGTGCAATGAGGGCGGCGGCGGCGCGGCGTGGGCGCGCCGCCGCTGACGAGGTGGGCGCCTATCGCAGGCCAGCGACGTGTTGCGCTCGGCCCCGCCGTTGTGCGAATCAGATCTGTACCTACATTGCTCCCGGGGAGAGTGGAGTTGATGCGGTGGCTGGCTCTGGGATTCTGCGTCGCGGCGGTTGTCGGTTGTCGCGGGCTGAGTGGCACCGAACCGCTGACGGATCCTGGAGCCATCGACGGGGGGCTCCGCGCCACGGCGGTGGACGGGTCGAGCGATCCAACGGGCCGCGCCGACGCCGCCTCCGACGGTCGCCGCGGCGTCGGACCCGCAAAGGAGACTGGAGACGCCGCGCTTCCCATGTGCGCGCCCCTCCAGGCGCCGGATACCGGCACCGACGTCGTGAGTATCACCGGCTGGAGCCCCCCGACGGTGGCCCCGTTCTCGTGCAACCCGATGCCGAACGCGTTCTTCTTCCCACACCCGGGCGTCGATGTCCCGGGCGTCTTCGCGCGTTGCGCGAGCTTCGACGACGCTCAGCCCACGGCGCTGGCTATCAGCAGCGACGGGAGCCGGGTCGCGCTGACAGGTTTCGACGGTGTCGCGCGGATTGTGGACGTCGGGTCGCGGACTGTGGTCGGCGTGCTCGCGCCCGCGCGCGCCTCCGTTGGCTGGGCGGCTTTCTCTCCGAGCGGCGACACGATCGTCACCATCGCCCCCGGCGAGCGGCTCGTGACGCTCTGGAGAGCGGACAGCTTCACGCCGATCTGGACCACGACACTTCCGGGGCAGACATACCAGCTCCAGTACCGGGGCACGGGAGTTTTCTCTCCGGACGGCGCGACGGTTCTGGTCTCGCCCGGAGATAGCCTGTACCTGCTCGACGCTTCGACCGGCGCCATCCGCGTCGCCAGCACCACCGGCGCCGTCCTGAATGCGGAATATGGGTGGAACGGGCGGCGGATCGCAGTCCTCACCGCCCAGCTCGCCGGGATGTGCGAGTACGATCCGACCGGCGGGTCGGTCTCCATCCTGGATCCCACCACGCTGGCGCTGATCGCGACGCCGGTGACCTGGCCTCTGACCAGCGACGAGTCTCCTCCCCCCGGCCAGATGGAGGTCGCCGCGGGTGCCGATCTGATCGTGACGAGAGGGTCGGAGACCGCTTCCTCAGCGCTGATGGCCTTCCGGATCAGCGACGGCGGCCCGGTGGCCGCTCCAGCGATTTCGACGTTCCCGCTGGCGCTCACGCCAGACGGCAGCGCGGCATTGCTCGCCGAGGGCGGTACGCTGGAGCTCGTCCGTCTCGCGGACGGGGTGGTGACCGCCAGCGCAGCTCTCACGCAGCCCGAAGTGGTCGCCATCTCGGCGGACGGCTCGACGATCGCGGCCGGCTCGACCGGCGACAGCCTCCTCACGACCTGGCGGCCCGCGTCCGGGCTCCTCGTTCCCACCTGCACCGCCGCGCTCACGCCCAGCGACGGAGCGACCGTGCAGACCTCGCTCTCGGCCGACGGAGCGACGATCGCCGTCAACTTGGGCGACCTGATTCACGTGGTGCGCCGAACGGACGGAACGACAGTGTCCACGATCGCTTACGACCAGGACGAATTCTTGGGTCTGAACCTGTCTCCGGATGCCCGCTACCTCGTCGCAGAATTCTTGGACTTGAAGCCCGGCTCTTCGAGCTCCGGCCCAGAGGTTTATCGTACGTCGGACGGGCAGCCGGTTGCGAACCTCCAGACCGACATCCTTTGGCCACTCTTCTTTTCGCGCGACGATCGGCTGCTGGACGGTTTGCTGGCGTACACCGGCCCGGGGACAACGGTCATGCAGGCCAACTTCGATATGGGGAAGGTTACGTCAGGCTCCAGTGCCCCCGGTTACGCCACTTTGGTCGGCCTCTCCGGCGATTGCCCGCTGCTCATCGACGCGAACGGGACTCTGACCCGTTCCTGCTCTGGCTGTCAGCCGCTCCCGGTCGCCAAGAACACGAAGGGTGGATTGGTGTCGCTGGACGGCACGATGTACCTGAGTCAGGGCGGAAGCACCGATCCGATGGCGGCGGTCCTGTGGAACATCGGGTCCGCGCCCAGCGTGATCCGGACGTACTCGCCCCGACCTGAGGACGCGATCTGGAACGTCAGCGAGACCCCGCTGGCGATCAGCGCGCATGGCGAAAGGATCATCACGGGGGCCCGCGAGGTGGCGTCTTGCTCCCACGCGCCGGGATTCACCTCTCGCGTGCGCGACGTGGCTTCCGACGCCGTCGTGGACGAGCTACCGCCGGGCCCAACTTCCGCCAGTGCGGATCTGAGCGTCGTCGCCTATGGCCCCGTCCTCTGGTGCGCGCGATAGCGTAGGGCCGCCCTCGGGCCGCGGGGTTGAGGTTCGCTTCAACCTGCGGGGGTCAGCCCGCTGATGCACGTCATCGCGGCTAAGGCCGTGGCTGCCTGCAAGCACCCCGCGCGCGGACGACAACTCCAGCCTCTTCAACGCGATCGCTTGCAGTCTCATCGCATATCGAAGTCGATGACGACCCGGGAGTCTACGTGGCCATGCTGCAGCCGCTCGAAGATGTTGTTGATCGACGACAAGGGCTGCAGCTCGATGTCGGCCTTGACCTTGCCGTCGGCCGCGAAGGCGAGCGCTTCGACCATGTCCTGGCGCGTCCCCACGAACGAACCGCGGATCGTGATGCAGCTCGCGACGACGTCGAAGAGGGGAACTGGGAATTCGCCCGGCGGAAGGCCCACCAGAACGCAGGTCCCGCGGCTGCGGGTCATGCCGACGCCCTGCTTGAACGCGCCCAACGAAGGCGCCGTGATCAGGACGCCATGGGCACCCCCTCCAGTCTCCTTTTTCACGGCGGCGGCTGGGTCGCCGGCCTTGGCATTGATCACGAGATCTGCGCCCAAACGCTTGGCGTGGGCGAGCTTGCCGTCGTCGACGTCGACCGCACAGACCTGAAGGCCCATGACCTTGGCGTATTGAATCGCCAGATGTCCCAAGCCTCCCACGCCGGAAATGGCTATCCATTGACCAGGCCGCGCGCCAGTCTCCTTGATTCCCTTGTAGGTGGTGATGCCGGCGCAGATGATCGGCGCCGCGTCCTTGGCGGACAGGCCCGCGGGCACATGGGCCACGTAGTTCGGGTCGGCGAGAACATACTCCGCGAAGCCGCCGTTCTTCGTATAACCGCCGAACTGCGCCTGAGGGCAGACGGTTTCCCAGGCCGTCAAGCAATACTCGCAATGACCGCAGGCTGAGTAGAGCCAGGGCACCCCGACGCGATCGCCCTCCTTCACGGCCGTCACGCCGGCGCCCGCGGCGACGACCCGTCCGATGCCCTCATGGCCAGGAATGAACGGGAGCGTGGGCTTGAGCGGCCAGTCGCCGTGCGCGGCGTGGAGATCGGTGTGGCACACGCCGCAGGCCTCGGTCTTGATGAGGATCTGGCCGGCTCCCGGAGAGGGGATATCCAACTCCTGAATCGTCAACGGCTTCCCGAACTGCTCAACAACTGCGGCGTACATCTTACGAGTCATGGGTAACCCCGGCTGTGCCGTTCTCTCCGTTTTGCGCGTCAGGATGGACGAGCTGGCGTACCTGTTGCTCAGGAGGGGGCGTCGAGAGAGGCATCCGAGGAACGGATGGAACCCCACTCCCCGGCAGGATCCCGGCCATGTCTCCGACGATGTTGATCAGCTGAGTGTTCGCGGGAATTACGATCTTCGAGTTCGTCGAGAGCGCCGTTTCGACCGTAATCAACTTCCGGAGAAGCTGGGCGTTTCCGATAAAATATTTATCTGCGGCTTGATTGACCAGCTGGATCGCCTGCGCTTCGCCTTCGGCCTCCAGAATCTTCGCCTGCTTGACCCCCTCGGCCCTCTTGATTTCCGCCCTTCGTGCTCCGTCTGCGATCGTCTCGGTCGCGGTCGCGAAGTCGATGGCCGCGACCTTCTCGTTCTCCGCCTTGACGACCCTGTTCATCGTCTCCTGGACGTCCGGCGGCGGGTCGATCTCCTTCAGCTCCGTTCTCACGATCTCGATCCCCCAGTGCGTCGTCTCCTCCCGCATGGTCTTTTGAAGCTCGCTGTTGATTCGTCCGCGCTCGCTGTTGGCGGACTTGAGAGTGAGCGTGCCGATGATATTGCGGAGGGTCGTCCGAGCCAGGTTGACGATCTGATATTGGTAGTTGAAGACGTTGTATTGAGAGTTCTTCACGCTCTCCTCGTCGCTCTTGACCTTGAAATAGACCTGAGCATCGACGCGTGCGTTCAGCTTGTCGCTGGTGATGATCTCCTGCCGCTCCGCGTTCACCATCACCTCCGTGACGTTGACCAGGAACATTCGGTCGATCAGCGGGATGATCCAGTTGAAGCCAGGCATCGCCAGGCGCCGGTACTTCCCGAAGCGCTCGATCAATCCTCTGCCGGTCGGTCTGACGATCCGCGCCCCGGTCAAGAGCAACAATCCGACTGCGACCAGAGCTCCATAGATCAGTAGCATTGGTTCCTCACTGGCCGCCCAAGATCGCGACCGCTCCTGACATAGCCGGCGCCGGCTACTGGGACCATTCTGGTCTTCCCGGTCGTTCCGTAAGGTATTCCCTGTCGCGCGGTCTGTCCGTACGGGGGCGGGGGCACTTCCGACCCGCGAGCGTCTTTGCAGGCGCGCGATCAGAGGTTCCGGATCATGGCATGAACGCGTGCAGGGTGGAGATCGAGGCAACGGCCCCCGGGCCGTGGCAGAGCAAGCACTCCTCCCGCTGGGGTTGGGTGGACGCCGTGCTGCGCGGAGCGTAGAAGACGCCGCCGTTGGTCTGCATGTGGTCGATCGCGATCGACGAGTCGTGGCAAGAGGCGCAGGCCGCCACGAACGGTGAATTGACGAGGGTGCTCGGATCGGCGTTGGTGGTCGCGCCGGTGAGCGCGTTGTAACTGAACCCGACGCCGTAGTTCGTCCCCTCCGCGATGTAGGGGGCGTGGACGCTGCCGGTGGGGTAGGTCCCCTGGCCGACCGTGCTGGCCAGCATGTTGGGGTAGGCGCCCGTCGTCGCGGTCGAGCTGAAGTCGTAGGTCCCCGGCAGGTGACACATCTGGCAGTCGTTGAGCACACCGGGATAAGTCGTCTGCCAGAAACCTTGAGTGGGGGACTTCTCCTGCCACGTGAAATTGGTGGTGCGCTCGGCCGCGCCGTGGATGGCGTGGATGAAGTCCTTCTGGTTGGCCGACCAGGCGCTGCTGGTCTGATTCGGCCGGTGACACCAGTTGCAGGTCTTGGCGTCGTTGCGCTGGCCGGCATGGAAGTCGGGGCCGACGCCCAGCGAGACGTGGCAGGTGCTGCAAGTCGAGTTGTCGACGATGGCGCGTCGGCCCGTGTAGCCGGTGGCGACCATCGACACGTCGAGCGGCGGCACGATGAGACCGCCGACCCCGGCGTAGCCGGCGGTGACGCCGTCCGACTTGAGGTTCGGCTGGTAGGGATAGGCGGTCAGGTTGATCTGCGTGAACGGCTGTGTGTTGTTGATGAAGTCGAGATCCGGGTTGGACGGGCTCTGGCGCGCTCCGAGCGCGTAGGTGTAGCCGATGCCGCCGGTGAACATCGTCGCGTTGGCCGGGACGATCGCGCAGGCCAGCTGGATGGTGTAGAAACCGTTGGCGTCTGGCCCGGTGAGCGTCGCCGCCCCGGTGCGGGTGGTGGTCGACGCCGCGTTCGAGCAGGTGCCGGTGCCGTTCCAGACGTTCCGGAGATAGGCGCTCGCCGAGGCGTTGAAGTCGGCCGGCGCGTTGATCCCGTCCTGGGGCACGGCGAACACGAAGTACGCGCTCGGCGAGCCGACGAAGTTCGGGATCAGCTCGCTGGTCGTCGACGGGTCGGGGAAGACCACGTCCTTTCCGTCGAGCTGGATCTTGAACGAGATCTGCGGCCGCAGCACGTTGCCGTTGGCGGTGTCGGTCCAGGTCGACACGCTGTTCACGAGGTAAGTGATGACGCTGGCGCCGGGGGGAACGGCGCCGGCCGCCGCCACGTAGGCCGCGTTGGTGTTGCCGTTGCCCGCGGAGCTCGCGTCCGCGTAGAGGTTGTGGGCATCGGGGAGCGAGACCGGCGTGTGCCAGGCGGCCGTGTCCCCGCCGGCGCCGCCGGGCCGGTGGCAGGTGCTGCAACCGGCGTCGTTCGGCTGCGGGCCGCCGGGGTGCATGATCCGCGCGTTGGGGATGGTGGCATCGAAGCTGACGTTGTCGTGGCAGGCGCCGCAGGCCCGGCTGGACGGCGCGCTCTCCCAGTTGTCGGCCAGCGGCGCCGGCGGGCGGTGGCATTTGACGCAGTTGCGGATGTCTTGCGGGTAGGTCGTCTCGTACGGCTGCGCGACCCCCTGATAGGTGCCGCCCGTCAGCGTCAGCTTCTGGCCCATGTGGATCTTGTGGATGAAGACGGGGAGATTGATGACCGCCTCGCGGTTGAGCACGGCCGCTGCTCCCGTCCAGGTCCCGTCGGAGGCGATGGCCGGCTCGGCCAGCGTGTTGCCCGAGCTGTCGAACCGGCGCTGATCGTTGTGGCAAGCGACGCAGGTCCGGATGTCGTAGCGAACGCCCCCGTGGAACTCGCCCGATCCGAACTCGCCCGTGCCGCCCGTGATGGCCCGGAACGAGGTGTGGCACTCGAGGCAGGCTGTGCCGTCGACCTTGTCGCTCTGTCCGGTGACGTCGGCGCCGGTCGCCGGAACCAGTTCTTTGACCAGGTTGATGGGCGCAAAGGGGTTGCCGGTGGCATAGAGGAGAATGATGAGGCGATGCGTGGCCGCGGGGTCGTAGGTCGTGCCGGCCGTGGTGGGGCCGCCATTGATCACCTGGGCGAGCCTGTAGTCGTAAGTCCCGTCGCCGTGGTCGGTCAGGTTCGCCGCGGCCGCCGTCTCGGCCGCGGCGGCGGTGTGGTCGTTGGGGGCCAGATAGCTGACCCAGGTGTCACTGGCGCTGCCGTTGACGCCCCCGCTGGTTCCGAGGATCCCGGGGACCAGCTTGAGCAGCGAGAAGCGCCAGGTCACCGCCGTCGTCGAGAGGTCCGTGACCCCGTAGCCGTGGCGCTCGGTGACCTTGAGCGAGATGACCGGCCGCCCATCGGCGGGGAAGCTGACGTTCGTGATCGTTGCGGCCATCAGCGCGTCGGCGATTTCGTCGGGGCTCATCGTCGCGTAGTCGACGACCGCCGGCAGGACGGTGATGGCGCCCGCGTCGCCGCCGCAGTCCAGCGTGTAGGTGCCGGCGTCGCCGTTTTTGGTCACCGCGCAGGCGCCGCCGTCGAGCGCGTTGGTACCATTCGTGCCGCTGGGGACGATCACCGACGTGCCGTCCGTGCAGCGAATGACGGCCCCGCCGTCGGTCGCGGTGACCGAGCAGGAGGTGCCGCTCGTCCCGGCTTGCCCCGGTGCCCCGTTGCTGCCGGAGCAACCAGCCGCAAAAGCGACGGCGAGGGCCCCGAAGGGAAGAAATGCATGCGCGCGAATGACTCTACTCA
>Ga0210388_10000965_pt1 | contig 22745 bp, 21 predicted proteins | sample IncBWC19OmetaG_FD_155485 | JGI IMG/M metagenome (GOLD analysis project Ga0210388, IMG submission 155485) | Forest soil microbial communities from Barre Woods Harvard Forest LTER site, Petersham, Massachusetts, United States - Inc-BW-C-19-O ...
GACACCGTCAGATCGCCCTGGCCGCGATCGTGGGCCTGCTGTTGCTGATGGGCGGCAATCTCACGCTCTCTTATGCGGAACTGACGGTGTCGTCGGGCTTGGCCGCGCTGATTATCGCCATCACGCCGCTGTGGTTTCTGGTGCTCGATTCCCTGCTTCTTGGCGATCACCACATTTCAGGTCGCGGCAAGGCTGGTCTGGTGCTGGGCATTCTGGGATTGTTCGTCCTGGTGTGGCCGCAGTTGCAGTCGGGCAGCATGGGACATCGCGAGTTCTGGGCTTCGATCAGCCTGATCGGCGGATCGTTCACCTGGGCCCTCGGTTCGGTGCTGTCGAAGCGCTGGCAGTCGGGCATGGACGTATTCAGCGCCACCGGCTGGCAGATCGTCGCAGCGGGCGTGGGAAATTTTATCTTCGCGCTTTTCGCCGGCGATCTTTCGCACGTGAAGTGGACCGCCCGCGGCCTGGGCGCGGTCGGCTACCTGGTCGTGTGCGGTTCCTGGATCGGCTACACGGCCTACATCTGGTTGCTCGAGCACGTCCCCACGTCGAAGGTCTCAACCTACGCTTACGTTAATCCGGTCGTAGCGGTGTTCCTGGGCTGGCTGATCATGCACGAGCGGGTCGACCGCTTCATTCTGGCCGGAAGCGCGATCGTGATCCTGTCCGTCATCCTCGTCACCAGCGCGAAGGTGAAAGAGAAAACGGTGGCGGAGGAATTGCCGGCGGTGGAAGCGGCGGGAGACTAGGTCTTCGGTTTCAGGTCTTGGGTCTTGGGTTATGGGTCTTCGGCCTTGGCTTGGGGCTGCGATCTAAGACCCAAGGCCTAAGACCTAACACCTGCCTCCCTACTTCGACCCTTCTTCATCCTCCTCCGCATCATTCACCAGATCAACCACGTGGCCGCGGATGGCGAAGGTCTGGCGCGTGCCGCCGGCTGCCTCGAAGCTGACGCGCATTGGGCCTCGCTGCCATACAGGCGGTGGACAAGCAGAGTCCGGAGCACGTTCGTCTGGAACCCCGTCATTCAGCGGCTTCTTCAGTACCGGCTTGCGCCGGCTCAGCTGCGCAACCATGGCAGAAGTTTTCTTACCGTCATCGGAGACTCCGCAGTAGGCGACATAATCCCGGTACCAACTCGCGGCGGAGTAAAAGGCATCAAAGTCAGGAAGGTTAACGGGAGCAATGTGTCCGGTCAATCGATCGACCAGCAGCCAGCCTCCGCGCTGCCACTGCCAGTGCGTGCCGGATTCTTCGGGCAGGCTGTCATTCAAACGAAATACGCGACGCACTACAAACAACCGATCCGTCACTTCATGCGGCGAACCAAACACATACTCTTTGACGATGCCATCGACGAGCAGCGCGCGGATTTTGAGCGTCAGCGGCTTCTCGCCTTCAATGCCGGTACCCGGAAGCCACTGCACCGAGGTCCACTTCCCGAACGAAATCACGTGAAGTTTGGCGGACGCTTCCGTGGCGGTGAACACGATGCCGCTCAACGCTATGACCGTGAGCCATATCCGCAGAATTGACCGCATGCAACATCGCATGCAGTGAGGGTAGGCACAGGCGGGGCCGGATGCAAGAGTTTCGTCGTGTTCGCAAATCCGGACGTGCCAGATTGGGAATATCTCAATCCACAGAAAAGATGATACTGTGCCAGAAAGCTTGGGCCTGGCCCGGCGAAAGCGGCAGAATGAAGTAGAATTGAGGTGTCTGGTTCATGGTTTTTCCGCCCTCCTCCGGCAATTCGTCGCAGTCCGTTGCACAGGCAACTTCGAGGAGCGCAGATGGTTCTTATCGATATATGGGTGACCTTTTACCGCGCCGCCGTGCTCCCCGCATCCTGGTCGTCGATGACCAGCCCAGCATTGCCGGGCTGATGAGCCAATTGCTCACCATGCGCGGATACGATGTAGTCACCGCCGCCAGCGCTGAGCAGGCCGAAGCCGAAGTCCGCCGCCTGCTGCCCGACCTGATCCTCTCCGATGTGATGATGCCGGGAAAGTCCGGCTACGAACTTTGCCGCGGCTTGAAGGACAATCCCGCCACGCGCCTGATTCCGTTCGTCCTGATCACGGGCCTGACCGACAGCAGCGACAAGGTGCGCGGTATCGAGGCCGGAGCCGATGACTTTCTGAACAAGCCTGTGCTGGCCGAGGAACTGGTCGCCCGAGTGAAGTCGCTGCTGCGGCTGAAAGAGTTTACCGACGAACTGGAGAATGCCGATTCCGTCCTGTGCACGCTGGGCCTGATCGTCGAGGGACGCGACCCCTACACCGAAGGCCATTGTGAGCGCCTGTCAGTCCGCGCGGCCGACCTGGGACGCCACCTGGGCCTGGACCAGGATTCCCTGGTCGCACTGAAGCGTGGCGGATACCTCCACGATCTGGGCAAGATCGCCGTGCCTGATGAGATTCTGAAGAAAGGCAGCGACCTCACCCCGGCCGAGTGGGAGATCATGAAGCTGCACCCCATTACGGGCGAAAACATCTGCCGGCCACTGCATTCGCTGCGCCTGGTGCTGCCTATTATCCGCAATCATCACGAACACACGGACGGCTCGGGATATCCCGATGGCCTGGTGGGGCCGGACATTCCGATGCTCCCCCGCATCCTGCAAGTTGTCGATGTCTACGACGCCCTCCGCACCGCGCGCTCCTACAAGCCGCCCCTGACCCACGAGCAAGCCGCCGAGACCATGCGCCAGGAAGCCGCCCGCGGGCTGTGGGACGCCGAACTGGTGGGAGAGTACTTCTCGATGCTGGAGCAGCAGCGGCAAGTGGCGTAGGCAGGACCGAGAACCCGGTTCTCAGTTCTCAGACGCCCGGCCTTGATTCGGACTTACAAACCTCAGACCCAGACTCAAGAGCTCAGACCTTAAGGCCTGCTACTTCATTTCCACAATCCTGAAACGACAAAGTACAATCACGAAGCCGCGTTTCTGCATCCAAGTTCGGCTGAGAACTGAGAACTGAGAACTGAGAACTGAGAACTGAGAACTGAGAACTGAGAACTGAGAACTGAGAACTGAGAACTGAGAACTGAGAACTGAGAACTGAGAACTGTGCTTTGGAGCCTACCTACAGCATCGTGATTCCGGCCTACAACGAGAGCACGCGCCTGGGCGCGACTCTCGAGAAGGTGCTCGCCTACGTGCACGCGCAGGCGTGGGACGCGGAGGTCATCGTCGTCAATGACGGATCCCGCGACAATACGGCGGACATTGTTCGATCATTCGCCGTGAATGATCCCATGCTGCACCTGGTGGAGAATCCCGGTAACCACGGCAAGGGATACAGCGTGCGCAACGGCATGCTGCATGCGCGCGGCCGAATTGTGCTGTTCAGCGACGCCGACCTCTCGTCGCCCATCGAAGAAGCGCCCAAGCTTTTCCAGGCTCTGGCAAACGGGGCGGATATTGCCATCGGATCCCGCTGGCTGCGCGCCGAAACCCAGACCCAGCGCCAGCCGCTGCATCGCCAGCTGGTCGGCCGCATTTTCAACCTGCTGCTGCGAATGACGCTCGGCCTGCAATTCAAAGACACCCAATGCGGATTCAAAGCCTTCAAGCGACCGGCGGTTGAAGCGATCTTCCCGCTGCAAAAAATCGAGCGCTGGGGTTTCGATCCGGAGATTCTCTTTCTGGCACGCGAGTTCGGATTCAAGGTGCAGGAAGTCTCCGTCGCCTGGGGTCACAGCGGCGATACGCGCATTAATCCCCTGGTCGACGGTTTCCGCATGTTTCAGGAAATGCTGCATATTCGCTGGAATGACCTGACCGGAAAGTATGACGCCGGGCGACCCCTCACTGCGCCCGCCAAGACCTTGCCCGGCGGCCCGGCCGCGCGACGATAGCCAGCGCCGGCGTGTCGTACCTACGCGCGGACTATAATTGCTTCCACCGATGGCTCTGACCGCTGGCACGAAGCTCGGACCTTATGAAATTCAGTCTCCGCTGGGTGCGGGCGGCATGGGCGAAGTGTACCGCGCTCTCGACTCCCGCCTGGATCGCACCGTCGCGGTCAAGATTCTCGCTTCCCATCTCTCCTCGTCGCCGGAACTGAAGCAGCGCATGGAGCGGGAGGCGCGCGCGATTTCCTCTCTGAACCATCCTCACATCTGCCAGCTCTATGACATTGGCTCGCAAGGCGGCACCGACTTCCTGGTGATGGAGTTTCTCGAAGGCGAAACTCTGGCGGACAAGTTGAAAAAAGGCGCGTTGCCGCTGGCGGAAATCTACAAGATCGGCATCGCCGTGGCCGAAGCGCTGGCGGTGGCCCACCGCCAGGGCATTGTGCATCGCGACCTGAAGCCGGGAAACATTATGCTGACGCCCGCCGGCGCCAAGCTCATGGACTTCGGTTTGGCCAAGCCGATCGGCGTGCCGACTACGGGCTCAGGAACGAGTGCGCCGCCTTCGTTCACCGCCATGGCAACATTAAGCGGTCCAAGTCCGCTCAGCCCGCTGACCACGGCCGGCAGCATTATTGGCACCATCCAGTACATGTCGCCGGAGCAGATTGAGGGGAAAGAAGCCGATGCTCGCTCCGACATTTTTGCCTTTGGCGCAGTGCTCTACGAGATGACCGTAGGAAAGCGGCCGTTTGCCGGGAAGAGTCAGATCTCGCTGGCATCGTCCATTCTTGAAAGCGACCCGGAGCCGGTCAGCTCCATTAAGCCGCAAACTCCGCCGGCTCTCGAGCACGTGCTGACCACTTGCCTGCAGAAAAATCCCGAAGATCGATACCTCGCCGCACACGACATCAAAATCGAGTTGCAATGGATCGCGGCCGACAGAACTTCGCCGGTCGCAGCACCGACATTGCCCGCGGCCAAGACGTCGCGTATTCCCTGGGCGGTTTCGATTTGCATGGCGATTCTGCTGGCTGCCGTGACTGGGTATTTGCTGACGCGGCATGCTCCGTCCTCGCCGTCAATTCGAACCGTCGTCGATGCGCCCGCGAACGCAAAGCTCAACCTCACCGGCGACTTCGGCGGACCGCCTGTCGTCTCGCCTGGCGGCACGGCGCTGGCTTTTGCGGCCACGGGAGCCGACGGCAAGATTATGCTGTGGGTGCGTCCCATGAATGTGTTGGAGGCGCAGAAGCTTCCCGGCACGGAGGGCGCGATTTTTCCCTTCTGGTCACCGGATGGCCGCTCGCTGGGGTTCTTCGCCGACAGCAAACTAAAGGCCGTCGATGTCAGCAGCGGCTCCGTGTCCGTGGTTTGCGAAGCCAACTTTGGCCGCGGCGGCGCCTGGGGACCGGGTGGCGTCATCCTGTTCACTCCGGACACGCAAACCGGGATATTTCGTGTGAGTGCCAACGGGGGCACTGCGGTTCCCGTCACCAAGCTTGATCCGTCGTTACATACTTCGCATCGCTGGCCGTTCTTTCTTCCCGATGGCAAACACTTTCTTTATCTCGCCATGCACCATGACGCATCTCACTCCGCCAACGATGCCTTGTATTACGCCTCGATCGATGGACAGGAAAATCGTCTGCTGACTCGGATGCAATCCAATGCCGTCTACAGCAGCGGCTACCTCTTATTTGCGCACGGCGACCAATTGATGGCCCAACCTTTCGATCCGGACAAGGGAACGCTGAGCGGCGAGGCCCAGAGTGTGGCCAGCGGGGTGGTCAACGACGTCAGTACCTGGCATATGGACACTTCTGTTTCCGATACCGGACTGCTGGTTCTGGGAAGTGGCGGGACCGCCGAATGGCAACTGGTTTGGCTGGATCGCACGGGAAAGCTGCTGGGCTCCGTGCTCGACAAGCTGACCAATCTGGAAAATGCACGCATCTCTCCGCAAGGCGATCGTCTCGCCATGGGGATTGACGCGGGCATGAATGACATTTGGGTGCTCGACCTGGCGCGCGGAGTTCGCACCCGCCTGACTTTCGGTCCAGTCCAAAACACAAGCGCGATCTGGTCGCCGGACGGAAAGTGGATTGCCTACAATTCCGACCGCAATGGTCACTCGACGATCTACCGCAAGCCCTCAGACGGCAGCGGCGCCGAAGAACTATTGCTCACCGACGATCAGGTGACTATTCCAAGCGATTGGTCACGCGATGGCAAGACCTTGCTCTATTCCCGCGGTGCCATCGGCAGTTCGGAAGTCTGGGCGTTACCGCTGGAGGGAGATCGCAAACCGTCGGTAGTCGTGCCGCGCTCTGCGAGCTCCTGGACGGGCCAGGGAAGTCTATCGCCGGACGGCCATTGGCTGGCTTATACCTCGACCGAATCCGGAACGTTCGAAGTCTACGTCGTGGCCTTTCACGGCGGACAAGGCAAGTGGCAGGTTTCGACTACCGAGGGGCTGCTACCGATCTGGAGCAAAGACGGCAAGCAACTCTACTACTTCAGCGCTTCCAACCGCTCTGTGACCGTCGTACCCGTGACGGAAAAAAATGGGGCGCTGCAATTTGGCGCGCCACAGGCACTGGCCGTCAGTCCGGCCAGCCAGCAGGGTTTCTACGATGTGACTCCCGACGGCAAGAAGATCCTGATGGAACAAGTCTCTCAGCAGGTCAGTCAATCGGTGACCGTGATTACGAACTTCTCGGCGGGGCTAAAGAAATAAAGCCGCGAGTTAGAGTGGGGAAATTTCAGGCTGATTTTTCCGCGCGCGTTTCCTTCGCGGCCATCACTGCCTCGACTACCTTCCGTCCCATTTCTGTGGTGGAGATGGCGGCGTGGGACTTGCCGGCGAGATCGGCCGTGCGTGCCCCTTGCGCCAGCACAGCCGAAACTGCATTCTCGACGCAGGCCGCTTCAGCTTCCAGGTGAAACGAATGCCGCAGCAGCATCGCGACTGACAGAATCGCTCCCAGCGGATTCGCAATGCCCTTGCCGGCGATGTCCGGCGCTGAACCATGGACTGGCTCATAAAGGCCAACCGGGCCGCCGATGCTGGCCGAGGCCAGCAGTCCGAGTGAGCCGACTACGCCGCCGGCCTGATCCGAAAGAATGTCGCCGAACATATTCTCCGTGAGCAGGACGTCGAAATCCGTGGGCCGCTGCACCAGAAGCATGGCGGCCGAGTCAACATACTGGTGGCCCAGTTTCACTTCGGGATAGTTTTTGCCGATGCGCGTCACCACGTCCCGCCACAGCCGTGAACACTCCAGCACGTTCGCCTTGTCCACGGACAGGACTTTGCGCTTGCGCTTCATCGCCAGTTCAAACGCCACTCGCGCGATGCGCTCGATTTCCGGTTCACCGTAAGTCATCGTGTTAATTGCGACGCGCGCTCCCGGAGCGCCCTCAATCGACCGGGGCGTGCCGAAATACGCGCCGCCCAGCAACTCGCGCACGATCATGATGTCGGTGCCGCGCACAATCTCCGCCCGCAGTGGAGAGCAATCCTCAAGCGCGGGAAAAAATACCGCCGGCCGCAGGTTGGCATACGCGCCTAACTCGCGGCGGATGCGCAGCAATCCGGCCTCAGGCCGCAAATGCCCCGGATTGTGATCGAACGCGGGACTTCCCACCGCGCCCAGCAGCACGGCGCGCGAGGCCAGGCAGGCCTGCACCGTGTCGACGGGCAACGGATCGTTCGCCGCGGCCAGCGCCGCGCCTCCGATCAGCTTGGTTTGAAGTTGGAGTTGATGGCCGAAACCCTCAGCCACCGCCTGTAGCACGTGCACGGCCTGTTCGGTGACTTCCGGACCAATGCCGTCGCCGGGGAGAACTGTAAGATTCAGAAGCATTGAGTAATTGGGAAATTTAGTACGTGAGAAATTGAAAACCTTGTCATTCTATCGCGACGGGGGAACAGTTGTTGGAAGAGCGCCTGATCCTGGCGCATGGCCTTTCAATTACACAATTACCAAATTCCCCAATCCGCTACACGCCCCAGAGATAGTCTTCCTGCTGCGTCTGCTCGTGGTTGGAATCGGAATTGGCGGGCAGCGGCGCACCGAAAGCGTTGGTCTGCGGCCCGACCGGGAATGGCTTCAACGGCTCCGCTTCCGACGACGCAGAATTTGTCGCAGGTAGATTTGCGGTGGCCGCCTTCGCCGAAGGAATCGGATCGATCAGCGGAGTAGCCGAGCCCGACGGTTTGTGCGTGTCGCGAATCAGTTCCAGCAGGTGGTGATCTTCCACTTTCTTGATCTTGTCGGCCAAGCGAACGAAGCGCCGGTAAATATCATCCAGGGCCCGGCGGTCAAACTGGTAGCCGAGTTGCTCGCACCGAATACCGAGTGCGTGACGGCCGGAGTGCTTGCCCAACACAAGTTTTGAGTCCGGCACACCCACCGACTGCGGCGTCATGATCTCGTAAGTCAGCGGATTTTTCAGCATGCCGTCCTGATGAATGCCCGCTTCGTGGGCAAACGCGTTGCGGCCGGTAACCGCCTTGTTCGGCTGCACCGGCACGCCCGTGATCTCGCTCAGCATCTGGCTGGCGGGAAAAATCTGCTCGCCGACCACTCCAGTCTCGTAAGCATAGCGATCGGGGCGAACCCGCATCGCCATTACAATCTCTTCCAGCGACGCATTTCCCGCACGCTCGCCAATTCCATTGATGGTGCACTCGACCTGCCGCGCGCCCGCGGAAACCGCAGCAAGGGCGTTGGCTACGGCCATCCCCAGGTCGTTGTGGCAGTGCGCCGAAATCGTCACCTTCTCGATCCCTTTCACCCGTTGCCGGATGGTCGTAATCAAGTCGCTAAACTCTGACGGCACGGTGTAACCGACCGTGTCCGGAATGTTCAGCGTAGTTGCGCCTGCCTCGACTACGGCCTGCAATACCTGGCAAAGAAAATCAGGATCAGTCCGGGTCGCGTCTTCCGGAGAGAACTCGACATCCTCGCAGAGCGACTTGGCGAAACGGATCGCCTCCCGGGCCTGTGCCAGGCACTGATCGCGGGTGATGCGCAGCTTGTACTGCAAATGAATATCGGAAGTGGCCAGGAACACGTGGATGCGAGGTCGAGCCGCGTGCTTCAGCGCTTCCCAGGCGCGCTCGATATCCGGCTGGCAGGCTCGCGCCAATGCCGCAATGATCGGACGGCGCACCACCGAGGCAATCGCCTTCACCGACTCAAAGTCACCATCGGAGGCGATCGGGAATCCCGCCTCGATCACATCCACACCCAGGCGATCAAGCTGGTGGGCCAGACGCAGCTTTTCCTGGCGGTTCATGCTGCATCCAGGCGACTGCTCTCCGTCGCGAAGCGTGGTATCGAAAATGGTGATGCGGGCTCGCTCTGCGGTCATGGATCTCCTCAAACAGGTGACCTTCTATGGTACGGGCAGCAGCCATAGAAGGAAGACTTATAATTCTTTGGTAATCATTAGCAATTATTATATAATAAGCTACGCTAATAGTAAGCCGCGCTTCAATTAAAGGAGCCCCGTGGAACTTTCCCAGCTGGAAGTCTTCCTCGCCGTCGCCCGCGAGCGCCGTTTTTCCCGCGCCGCGGAAAAACTCTACCGCACCCAGTCCGCCGTCAGCCAGACCATTCGCAAACTCGAAGATGAACTCGGGGAGGCCCTATTCGACCGATCTTCGCGCGAAGGCGTTCTTACCGATGCCGGCAAGGTTCTGCTCGAGTACGCCGAGAAGCTGATCAACCTGCGCAGTGAAGCTGCCGAGTCTCTCACCGAGCTGCGGGAGTTGCAGAAAGGCAAGCTGGTCATCGCGGCCAATGAGTTCACCGTGCTCTACCTGCTGCCGATTCTGGCCGAGTTCCGGCGCTTGCATCCCATGATCAAGATCACCGTCGAACGCGCCCTGGGCAGTCACATTCCCGACGATGTGCTGCGCTACAACGTCGAATTCGGAGTGCTTTCCTACGAACCGCAGGAGCCCAGTCTGCACTCGGTGGTCGTGTACCTGGACGAACTCGTGTTCGTCGTTCCGCCGAAGCATCCGCTTGCCTCGGCGCCGCAAGTCAGCATCCGGCAGTTGGGCGCAGAATCCTTTGTCGCGCATATTGTCTCGTCGCCTTACCGCGAGAAAGTGATCCAGTTGTTCAAGACGCACAAAACGCCTTTGCACATGGACCTGGAGCTGCCCACGCTGCAGGCCATCAAACAATTCGTCGCCATGGGGAATGGAGTTGCTCTGGTGCCCGAAATCAGCGTCGAAAACGAGTTAGCTCGCGGCGAGCTGGTGGGCATTCCGGTGCGCGAGCTGCAGTTGAAACGTAAGCTGCGCCTCATCTATCGCAAAGGCGCGAACCTTTCGCACGCCGCCAGCGCATTCCTGAAAGTCGCCGAGGCGGTGGCGTTGGAGCGCAAAGGCCGCTATCGTTTTCAGCGCGAAAATTAGGCTTTGCAAAGGCAATGCGAAAAAAGAAAAAGGAGCAAGGCGAACCTTGCTCCTCCAGTTCGACAATCGCCGTTCAGCAGTCGGCGCAGACTCTTTCCTCGCGAAACGCCTCCAGCGCCGAATCGAGCGATGGGTGCACTTCGATGACGGAGTCGAGATTCGTCAGGTCGAGCAGTGTCCGTACCAGCGAATTTGCGCCCGCGCACTTCAGGCTCGCATTTTTCTCCTGCGCCCAGGTCTGAACCAGGGCCAGCTCGCCGATGCCGGCGCTATCCATGTTGCTCACACCGCTCAGATCCAGCACCACGCTGCTCGTTTGCTGCAGGACTTCCCCCACAACCCGCGAGAGTGCGGCCGCCTCATCGCGATACACGATGCGGCCCTGGCAGTGCACAATAATGACATCGCCATGATTTCGCGTCTCTAAACTGAGTTTCAACTGCGACTCCTTGTATCGTCCGGGAAAAACCGGACTGTGCGTCGGTTCCAGGATTTGCCAATCTGTGTCCATAGGTTGCATCCTAATAGATAGACGCGGAGCCACGGGTTTTGGCACCGTCAAAATCCGGTAAATTTTCAGTCAAATCGCAGTGGGAGAGGCTGGGGATAATTTTTTGTCCGGCAGGACATCTTGGCCATCCGGTACACTGCATCTAACAGATTTCGTTGACTCAAGCGCACTTTTTGCCGGCGCAACCGCCGGGGAGGAATAATTCGTGTTGAAGACTGCTGCGGCGGTGCTGACGTTTTTTTGTGTGGCCCTGTTCTCGATTCCGATGTCGGCACAACTTCTTCCGCGTGGAAATGTCTACGGCGGAGTTTCCTACGGAAACTTTACCGAAGTGGTGAATCAACAGAGTTACCGCGGCTGGACCGGTTCCGCCGAAGACCTCCCTTTCTCCCGCTTTCCGCACCTCGGGATCGTGATTGACGCCAGCGGCTTTTACCGGACCGGCGTTACGCAGTACAACCTGCTCGCTGGTCCTCGCTACTCGGCGAACTTCGGCAGATGGCGTCCGTTTGTACATGCCATGGGCGGTGTTTCGCGGGTCAACTCCAGCGGCATCATCTACAATCCCGTCGCCGTTGATGTCGGCGGCGGCATCGACTACAAACTCCACTTCAAAAATTTCTCCTGGCGCGTGCAGGGTGACGGTATCCGCACTCACTACGCCAGCGCCAACCAGTACGACTACCGGGCTTCCACGGGAATTGTCTGGCGCTTCTGAGGCATAAGCGCGACTCTCACGTTGAACGATTATGAGAGTATCGGCATCTCTTCCTCCGGCATCTAACTCATGCATCCCGGAACTTTGATATATCGTTCGGGTTCATGAATGCCAGAAGGGAGAGTGTTGATTATGCTTAAAGCTGCCTGCCTTGGCGCTGCTCTATTCTTTTTTACCGGCCTGGCCCACGCCCAGGTACCAACTTCAGGAAACATCTTCTTCGGATATTCTTTTGAAAACGCAGGTCCGTCTGTAACCGGCGCCAATTTCACCCGCCCGAATCTTCAGGGATGGGAAGCCTCTCTCGAAGGCAAGGTCTTTCCGGCCCTGGGCATCGTGGCCGACTTCAGCGGCCACTACGGTTCGGACAAATTCGTTGAACTCACGCCCGATGGGCCGCTTACCGTATCTGCCTCACGCCACGAAGAAGACGTGCTGTTCGGACCGCGCTTCTCCGTCCCGATCGGCAAGTTTCGTCCCTTCGGCGAATTTGAATTCGGCGTTGGACACATCAACACCAACGGTTTCGGCTCCGACACATCTTTTGCTATGGCGATCGGTGGAGGCGTTGACTACCGCATCTTCCGCCCGCTGGCCTGGCGTTTTCAGGGAGACTACGTCTCCACTCGGTTCTTTGGTCAGACCCAGAACGACGTCCGCCTTTCCACTGGCATCGTATTTCGCTTCTAGGCTTGCGCAATCGTCTTCACGCAAAAGCAGGATTCAGCTGGTTGGCTGAATCCTGTTTTTTTGTGGCCGGCAAAAATTATGGGGAATTCTCAGGCGCGGGGGACGCTGTCCGGTTCCGCTGCCCAATACTTGTGGTCTCGCAGAAAATGCTTTTCATTCCAGAAGTTCATAGCAGTCTTCAGGAAAAGCCAGCCCACGCGCACGTGGCCCATCCTTTTGAAACGACGGTTGGTCGTGTAAACCCCGCCGCGAACGATGGCAAAACGCTTCTGTGCCACCCGCTGGCTCAGCTTGTAGTCTTCGCCGAACTGAATCTGCTCGTGAAATCCGCCCAGTTCCCAGAACTTCTTGCGATCGAACATCATGAACATTCCGGTGGCAAACGGGCGATGCAGGTACGACAGGTACTGAAACAAATCGTTGCCCACATAAATTAACTTGTCGAGCCAGCTGCCTTCGTTGCACAGAATGTTCGTGGTCACGCAGTGCAGGTGGTTGCGTTGCGCTCGCTCAACGCAGCGCCGCACCAGCGTGCAGTCTGCCAGTTCGATGTCCGCATCCAGAAACAGAAGATAGGGAGTATCGGCCTGCGCCGCGCCCTGGTTGCGCCCCACAGACGGCATGCCGCCGCGAATCACACTTACGTTCAGGCGGTCGCCGAAGCTGCGGACGATGTCGGGCGTTCCGTCGGTCGAGGCCGCGTCAGCGACCAACACTCTCGTACTCGACATCTTCGAGTAGTCCTGCTTCGTCAGCGAACCCAGCAAGCGCGGAATCAGCTTCGCTTCGTTCTTCGCCGGAATCACAATCGTCAATTCGTTCCCCGAGTTCCCGCTCGTTGTATTCATGAATTTGTACCCCCTGTTCGTCGATCGTCAGATACGTGAGCCGCGAGTCAACCCAACCGCCCGAGTTGTAGTATTGAATTCCATCTCGCTCAGCCTGAAATGCCTCATGCGTGTGTCCGCAAAAAATACGGTCCGCCTCGTGATGCTTTGCATATTCCAGGGCTCCTGCCGCGACCTTGGCCGACATCCGCAACCAGCGTGTGTTCAGCCGGTCGATCAGGCGCGCCACCGGATTGCCTTTCAAGTCCAGCTTCTGCAGTTGCAGATAAAGCGACGTTCCCCACCGGCTCAGCCTGACCCGGTTCACTTGAAAGCCGTCGAACTGGTGGCCATGAATCGCGAGGTGTCGCAGCCCGGCATACTCCCAGGTGTACTCCTGGTAAACCCGCACGCCAACCAGATGCGACATGATGTTGGTCAGCCCGTGATCGTGATTCCCTTCGACCCACACCACTTCGATATTGCGCTTCGGATTCGATAGCTTGCGGATATACCCGAGGAACTTCCAGTGTTCTTTGGTCAGCCGGGCAAAGTTGAGGTCCGCAAAGATGTCGCCCAGAAGAATCAGCCGCCGAAAGCGACTCTGCTTAAGCACGCGCGTCGCCTCGCGAGCGCGACTGGTCTCCGCACCCAGGTGCAGATCAGAAAGGATCAACGTGTTGTGCACGTGCAGATCCACGCTTCCGTTGTAACAATTGAATGTTACGGGGTGATGAAATATGCATCAATATTGGTGCAGTGGGTAATTCGCAAGTAACTGCGAAACTGGGCTTCTCCAAGGGTAACTTGAGAAAGGCACGGCCTCGGCCGCGCCCGGCGAACGGCCGGTACGGGTGATTTGCGGCAGGTAGGGCATCCAACGCTGACGCCGCAGTCAGCTGCGGAGAATTTCTACTTTTCCGCCGGCGGCACGTATTCCTTGGGCTTGGCCGATCCTTCCCCGAAGAAAAACATGTCCATCTGCTTGACGATGACTTCCTGGTCCTCGCGCCGCGCGGGGTTCAGGCGGTACTCGTTGAGCAGCATCTTGCAGTGCTCGGTCCACATCCGCCAGGCTTCGGTAGAGACGTTGTCGTAAACTTTCTTCCCCAAATCGTTGTCGAATGGAGGCTCGTCCAAACCCGGCAATTCTCTTTTCAACTTCACGCAAAAGACAGTGTGCGCCATGAACTTCCCCCGATCATCCCGATGATGATGAATTAAGACTGAATTTCCATAGTGTGAATCAGGCCATCTTTAATTTCGTATACATGCTGAATAATCTGATCCACTAACAGCTTCCCTGCTTTGTCGTGAACGACCTGATGGACCGCGACCGCGATGCGTCCATCTGCCGCTGTGCTGAAGGCCTGCGGCTCAACCCGCGGGTCAAGGAGCTCGAACTGGCGCTTCCAGTAATCCCGCACCGCGGCTGTACCTCGCACGCGGCCGCCCTCCATACCGTTCGGCCAATCCACGTCATGATCCATCACGGAGAGAACGGTCTCAATCTCCCGCCGGTTGAATGCTGCGTAGACCCGGCGCAATAGCTCAATCTCAGCCGGCACTGTCTGAACCTCTGTCATAAGAGCACTCGCAGGATTATCTTACATGGAAAAAATAACCCACATCCTTAGATGCCCGGCTGCTGGGTACGATGCATGCGCCACCACAGCAGCGCGGCAACCACCCACATCCCGAATAGTGGAATCAGACCCGCCAGTCCATGCAGTCCGGCCATCTGCCCCAGGTTGAACGCTCCATAACTCGCGCCTGACCCCGCTTCCGCGACTGTCAACACAGATTCATGATTGGCAGCCATTTGTCCCGACCAAAATTGCGGCCACACCGAGTGGAGCAGAGGACAGCTATCCTGAATGGACAATTGTGAAGTCGTTGACACGGCCATCAACGCCACAAACACACTGCAAAATGCGACAACAAGCAGGACACGGCGCCATACCGGCGTCGCGCGACCCCAGGCCACGGCCAATCCCACGCCCAGGAATGGGATGCTTGCACCCGCGTAGCGCGGGCCAAACGTTTGTCCTGCCTTCCACCAGTAGAAGGATGCGTTGAACAGAAAGTAATACAAAGCTATCGCCGCGGCCACCAGCGCTGCCGCGACATAAGTCTTCTGTTTCCACAGCCACCAAAGTCCAACCGGCGCGGCCAGCAGCACCGGCGAAGCGAAGAACAGCCCGCGAGAACATCCGAATAACAGTTTCAGCAACCGGTCCGGATGAGGATAGGTCAGTCCCATGTAGCCCTGCTGCTGCATAAACGAAAACGAATTCGGATCGTAGTACGCATAGCTGGGACGAAACGCGCCAAACGCCGCGTGCAGATATGCCAGCAACACGACCATGCAGAACGCAGCTCCCAATCCAACTCCGGCCACGACGCGCCGGCGTGCGGCAGCGCCTCGTCCCCACGCTTGTGAGAGCGCCAGAAATGCCAGCATCGCAGACGCCGGCGCCGCAGGATATTCCGTGACTGTGGCCCATCCCGCGGCCAGTCCTGCTGCTAGCGCCCATAGAAAATCACCGCGAGCGCTCTGGCTATCGCGTAGTTTCAGCGCCGATGCAAACGCAAAAATCAGGCAAGCTCCGACCAGCGCGTGCGCCCAGAACAGACTCGCATAGGCCCAGATCGGTGTGCCCAGGCACACCACCAAGGCTCCGAACCCAGCCCCGCTGCTACCGCCTCCGAAGCGCAGTCCGAGAAAAAACAGGCACACACCCGCCAACGCCGTGGGAAGCGCGACAGAAGCCGCGCTCACAATGTATGACAACGCAATTTCCCCGCGCGGGGACTCGGGATCCACTCCCGCAAGCCGCAACCCACGCCGGGCCGCGAGCCCAAAAGGCACGGCAAGAAAGACCAGCCCCGGAGCCTTGTCAGAGTAGTAGTGTCCTTTGAAGTGGGCCTTGTCCTGCGTGTTCTCGTGGTAGGCATCGATCTGCAGCGTGCGCCGCTCGACAATCGCGCGCACCAAATCGAAGCGCGAGTTCTGGTTCCACCCGCCGCCTTCATAGAAATAGATAAACGAGAGGAATGCAACCAGCCCCAGCAGCAATGCGGCCTTCCAACGCGAAGAGGCTGTTTCTGGAAGGGAGTTCATCGAACTTTCCGAGACTTAATCCGCACCTGCTCGGGCATCAAGGTCGCGCCGTGCCGTCATTCAGGAGCCTTCGCACTACCAGACATCGCATGTGGATACAAGTTGGTGGGCCCACCAGGATTCGAACCTGGAACCAACAGATTATGAGTCTGCTGCTCTAACCGTTGAGCTATGAGCCCGCAAAAGCCAATCTAGCATATTCGCGGGCAGAGCAAGCCCGACAGAGTGGTGAGCGACGTACGTCCACCGGGATTTTCCGTCGAAGTCTCAGCCCCAGCTAGTCGGCCGCCGAGGCCTTGCCCGTGGTTTCATCCCAAATACGCACGCCCTGGGTTTCCTTGAGCAGCAGACCGCCTACAATGAACGTCATGCCCGCCACGATCATCGGATAGTACAGCCCGGCGTAAATATTGCCTGTAGCTGCCACTGACGACAGACCGATGAGAGGCAGCAATCCCCCAAACACTCCGTTTCCGATGTGATAGGGCAGAGAAAGCGACGTGTAACGAATCTTGGCTGGGAAGGCCTCAATCAGATACGCGGCAATTGGCCCGTAAATCAGGCACACATAGAGAACCTGCACAAACACCAGCAGAACCAGCATGGTCCGATTCGGATCCGGAGCTTCCTTAGCGGCGACCAGCGCACCAGTAGCGTCAGTGGTCATGGCCGTGAGTGAAATTGCTCCGGTCACCTTGTTGCGCGCAGATTTTACGGTGACCACATTGTTGCCCGCTGCGCGTTCCATCGCCTTGTAGATCGGAATGTAAGTCAGCACGCCGAGCAGGCAGCCCGCCATCATGAGCTTCTTCCGACCAATGCGGTCGGAGAGCGCGCCGACCACGGTGAAGAAAGGCATGCCCAGCAGCAAGGCGATCGCAACAACGATGTTGGCCGTTTTTACATTCACTTTCAGAATCGTCTGCATGTAAAACAGCGCGTAGAACTGCCCCGTGTACCAGATCACACCTTGTCCCGCCGTGGCCCCGAAGAGAGAGATCAGAACATTTTTCAGGTTCGGCCATTGGGTGAACGCATCCTTGAGTGGTTGCGCGGAGGTCATGCCTGTCGCCTTCAGTTCGGCGAATATGGGCGACTCCTTCATCTTCAAACGTATGTACAGCGAGATCATAACGAGGAGGATCGAGATGAGGAACGGAATGCGCCAGCCCCACGCAGCAAATTCGTCCTTCGACATGGAATTCTGCGTGACCAGAATTACAATCAGCGAAACGAAAAGGCCGAGCGTCGCCGTGATCTGGATGAAGCTGGTGTAGAAGCCGCGTTTATTGTCGGGCACGTGCTCACCCACATAAACCGCAGCGCCGCCGTATTCGCCACCTAAGGCCAATCCCTGCAGCACGCGGATCAGGAGCAGCACTATCGGTGCAAACCATCCGGCGGTCGCATAAGAAGGCAGCAACCCAATCGCGAAAGTTGAGAAGCCCATGATGGAAAGCGTCACCAGAAAAGCATACTTACGCCCTACCAGATCTCCGATGCGCCCGAAGAACAGCGCGCCGAACGGCCGCACCAGAAAACCAACGGCGAAAGTGGCAAGGTAGGCGACGTAGGCGAACGTATCGTTGCCCGGAGGATAAAACTTGGGCCCGAGAATCGCCGCCAGACTGCCGAAAATATAGAAGTCATACCACTCGATCATGGTGCCCACCGACGAGGCCATGATCACGCGCCAGATGCTGTACTCCGCGTTACCGGTTCCTGCTACTTGCGCGGCGTTCGCCATAATTTTCTCCGTCTCCCTGGTGCGTGACTCGACCGCACTTTTATAGGGGTCGCAAATTTGCCGCTAGATTCTACACGTTCTCCCGCTGATCCATGCGACAAAATCTTCTCGCCAGTAGGAAGCCAGTGCGGGCGCAAGTTTTGGAGATAACGCGATGACGGTGATGGCGAGACCGGCTGCGCCGAGGGCGCTTCCAGAAACTAGGCCCGCTAGTTTCTAGCGGCAGGTTAATGCAGACAAAAAAGAAGGCGTCCCGGCAGGGACGCCTCGATAAAACGCGAGCGAGAAAACTTCAGACTCCAGCCGAGCGCTGAAGTTTCCCCCCGGCCGATTTCGCCAGATCTTCGAAGCTCGGCACTGACTCCGGTGCCGTGACCTTGTGTTCCGGCAGCGAAGCTCCGTTCCTGATCGCCTCCACCAGCATCTCGATCGCCAGGTCCGTGTTCGGACGAATGAAGATCGTCGCGGCCAATGTTCCGCTGCGCACCCACGCCTGCCCGGTCTTGGGCATGCCGTCGCAGCCGGTGATGGGTATCTTCATCCATCGTGCCCGTTCACCTTCGGCAATCTCGCTGAATGCTTTTCTCGCGCCCATGGCCATGCTGTCGTCCTGCGCGCCGACCAGATCAACCCGGCTCTCCTGCGACGTCCGCAAGCGCAGCCACGAACTCACCGTGCGATACGCGCTCTCCTCGGTCCAGTTCGCCCGCATCGTTTTTACCTGGATGTTCGCCGGCCTGGTGCGGTTCATTCCGATAGTTCGTTCTTTCGCCGCGGAACTGTTTGCCGGCCCTTCGATGTACAACATCGACCCGCCATTTGGCAGCAGCAGCCCGAACTGCTTTCCCTGAATCTTGCCGACCTCTTCGTGATCGGAACTTATGCTGAAGATCGGAACCTTCGACGTGCGGCGCAACTCGAGGATGTAGTCGACCTCGTGATTCAGCACCACCCATCCAATGCCGCCCGCCACTGCGGCGCGCGCTACCTGTGGAAATGCGGTTCCGCCTGCCGGTTCGAACATGATGGCGTCCGGACGCGCGACCGATGATGCCTGCACGTACTGGAGCAATTGCTGGCTCTGTGCCACCGCGTCATTGTTGGCGTGAACGATCTTCACGTCGACGCCCAGGCGCCGCGCGGATTTTTCCGCAGCTGCCGCCTGCTCCTGTTGATAGTCGTTGTCGTTATTGGTCAGCGACAGCACAAAGCTGAGCTTCTTCATATGGAACGGTTTCCCTTTAACGAAATCATATTTCAAACCGCCCGATATCCGATGTAACCAGAGTAACTAGAGCAAGATTTCGCAGACTGGTGATTGCATGGGATGACTGAATTTGTAGGGCGAGCGAAGCGTTTTGGATAACGGGTGGGGCTGAGCGGGACTGGATTAGCGGATCATGTGACTCCCGGACATGCCGGGCGCCACCTTCTGGGAGGCTAACTGCCCGCGGCAGTACCCTTCGCGCCTTCGCCAAGAAACGATTTCAGATTTGCGTCCAGAGATTCCCGCCCGGCGTCGGTTAAGTCGACGAAGCGGAAGGGCTGCATCCATCCCTGCGTCGCCCACATGGGAAACAGCATCTGCGCTTTGCCGCGGATCGTTGTCTCCCCGATGTGAAAAATCAGTTCGACCTGAATTTTCTCGTCCAGCGGTTTCTCGAAGTGAATGACGCCGCCAGTGGTTGAGAGCTGATGGAACGCCGCCCGCACGTCTCGCCGGTTTGGCAAACGCACCAGCACCAGAACGGAGCCGCGCAACTTCACGCGAAAAGGGCGATTCACCTGCTTGTTCTCGTCAGCGGGCACTTCACGCGCCGTCATTTCATTCTCTTCCGGCATATGCTTACCCAGAGTATCGCAGCGTGTTTGTTCCTGGTGAAGTTACGAAAGAACAAGACCGAAGCGTTTTGCCCCGTTGTGCGCGTAGAGACGCTGTGTGGAAACGCTGTCCGGCAGGTCTTGCCAGGGATGACTTGCAGGAGGGCGCTTCTTACTTGCGCCTGGAGCGGCTATCGGTGCCTTCAGCGACCAGATTGTAAGGCCAGACCTTTTTGTTCGCCGTGATCTTGCCAGCATTGTCTGCAGTGGGAGCGGCGGGGCCTGAAGGCGAGCTGCTCTGTGGCGCCGCATTCCAGTCTTCTGGCGGATCCGCGATCCCCCAGACATTTCCGTGCGTGTAGAGTGATGCACCGATCAGAAAAAACTTGCCGTCGCTCCCGAGCGGCAGGCAATTCGCCACTTTCGCTGTCGCGCTGCCTCCGCCGGGGAGGTCGGTCAGCATGATCGGAGTTTCCAGCGGCAGAGCCTGCGAACTCTGAAACCCGCATCCCTGCGCGCTGACGATCAACACTTCGCACTTCTCCGCAAAGTGGCGTCGCCGGTCGAGACTGGTCACGCTGACCGGAATCTGCACGCGGATTCTCGTGCTGCGTCGAATCGCTTTGGGTGTCAAAACTTCCATGAAAGGTGGTGCCCGCCACCAATAACGTTCATCGGCAGGAGCGCTGATCCTTCTTTATTGTGTCAGATCGGGTGCCGGCGTGAATGGTGACCAAGGTAACCTCGGCGCTGAAACTACCGCGCGCGCGTGTTGCGCCGTGCCTGCTGGATGCCCTCCTGAATCCCCTTCGAAACGGCGCGCGAGTAGCCACCCTTCTCCATTGCGGACATGGTTGCCGCCGCGATCCCTCCCGGAGTCGCGGCTTCGTGCAGCAGGTCAGGCAGGCGCTTTCTGCTCTCGCGCCAATATCCAATTCCGTCGGCCAATGCATGCGCCGCCACCGTTAGCGACGTGGCGCGATCGAGGCCCGCATCCTGTCCTGCCTTGGCTAAGGCTGCCAGCGCATGATACCCGTGGCTGGAGGAATACACCGCCGTGAATGCATCGAAACGGCTCTCCGGAATCTCCGTCACCATTCCGACCCGCGCAAAGAGTTCTTGCACGCTCCTGCGCTCGCTACTTGCGCAGGCGGGCTCGAAACTCAGCGCCGTCAAGCCGCGTCCGACGCGGCATACCGGACTCGGCATGGCGCGCGCCCAGTGCACCGAAGCTTCCAGACTCCTGAGTTTCCGCAAGGGTATACCGGCCGCCAGACTGACGCACAATTTGGGCAGCGAAGCGCCGCAAGCAGCAACTTCATCAAGAATGCCCGCCACCGAACCCGGCCTCACCGCGAGGATCAAAATCCGCGCCCGCGCGACCGCCGATTTCAGATCTCGTGCAATGCTAACTCGCGACTCTCGCCGCAGCGCCCGAACTTTCACCGGATTGCGGTCATAGACGACAATCTCGTTCTTATAACCGGCCAAACGCAACCCCGCCGCTATTGCGCTGGTAATGCGGCCTCCGCCGAGAAACACGATCGCCTTCTCGCCCATTCGCGTTCGCACAAATTAGTCCGCCGTCCCTCCGCCATCGACCACCAGGGCGGTCCCCGTCATGAACGAAGAATCGTCGGAGGCGAGAAACAGAACCGCTTTGGCAATCTCTTCGACTGTTCCGACCCGCCCCAGCGGACGGCTGGCGCAGCCGGCAATGTAGTCTTCCCACTTCAGCCCGCGCATCTTCGCATCCGCCGGAAGCATGAGAGTCTCGACGTCACCCGGGCAGATGCAGTTCACGCGAATGCCCTGCCGTCCATGGTCGATGGCCATCGCCTTGGTCATCAGCACGACTCCGCCTTTCGATGCGCAGTAAGCCACGGCGCGATCGCCGCCAACCAGGCCCCAGCCGGAACTGTTGTTGATGATGACGCCGCTCCCCCGTTCGATCATTGCCGGTAGCGCGAACTTCGACATCAGAAACGTTCCCTTTAGGTTGATGTCGATCTGCTCATCCCATTCTTGCTCGGAACACTCAATCGCGGTCTGCGGATAAAATACGCCGGCGTTGTTGAAGAGAATATCGAGCGATCCAAACGCCTGAAGCGTCGCGCCGACCGCCCTTCGGCAATCATCCGCCAGGCTCACATCGGCGCGGAAGAAAGTTGCAGCACCGCCGTCGCGCTCGATCCGCTTCACTACCGCCGCACCGCGCTCGCTATTTCTTCCAGTGATCGCGACCTTGGCGCCTTCTGCGGCAAACAGCACAGCCGTAGCCTCGCCGATGCCGGAGGTCCCGCCCGTGATGAGAGCAACTTTATTGTTGAGACGCATGTGCCTCGTTCGCTGCGACGAAAAATCTACCGGCTGGCAAGCCCTCCCGCCGTTTCTCCACCATCCATCGTGAACACGTGCCCGGTCGCATAGGCAGCGTCATCTGACGCCAGATACGCAAAGAGTCCGGCAATTTCTTCCGGCTTGGCATGCCGTCGCAGCGGTATCTTCTGGTTCAATTCGTCGAGCATCGCGTCGGAATATTCCGCTCGCTGCATCGGCGTCAGAACATATCCCGGCGCCACCGCGCACACACGCACGGTCGGCGCGAGTTCCAGCGCCATCGACCGCGTCAGCTCGATCACTCCGGCCTTGGTCGCGTTGTAGTCAGCGTAGTATGGATAGCCCATCACCCCATTGGTTGAAGCTGTCTGCAGAATGACACCGTTGCCGCGCTCGCACATGTGCCGCGCCGCCGTCTGCGCCACGTAGAAAACGCCCGTCAGATTCACCGCGATCACTCGCTCCCACTCTTCCGGCGTGATGTCGAGAAACCTGTGCCGGATGCTGATGCCCGCGTTGTTGATCAGCACGTCAACCCCATCCATCAGTCGGATAGCTTCGGCAAACGCGGCTTCCACCTGCATCAGATCGGTGACGTCAGCGATGATCGCCTCGCCCAGTTCGGGCAACTGGCGCCGGATCTGCTCGCATGCCTTGGCGTCGCGATCCA
>Ga0210388_10000967_pt1 | contig 22729 bp, 18 predicted proteins | sample IncBWC19OmetaG_FD_155485 | JGI IMG/M metagenome (GOLD analysis project Ga0210388, IMG submission 155485) | Forest soil microbial communities from Barre Woods Harvard Forest LTER site, Petersham, Massachusetts, United States - Inc-BW-C-19-O ...
GACCAGGGATGATCGAGCAGCAGGTTTAGGGTGCCGGGGTAGAGGTGGACGCCCGTTTTGCGAAAGTAGTGATCCTCGAGCTTCTCGATCCAGAGGGAAAAGTTGCCGAGGCCGCTGACTACCTTTCCGCGCAGGATTTGATGATTATTTGTCACGCGCGACGACGAAGTCGGGAACCCAGAGCAGGGCTCGCTTATAGTCGGAGTCGGGCAGTGCGGCGAGGGCGCAACGGGCCGTGTCGGCGTACCGGAATGCCGTGTTCATGGCGTAGTCGACTGATCCGTGGCGGGTGAGGATGGCGAGGATTTCCGCGTGGGTGACACGGTGGAAGTCCTGATCGGTGAGCACGGTCTGAATCTTCTCGCGTTCTGCGGGCGTGCCGTTGTCGAGCGAGTGAATGACGGCCAGGGTGGCCTTGCCTTCGCGCAGGTCGCTGGCGACCGGCTTGCCGAGGACTTCCTCGGTCGCCGTGAGGTCGAGCACGTCATCGACGATCTGGAAGGCCATGCCCAGCGCCCTGCCGTATTCGCCCATGCGCTCTTCCATTGCTACATCGAGCGTCGAGTGCGCGTTGCCGTTGGAGAGAGCTGTATCGCCTGCCGTCTTCTCCGCAGACGCGGCGAGCACGGAGCCGAGCCGCATGGAGACCTCGAAGAGGCACGCGGTCTTGCGATAGATGAGCGCGTTGTACTCTTCTTCGGAGATGCAGAGGCCGAGCTTTTCCATCTGCAGGAGCTCGCCTTCGACCATTTGCTGGGTGAGGCCGATGAGCAGGTCGAGGATGCGGAAGTTGCGCTCCTCGAGGGCCACGCGGAAGGCCTGCATGTAAAGCCAGTCGCCGGCAAGCACGCACTTGGCATTGCCCCAGGTGGTATTGGCCGAGGGGCGGCCGCGGCGCGTGTCGGCGGCGTCGATGATGTCGTCGTGGACCAGGGTCGCGGTGTGGACCATTTCGACCACGGCGCCGAGACGGATCATACCTTCGCCGGAGTAGCCCTGCGCTTTCGCGGAGAGCAGCAGCAGGGAGGGACGAATCCGCTTGCCTCCGCCCTCGCGGAGATATTCGGAGATTTCGGTGATCGCTGCGACCGAGGAAATGGTATAGCCGCCGAACTCGCGCTCGATGGCGCGGAGATCGTCATGCAGCAGATCAAAGACTTCTTTTGCCGTCGCTATGGCCAGTGTGCTCACTCTTGCTGGGCTCTCGCTGCCTTTCGTGGACTGGTGTACTTAATTCGACCGGAAGTTCGTGAACTGCATGTCGATGCCAAAGTCGCGGCCCTTCAACAGAGCAATGACTTCTTGTAGAGTATCGCGATCCTTGCCAGTGATGCGCACGGTGTCACCCTGAATCGTCGCCTGCACCTTCTTTTTCGAGTCCTTGATGACCCGGACGATGTCTTTTGCCTTCTCGGACGGTATGCCCTGCTGCAGCTTGATCTTCTGGCGGACGCTGGAGCCGGTTGCCGGTTCGATCTTCTCGTAATCGAGATTCTTGAGCGGGATGCCGCGCTTCACCATTTTCTGCTGCAGGATTTCGATGACCGCCTTGAGCTTGTACTCGTTCTCGGAGGCGAGCTGTAGGACCTTGTCTTCTTCTTCGAGCTTGATCTCCGATTTCGAGTCCTTGAGGTCGAAGCGGGCCTTGACTTCCTTGGTGGCCTGATCGATTGCGTTGCGTACTTCCTGGATGTCGACCTTGGACACGATATCGAAGGAATTGTCGGCTGCCATAAGTTACTCCTCTACTTAGATTATCCGCTTCGGGATTCGGCGCTAGGATGATGGGTGATTTTCGCCTATGGACGCCGTACCGAAAAAGCGGTGGAAGTTTTCAGCGGTGCCGAAAGCGGCGTTCTCCGGCGAGATGCCCTTGACCTCGGCTACCTTTGCCGCCACCTGGGCGACCCAGGCCGGCTCATTGCGTTTGCCGCGGTTGGGAACGGGAGCCAGGAAGGGCGCGTCGGTTTCGATGAGCATGCGGTCGAGCGGGACGCCGGCAAGGACGTCGCGGATGGGCTGCGCCTTGGGAAAGGTAATATTTCCGGCAAAAGAGATGAGAAAGCCGAGGTCCATGGCTCGTCTGGCATGGTTCCAGTCGCCGGTGAAGCAGTGCAGGATGCCGCCGAGAGCGGTTGGGGACCAGTGCGCTTCGAGCATCTCGAGGGTTTCATCCCAGGCATTGGTGGAGTTGTCGGATGGGCGGCAGTGGATGACGATGGGCTTGTGGCGTGAGGCGGCGATCTCCATCTGGCGGATGAAGGCTGCTTTCTGCATCTCGCGCGGCGAGTTGTCGTAGTAGTAGTCGAGGCCGATCTCTCCGCAAGCCAGGATTTCAGGCTGCTGGAGCAGATCGTCGAGTTTTTCATAGGCGGCTTCGTCGGCCAGCTGCGCCTCGTGGGGATGGACTCCGGCGCTGGCGAAGATTTTTGGCACGCCGGGCTGGCTGGCGTAGTGCCGGGCGAGATCGAGAGCCTGGTGCATGGTGTCCGGCCCGTCACCGATGCCGATCGACAGGATGGTCCGCACGCCGGCCTCATATGCGCGCGTCAGCAGGGCGTCGCGGTCCTCATCGTAGCGTTGGCTGTCGAGATGGGCGTGGGAATCGATCATTCTGCCTGAAGACTTACTTAAGCCGTGCTCCGATTTCGATCTCTTCGAGGAAGCCGGCCAGGACGGCCTTGCCGCCTTCGAGCGATGCGGCGACGATCATGCCGTTCGATTCCAGGCCGCGCAGCTTGCGGGGCGCGAGGTTGGCGACGATGACGACCTTGCGTCCGACGAGCGATTCGGGTGTGTAAGCCTCGGCGATGCCGGCGAGGATCTGGCGCTGCTCGTAGCCGAGATCGACTTCGAGGCGGAGAAGCTTGTCGGCCTTGGGCACGCGCTCGGCGACCCTGATCTGGGCAACGCGCAGATCGACTTTGGCGAAATCGTCGATGGTGATTTTGTCGCTGATCGATTCGGGGTTTTCAGTAGGGGCCGCCGCCACCGGAGACGGTGGCGGAGCGGGCGGTGAGGGTGCTCCCCCCTGGGAGCCAGGAACCGACGGCGTCCCAGGAACGCCCGGCGTCCAGGGAACGGCATTTGGTTTGATAGGGCTTTCAGATGGTGTCTGGTCGGGGGTTGGCGTATCTGGAGTGGTCGGCGTGGCCGGAGTGGGGTCAGTATCCGGCTGGGTGGGCGTCGCGGTTTCTTCTTCGAGAGTTTTCATGCGCTGAATCGCATCCTTTTCTGCGCGGGGGAAGACCGGGCCGAGCTCGCCGAGCTTTGTGCCAGGCCTGAGGCCGCCCCACGTTAGATTTTTTAGATCTGCTGCCTTGATATCGCCAAGGCCGAGTTGTGCCCAGACTTTGGCTGCTGCTGCGGGGAGGACCGGGTAGACGAGCGCCGTGATGATGCGGACGGCCTCGGCGGCCGTGTAAAGCACGGTGGCGCGAAATGCGCGCTGCTGCTCGTCTGAGATGCTGTCGGATTGCTTCCACGGCGCGCTGGCGGTGAGATAGCCGTCGACGGCGGCGACGATCTCCCACGCTGCCTCAAGGGCGCGTGAGAAGTCGAGCGCGTCGAAGTGCTTTCCGACTGCAGAGATGGCGCCGGGGATGCGCGTAGCGAGGGAGTCGGCCTGGATGCCTGCGGGCTCGGGCACCACGCCGTCGAAGAATTTGCCGATCATGGTCAGCGTGCGGCTGACCAGATTGCCGTAGCCGTTGGCGAGATCGGAGTTGTAGCGTTGGACGAGCGCGTCGAAGGAGAAGCTGCCGTCCTGTCCGAAGACGATCTCGCGCAGCAGGAAGTAGCGCAGGGCGTCGGCTCCGAGAACTTCGAGGATGGTTTCCGCACGCACGATATTCCCGCGCGACTTCGACATCTTGCTCTGTTCGAAGAGCAGCCAGCCGTGGCCTACGATGCTTTTCGGCAGCGGCAGGCCGGCGGCCATGAGAAATGCCGGCCAGTAGACGCAGTGAAAGCGGGTGATCTCCTTGCCGACGATGTGCAGGTCGGCTGGCCAATACTTGTCGAACTTTGTTGTGTCGTCGCTGCCCCAGCCGAGCGCGGTGATGTAGTTGGCGAGCGCGTCCATCCACACGTAGATGACGTGCTTCTCGTCGCCGGGGACGGGGATGCCCCACTTGAAGCTGGTGCGGCTTATGGATAGATCCTTGAGTCCGGCCTTGACGAAAGAGGCGACTTCGTTGCGGCGGGTTTCAGGCCGGATGAACTCCGGATGGGCTTCGTAGTACTCGAGCAGGGGGCGCTCGAAGGCCGAGAGTTTGAAGAAGTAATTCTCCTCGCTGACGGTTTCGGTGATGCGTCCGCAGTCGGGACAGGGCGCACCGGGCGGCACGTCGACAAAGGCCTCGTCGGAGACGCAGTACTGGCCGGTGTAGGTGTCCTTGTAGATGAATCCGCGATCCTTCAGGAGCGTGAAGAGCTTCTGTGCGGAGCGGATGTGGCGCGGCTCCGTAGTGCGGATGAAGTCGTCGTAGGTGAGGCCCATGCGGTCCCAGAGGGCGCGGAACTGCGCGGAGACCTGGTCGGTAAACTCCTGCGGGCTGCAGCCGGCCTTCTGCGCCGAGCGCTCGATCTTCTGCCCATGCTCGTCGGTCCCGGTGAGGAAGAAGGTGTCGATGCCGAGGGCGCGCTTGCGCCGCGCGATGACGTCGGCAACCACGGTGGTGTAGGTCGTGCCGATGTGGGGGCGCGCGTTGACGTAGTAGATCGGCGTTGTGAGATAGAACTTGTTGGACATAAGGGATTCGCAGCGCGCGTGTTACACAGAATCTTTTCTGTATTTTAACAGGGTATGCAAGGCGGCCCGTGCGGGCGCGCGCAAGCCCAAAGTGTGTAAAATCAGCCAAGAAAATCAAGGATTTTGAAGGTCAGCGGGTACTCCAGACGTGTATTTGAGAGAACAGAAGAAGCTTGAGGCGCGGCTGCGCCGCGTGCTGCAGGAGAAATTTTCGATCGAGCCTGAAACGCTCGCGATCGAGCAGCCTCCGGAGATCAAATTCGGCGAATATGCTTTGCCTCTGGCGTTCGAGCTGGCGCGCAGGCTCAAGAAGGCTCCGCGCAAAATTGCGGAAGAGCTGGTGGCGGGGCTGGGCGAGGTCGAGGGCTTTGCAGGGTTCGAGGTTGCGGGCGCGGGCTACATCAACGCGCGGCTGGATCGCGGTACGGCGGCGAAGGAGATTGCTTCAGGTGCCGACCTTCCCGGCGAGGACAGCGGGATTCATTCGCTGGTGGAGCACACCAGCATCAATCCGAACAAGGCTGCGCATGTGGGACATCTGCGCAATGCGATTCTCGGCGATACTTTCGTGCGGCTGCTGCGCGCTGCGGGGCAAAAGGTCGATGTGCAGAACTACATCGACAACACCGGGGTGCAGGTGGCGGATATTGTCGTCGGCCTGATGCATCTTGAAGGGTTTTCGCTCAAGGATGTTCGGGCGCTGATGACGCGTCTTGCCGCGGAGGGCCAGCGCGTCGATTACTACTGCTGGGATCTTTATGCGCGGGTTTCGCAGTGGTACGGGGCAGATGACGCGGAGAAGCAGGCGCGGAAGCAGCTTCGTCTGGACACGCTGCATGCCATCGAGCACGGCGGCAATGAGGCGTCGGAGATAGGCGAGCTTGTGGCCACGGCGGTGCTTCGGCGGCATCTCGAGACCATGCTGCGGCTGGATATTGAATACGATCTTCTGCCGCGCGAGAGCGAGATTCTGCATTTGCACTTCTGGGATCTGGCCTTCGAGCAACTGAAGGCGAAGGGCGTTCTGTATTACGAGACCGAAGGCAAGAACAAGGGCTGCTGGGTCATGAAGCGGGGTACTAGCCGTACGGGCGGGGCGCTTCGCGAAGACGATGCAGGCGATGGTGAGACCGCGGACATAAGTGCGGGGCCGGATGAGGACGCCAAGGTGATTGTGCGTTCAAACGGGACGGTGACGTATGTCGGTAAGGACATTGCCTATCATCTGTGGAAGTTCGGGTTGCTGGGGCGGGACTTTGGCTATAGGCGGTTCTTCGCTTATCCGCGCCATGAGTGCTGGATTTCGGCGGAGAGCGGCGATGTGGACCATCCCCACTTCGGCGGCGCACAGGCCATCTACAACGTGATCGATTCGCGCCAGGCCGATCCCCAGGCGAACGTCATTGAAGCATTGCGCGGGCTTGGATACACGGAGCAGGCTGATCACTACACGCATTTCTCCTATGAAATGGTCGCGCTGACTCCGCGGTGCGCGCTCGACCTGGGCTATGAGGTGTCCGAGGAGGATCGCGCGCGGCCTTACATCGAAGTGTCGGGACGCAAGGGCTTTGGCGTGAAGGCGGATGATCTTATCGATAAGCTGATTGCGGCTACGCAGGCGGAAGTGGACCAGCGGCATCCTGAGCTCGTCGAAGAGGAGCGCGGACAGATTGCGAAGGAGATTGCCGTCGGAGCGCTCCGCTACTTCATGCTCAAGTACACGCGCAATACGGTCATCGCCTTCGACTTCAAGGATGCGCTTAGCTTCGAGGGTGAGACGGGGCCCTATATTCAATACGCCGTGGTGCGCATCCGCAGTATCTTCCGCAAAGGTGAAACGACGGCCGAGGCTGCGCTGGCGGCGATGGCGGGCGTGGATGCGGCGGCTTACGTCAACGGAGAAGATGGCGACAGCATCTGGCAGGTGTGGCTGCGCGCGGCGAAGACTTCGCTGCTGCTCGACCAATGCATTGCGACGGCCGAGCCAGCGTATCTGGCCAAGCATGCTTTTCAACTGGCTCAGGAGTTCAGCAACTTCTATCGCAGGCACCACATTCTCACCGAGACAGATCCGGCGCGAAAGCAGTTCCTGCTGGCGACGGCGGCGGTTGCTCACCGTGAGCTGATTCGCTCGTTGGGGTGGCTGGGGATCAGCGCTCCCGAGGTGATGTAGGGCGGATCCAGTCCAAGCTGGCGCGAGAGGATAACCAATCGATGGAGACGATCCTCCATCGATTGGTCGATGTGCGTCTCACCCCTAAATCGTTACAGTGGTGGCGTTGTTTCATTTTTTGGAGAGCCAACCACTTGCATAGACTTCTTGCGACACTCTTTGTGTGTTCCGCGTCGCTTGCCTGCGCTCAGACCGCCCCGACCAGCCAGACCGCGCAGACACCCCCATCCGACAGGCATCCGGTCAACTTCAACATTTACGAGCGCGCACGCGCTGTCTCCTGGCAATTCTTTGCTGCGCCACCCTATACGGAGACGTATGGGTACGGTGAATCCCTGCTGAGACTCTCCGTTTCCCAGAGCTTGCCACATTGGGACTGGCTGGGAGAAGTGACGACGGCTGCCGTGCTCGATTTGCCGACGACCTCCGTTTCCCCGGTAACGGCGCAGGGGCAGCTCGGCCTGGGCGGGACGTACTATGCGTCGAACGGCAACAACAACAATCCTGTTGCGGCCTTCTTCAAGCAGGGTTATGTGCGCCGTCACTTTGACGGTATTGGCGACCATGGAAGCGCCAATGCGCGTATCGGGCGTTACGAGTTCTTCGAGGGCTTGGAAACCCAGCCGAAGAACGCGACGATGCAATGGCTCCAGACCAATCGTGTGTCGCAGCGTTTGATCAGCAACTTCGGCTTCACGGTCGGCCAGCGCAGCTTTGACGGCGTCGATGGCCACTATGACTCCGGCTCCTGGGATGTGACCGCGATGGCGGCACGTGCCACGCAGGGTGTCTTCAACATGAACGGCAACCCGGAGCTCAATGTCGACGTGCAGTACCTGGCCTTCACCAAGTACGAGCTGAATCAGCATGTGCTGTGGCGCGCTTTCGGGATTGGCTACCACGATGGGCGCACCGGGATCACCAAGACGGACAATCGTCCGCTGGCTGTGCGCGCCGCCGACCATAAGAACATCCGGCTTGGAACCTACGGCGGGGATGTCATTGCGACCGCGCCGGCCGGACCGGGAAATCTGGATTTCATTGCCTGGGGCGTTTTGCAGAACGGCAACTGGGGCAAGCAGAGCGACTTTGGCGGCGCGGCAGCGGTAGAAGCCGGGTACCAGCTCAGCCATGCGGCTACGAGTCCCTGGTTTCGTTCGGGCTGGTTCCGCAGCACGGGAGACAACAACCCCAGCGACAACGAGCACCACACCTTCATGCAGCTCCTGCCCACGCCGCGCAACTATGCGCGTTTTCCCTTCTACAACCTCATGAACAGCACGGATGAGTTCATCGAGGTCATGGACAAGCCGGTCCAGCGAGTCGCTTTGCGCAGCGACCTGCATTGGTTGCAGCTGACCTCGGGCAAGGATCTCTGGTACCAGGGCGGCGGCGCCTTCGATAACAAGGTCTTCGGCTTCACGGGACGTCCCGCCAACGGGCACAGCTCGTTTTCTTCCGTGGCTGACGTGAGCGCAGACTGGACTGTCACGAAAACAGTGGCGCTCAATTTCTACTATGGATACGCGTGGGGAAAGAGCGTGATTTCGGCTATTTATCCTACCGATCATGACGCCCAGTTTGGATATGCCGAGTTTCTGTTTCGCTGGGGGTCGGCAAAGGGATCTCCAAAATAGCTGACGCGAAAGTTTATTGGGTACCGGCAAAGTTCCGGAGTGCATGAAAATCGTCCCTCAGGGGCTAAAGCCCGTACCCTTCCCTGAGGTCCGTACTCTTCACGCTGGCGAGGCTAGTCCGGACAAAGATGGGTTTGTCGGGGCAGAGAAAAAGGCGCTTCCAGTGGAAGCGCCTTTTCTTTGCTGATGGACCGGAGCGGGAATTTACTGGATCGGTTGTCCGGCGGCGGTCATCAGGTTGATCTGCTGCTGGTCATACTGCTTGACCCCGTCGGGGAGTGGGGCGTAGTTGAGCGAGCCGGCGACCGCCTGTCCATCGTTGACGATGTACTGGACGAAGCTCTTGAGCGCAGCACGCTTGGCCTTGTCAGGGCCGTCCTTGGGGATGATGAGGAAGGTCAGCGTGGAGATGGGATAGGCATCGGTCGCATGGGCCGGCGGGTTAACGATCGGCACCCGCGGATCCTGCGAGAGCTCAGAGGAGTAGGCGTTGATGGCCGCGGTGGTGCTCTGCGTGGAGGGTGCGACGTAGTTGCCGGCCTGATTCTTGATCTTCGCCACGGGCAGCTTGTTCTGCTCGGCGTAGGTCAACTCCACGTAACCGATGGCTCCAGGCGCCTGGCGAAGCTGGCCGGTAACGCCTTCGCTGCCCTTACCGCCGAGCCCGATGGGCCAGCTCACATTGCTCCCTTTGCCGACCTTGGATTGCCAGTCCGTGCTGACGGCGGAGAGATAGGTGGTGAAGGCGGCCGTGGTTCCGCTGCCGTCCGCGCGATGGACTACGACGATTGCCTGGCTGGGCAGAGTAACGCCGGGGTTATCGCCGGCGATGCGGGGATCCTGCCAGCTCTTGATGTTTCCGAGGAAGATGCCGGCGAGCGATTCGGGCGAGAGCTGCAGGGGCTGGCTGACGCTGGGAAGGTTATAGGTGATGACGACCGGGCCGGCGGTCTCGGGAATCTGGATGACGGGTGGCATGTCGGCAAGCTGCTGGTCGGAGAGGGGCGCGTCGGAGGCTCCGAAATCGACGGTCTTGCTCTTCACCTGCTGTACGCCGCCGCCCGATCCGATGGACTGGTAGTTGATCTGGGCGTTGGGATGGCCCTGAGAAAATTCCTGAACCCAACGGGTCATGACGGGATAGACAAAGGTGCTGCCAGCTCCGGAAATTTGGACGGTATTTGATTTACAGGCGGAGATGGTGAGCGCGGCGATCGTGAGCAGGGATGCGGCGAAGACTTTCCTGGGCATTCTTCCTCCAAATGGCGGGAACAGATAGGGGTGAAAACAGCAGAACGGGGCGAAGCAGAGCGGATTCCGTCTCTCCTTCATTTTGCCTGAGTGCTTCCGCATGCGCAGTTTTGCACAGCGTAGAGTCCTGCACTTAGAGCGGAGGTGGAGGGATGGAGTTGGCCGTAAGTGTTGAAATTTCTATGAAATGGGGTTTTTATCGTGCGTTGTTTCAAAAATCGCCTGTTCTGGCTCGAACCCTGCTCAAATCTGGCAACACATGGCGCGCTCGAGGATTCCTATTTAGCAGAACGAGCACGTAATCGTTGAGAACCTTTGGAGGGTTCGTTCGATGGCAGAAAAACTCAAAGGCAAAAAAGTCGCAATCCTGGCAACCGATGGCTTCGAACAGGCAGAGCTGACTGAACCGAAGAAGGCGCTCGATCAGGCCGGGGCGACGACCCACGTCGTATCCATCAAGAACGGCGAGATCAAGGGGTGGAACCGCAAGGAATGGGGCGACACGGTCAGGGTGGATAAGACTGTGGATCAGGTGAAGGCGTCGGATTACGACGCGCTCGTGCTTCCGGGCGGGGTCATCAATCCCGATCATCTGCGGACGGAGCCGAAGGCGGTCAGCTTCGTCAGGGAGTTTGCGCAATCCGGCAAACCGGTCGCGGCCATCTGCCATGGCGCGTGGACACTGGTCGAGGCAGGTGTGGTGCGCGGAAAGAAACTGACCTCATGGCCGTCGCTGAAAACTGACTTGAAGAATGCCGGGGCGAACTGGGTGGATGAGCAAGTTGTTCTCGATGGAAACATCATCAGCCGCAAACCCGAGGACATTCCCGCCTTCAGCCAGAAGATCATCGAAGAAATCGCCGATGGCAAACATCTAAAGGCTGCCTCGTAGGGACTGGCCGTCCATGCGTACGCGCTTCGCGCCGTTCCAACGCGTGAGGATGAATTAAACGTTAGGTGCTGATGAAAGATTGGACCGGCACCGGAGCATGAAGGCACGCCGCCTGGCGTGCCTTTCGCTTTTCTGCGACGAGGTTATGATGCGTAGCTTCGTACCCATTCGACGATGCTGCGGACGGCGACACCGCTGGGGCCGCGGGCGATCCAGGATTTATCCGAGTCGAGCCACGCCATTCCGGCGATGTCGAGATGTAGCCAGGGAGTGTCGTCGACAAACTCTTTCAGAAACATGGCTGCGTTGGTGGCTCCGCCGTAGCGGGTAAGTCCGGTGTTCTGGATGTCGGCGATGGAGGAGCGAATCTGGTCGCGGTATTCGTCTTCGACCGGCAGGCGCCAGAACTTCTCGCCTGACGTTGCGAGGGCTTTGGAGAAACGCTGGAAGGCGTCCTCGTCGTTGGCGAAGATGCCGGCGTTGACCTGTCCCAGCGCGATGGCGACGGCGCCGGTTAAGGTTGCGGCGTCGATGAGGCGGGTTGCGCCGAGCTGACGGGCATAGTAGAGGCCGTCGGCGAGGACGAGACGGCCTTCGGCGTCGGTGTTGATGATCTCGATGGATTTGCCGGACATGGCGATCTGGATATCACCGGGCTTCTGCGCTTTGCCGTCGGGCATATTCTCGGCGGCGCAGACGATGCCGATGACTTTCACCTTCGGCTTGAGCTGCGCGATGGCGCGCATGGCTCCGATCATGGCCGCGCCTCCAGCCATGTCGTATTTCATTTTTTCCATGTTGTCGCCGGGTTTGAGGGAGATTCCGCCGGTATCGAAGGTGATGCCCTTGCCGACAAGTCCGATCACTGGCTCGGTGGGCGCGGAGGGCGGCTCATAGGTCATGACGATGAGCGCGGGCGGCTCCTCGGAGCCCTGCGAGACGCTCCAGAAGGCTCCCATCTTGAGCTCGTGGAGCTTCTCGGCGCCGTAGACCTCGCATTTCAGGCCGAACTCCTCCGACATTTCGGCCGCGCGGCTGCCGAGGATGGTGGGAGTCATCTTGTTGCCGGGCTCATTGATGAGGGTGCGGGCGAAGTTCTGCGACTCGGCGACGATGACGCCCTCGCGGTGACCGGTTTCGGCTGCGGTCTTGTCAGCGCCCGTTGGCACGATGATGTTGAGCGACTCGACGCTGCGGTCCCTGCGGTCGGTGCGATAGGTGTCGGAGTCGAAATCGGCGACGATGGCGCCCTCGGCGATGGCACGAAAGGCGAGGGTGGCATCGAAATCCGTTGCGGGGGCTGCGATGGCCAGCGAGCGGATGCCGCGCGGCTTGGCAAAGCGGACGGCGGTTCCGGCGGCGCGGCGCAGGTCGTGCGGCGTGGCCTTCGCGGATTTTCCCAGACCCACGATGAGCAGACGCGTGGCTTTGAGGCCTTCGGGCGCGTGCAGGAGCAGGGTCTCGTTGGCGTCGGCCTTGAATTCGCCAGTGGGGAGCACGAAGGCGGCAGCCTGCTTCAGCGCGTCCTCGCTGGTCAGGAGGGTAATCGCGGGCTTCGCATCTTTTTCCTTGCTGGTATTAGTGTCAACGGCGAAGACGGTGAGCAGTTCCGAGGAAACGGCGGCGGCGGGAGTGAAGAGGAGTTCTGTTTTCATTCGATGATTGTGCTTTCCTGCGTACACGAGGATTTTACCGCGTGAGGACTTGCCCCTTCGGCTTCGCTCGGGGCAGGCTGTCCAGGCGCCCGCGGGACTGCGCGTCCAGCGATACGCGCCTTCGGCGCAAAACCCCCTTGAGTGAGAGTCGTGCAAGTCCGCTTATAATCGGACGAAAATTGAGGCGTTGTTGCTGCGAAGACTGCGCTTCCCTGGAAGGCTTTTCTTGTTCAAATCCGTGCGCTCTTTTGGTTTTGGCTGCATTCTCTCGCTTGCCGCCTGCTCCCAGCTCTTTGCGGCTGACTCGACTCTCTCGCAGCAGCTCGACGCTATCTTCAACAAACATGCCTATACGGAGAAGAGCGTTCAACTAGCGTGGCTGAATGACGGGGATGCGTACACGATCCTCGAGCCGGCAGCGAACGGCGGCAAGGGGATGGATATCGTCGCGTATGAGACGGCGTCAGGGAAGCGGAGCGTGCTGGTGTCCGCGGCGAAGCTGGTGCCGGAGGGTGTGCAGGAGCCTCTGGCGAATCAGGGGTATTTCTGGTCGGCCGACAAGAAAAAGCTGATGGTGTTCACGAATTCGAAGAAGGTGTGGCGGGATAACACGCGGGGCGACTATTGGCTGTACGAGCTGGATAGGGGCAAGCTGACTAAGCTGGGCGGGGATGCTCCCGAATCCACGTTGATGTTCGCGACCTTCTCGCCGGATAGCAGCCGCGTGGCTTATGTGCGGGCCAACAATCTTTATGTCGAAGAGCTGGCGACGGGGAAGATTGTGCAGCTCACAAGCGATGGTTCGGCGGACATTATCAATGGCACATCGGATTGGGTGTCGGAAGAAGAGTTGAAGCTTCGCGACTGCTTCCGCTGGAGCCCGGACAGCCGGTCGATCGCCTACTGGCAATTCGATCAGTCGGGGGTGGGCGAGTACACGCTGATCAACGACACCGAGGCCGAGTATCCGGTGACGGTGAAGTACAAGTATCCGCAGCCGGGAACGACGAACTCGGCGGTGCGCGTGGGCGTGGTTGCGGCGCAGGGCGGACCAACTACGTGGGTCAAGCTCGAGGGCGATCCGCGCAACCATTACATTGCGCGGATGGAGTGGGCGGGGAATTCGGACGAGGTGATGCTGGAATGCCTGAACCGCCTGCAGAATACGAACCAGGTGATGCTGGCGAATTCCCGCACGGGCGAGGCCCGGCAGTTCTTTGTGGACCAGGACAAGGCGTGGGTGGATGCGCAGCCTCTGGACTGGATCGGGAAGAGCAATGATCTGCTGTGGATCAGCGAGCGGGACGGGTGGCGGCATGCGTATCGGGTGGGCCGGGAGACCGGGCAGCCGCAGTTGATCACGAATTTTCATGGGGACTTGGCGGCCAAGACCGCGATTGATTCGAATGGCGGATGGTTCTACTTCACAGCGTCGCCGCAGGACGCAGCCCGGATGTATCTCTACCGGTCGCGGCTGGACGGCAGCGGTGTGCCGGAGCGTGTTACTCCGGAGAATGAGACGGGCTACCACTTCTACGATATTGCTCCGGATGGGCAGTGGGCGCTGCATCGGTACAGCAGCTTCAACCGGCCGAACCGGCTGGAGATTGTTCACCTGTCCGACCACAAGGTGGTCCGAACACTGGCCGATAACGACGAGCTGGCGAAGAAGGTGGAAACGCTGACAGCAGGCGAGCAAACGGAGTTCTTCGAGGTTCCTGTGGCCGCGAATGGCGTGAAGCTGAGCGGGTCGATAATCAAGCCGCCGGGTTTCGATCCGAAGAAGAAATATCCGGTGCTGGTGAATGTGTATGGCGAGCCGGCGGCGGCCATCGTGCGCGACGGATGGGGCGGATCGGGGCGGCTGTTTCATGCGCTGATTGCGCGCCAGGGATACCTGGTGATCAGTTTCGATAACGAAGGGACGCCGGCGCTCAAGGGGCGCGAGTGGCGGAAGTGCGTCTACGGAGCGGTCGGTGTGCTGTCGTCGCAGCAGCAGGTGCAGGCGATTCAGGAGCTGGCACGCGAGCGCGGTTATATCGACACCTCGCGGATGGCGATCTGGGGCTGGAGCGGCGGCGGGTCGAACACTCTGAATGTGATGTTTCGCTATCCGAGTGTCTTCTCGACAGGGATTGCCGTGGCGCCGGTTGCGGACGAGAGCCATTACGATTCCATTTATCAGGAGCGGTACATGGGGCTGCCTGAGGAGAACAAGCAGGGCTATCACGATGGCTCGCCGATCAATTTTGCCCAGGGATTGACAGGGCATCTGCTTGTCGTCCACGGGTCGGGCGATGATAACGTGCATTTTCAGGGGACAGAACTGCTGATCAACAAGCTGGTCACCGTGGGCAAGCCATTTGACTTCATGGATTATCCGAACCGGACACACTCGATCTCGGAGGGGGCGGGCACGTCGTTCCACATCTATAGCCTGATCGCCCGCTATCTGGAAGATCATGTGCCGCCGGGCGGGGTTGCGCAGTAGGCGGGAGTGCGCGCCGGTCGTACTTTTTTGTTGAATTTCGGCCAAAAACAAAGACAATGCGGAGGCAATCGTCCGGGAGCGGTGCTCTCGTTCGAAATCGGCAAAGCCTCCGAGGTCACAAATGAAAAGATCGGCGTTGCTCGGCATCCTGCTGCTTCTGTCGCCGTGGGTATGGGCACAGGACGACGCCAGCCTGAGCCAGTTTTTTGAGGGCAAGCAGGTGGTTGTGAAGATGGATATGCCGGGTAGCCAGAGCGGCGTGGATATCCGCCCTCAGCGGGGAAATTCGCTCGATGCGCGAGGGTATGGCGACAGCCTGAAGAAGTATCCCATCGCACTGCATACGGGCGATGCGGTGATGGTCACGAAGGTCAAGGTGAAGGACAAGGCGATCGAGTTCCAGCTGGGCGGTGGGGGATTCGGCACCTTCATGGACAACTCGGACACCTCGGTGCATTTCACCCCGGCCTCAAAGAGCCAGCGCGAGAAGGATCTGGAAGACCAGATCAGCAATACCGACGACTCCGACAAGAAGGCGCGTCTGCAGCGCGAGCTCGATTATTTGCGGAGGCAGCGCGAGCGCGACGATCAGCGCAATCGCGCGATTGCTGTCCAAGCCTCGGAGGTAAAGAAAGAGCAGGTCAACCAGGACCGCATGCGAGGCGGCTCGCGTTTCAACCTTAAATATGACCGGAAGGTCCCGGCGAACCTGACGCCGCAGGATGTGATGGCGGCGCTGGCACCCTATGTGAGCTTCCCGCCAGATCTGGGTGGAGCGGGCCAGGCCGATGTGCCTTCTGCGGCACCGGCCGCAGCAACAGCGCCGGTGGCGAATGGCAGTACGGCCGATCCGGCGCTCGGGCTGCAGAAGGGAATGCACGAGGACCAGGTGCGCGCTCTTCTTGGCACGCCGGCCAGCGTGACGGACACCGATCACGACGGCATCCAGGTGCATACACTAACCTTCGTTCAGGGAAACTCGCATATTCGCGCCGAGTTCGTGAACGGGGTCCTGATTCGCTACACGATCAGTGTGAATTAAGACTCGCCGTCGAGGCATACGCGCCTTTGGCGCCGGTTCGCTGGACTTCGCTTCCTTTGGCCGCTTCGTGCTAAGGATTGTGGGTGTGCATGCTTTTGCACCGAAGCCGCGTGCCGCTGGACGCGAAGTCCCTAGCCCTTGGCGTATTTGCCTTTGCTGTGGGCTATGGCCGATCTTGCTTCGCGGTCGGCTTCGCGGCGGCGTTCAGTTTCGCGCTTATCCCAGTCCTGTTTGCCCTTGGCCACGGCGATTTCGCACTTGACCTTCCCTTTACGGAAATAAAGGCGGGTTGGGATGAGCGTATGTCCTTTGATCTGCGTCTGTCCCGTTAGTTTGCGAATTTCCTCCTGATGCAGAAGGAGTTTTCGCGTCCGGAGAGAATCGTGGTTGCTGCTGTTGCCGTGCGAATAGGGGCCGATATGAGCGTTGAGGAGAAAGGCCTCGCCGTCCTTGATGATTCCGTAGGAATCCTTGAGGTTGGCTTTGCCTTCGCGGATGGACTTGACCTCGGTTCCGCGCAGGGCAACCCCGGCCTCGAACTTGTCGAGGAGGAAGTAGTTAAAGCTGGCGGAGCGGTTCACGGAGGCGTCGCGGTCACCGGATGCGACGGGGTCGCGCGGTTTATTTTTCTGGGGCGCCTGCACGTTGGAGTGAGTAGATTGCCGAGGCATGACGAAAGGTCCGAAATTTCATGCTAGCATGCGGTTGCGGCAAGCCAGCGGGGGCTGGGCGCGATGCTATACTCAACCAGCACCGGGTGATGACAGGTAACCAGTTATCGGCTGGATTGCTGCGGCGATCCCAGGAGATACGATCCGGACCCCCGATGTCCGGGGTTGCGGCCGCCCGAGCCGGAGTGTTTCGCTCTGAATCCATCTCTAAGCCAGCCTGGAGTTTCATGAATTACCGCGTTTCGAAATGGGCAGTCCTTGCGGCTTTTGCCCTGATGCTCGTCTCCTTCGCCCCCAAAGCGCATGCCCAGTCGGCATCCAAACTGTACAAACAGGGGCAGGTGGCTGAGGCCAAGGACGATATCGAAGCGGCCTATAACGACTATCTGCAGGCCTTTCAGAAGAATCCCAAGGACGAGCGCTACAAGGTTTCGTACGAACGGCTGCGTTTTCCGGTGGCGGCACTGCATGTGAAGCGAGGAGAAAAGCTTCGCGACCAGGGCGACATGACCGGAGCGGTGACGGAATTCCTGCGCGCCCTCGAAATCGATCCCAGCAACGAGCTGGCGCAGCAGGATATCCAGGCGGCGCGAGATAAGGAAAATCAGGTTCCCCCGAACCGGGAGACGGCAGTTCCTGAGACCGATGAGATCTCCATGCGGGATATCGGCGGCCCTATCCGTCTCAAGCCGCTCTCGAATGAGCCGCTGACGCTGCATCTGGCCGAAGATAGCAAGGTCGTCTACCAGACGGTGGGCAAGGCGGCGGGTATCAACGTCCTTTTCGACCCCGACTACACCTCCAAGCGCATCCAGGTGGATCTGACCAGCGTGGACCTGTACGACGCGCTGCGGATTATCGGGACCATTTCGGGAACATTCTGGCGGCCCATTACAGCCAACACCATTTTTGTGGCGCAAAACAGCCGCAGCAAGCGCACCGAGCTCGAAGAGCAGGCGGTGCAGACTTTTTATCTGACCAACGTTTCGCAGCAGAACGACTTCACGGACGTGCAGACGGCACTGCGCAATATGTTTCAGACGGCGAAGATTTACGGCGTCGCCAGCCAGAATGCAATCATCATGCGCGGCACGCCGGATGAGCTGTTGCTGGCGCAGAAGCTGATCGGCGACCTGGACCGGGCCAAACCCGAGGTGGTGGTGGATGTGGCCGTGCTCGAAGTCAGCCGGAATTACGAGCGCACCATCGGCGTTCAGCTGCCGCAGACGGCGAGCGTCTCTTTCCAGGCGTCGAATTACAACTCGTCGACCAACTCTTCGTCCTCTTCTTCGTCCACGTCGACGACGGGCAGTACAACCAACACGAATACGAGCAACGGGCTGACGCTGAACAGCCTGGCGCACCTGAACGGCACGAATTTCGCCGTCACCATTGGGCAGGCTACAGCCAATCTGCTCTTGACCGACAGCAACACCAGGATTCTGCAGAACCCGCGCATTCGCGCCTCGGACGGGCAGGAGGCTTCGCTCAAGATCGGTGAACGGTTGCCGGTGGCCACCGGTTCCTATCAAACCGGTGCAGCGACGGCCATCGTCAGCTCTCTCGTTAACACGCAGTTCCAATACCTGGATATCGGCGTGAACGTGAAGATCAAGCCGACCGTGCATTATGACCGCGATGTGACGCTGAAGCTTACGATCGAAGTTTCGGGATCGAACTCCAGTGAGAACCTGGGCGGCGTCAACGAGCCGATCATCACGCAGCGCACCATTGACCAGACGATCCGGTTGAAGGAAGGCGAGGCGAACATTCTGGGTGGGATCCTCCAAAAGCAGACCAGCAACGCGATAAGCGGCACGCCGGGGCTGGCCAATCTCCCCATTCTCAAATACCTCTTCAGCAGCCAGGACAAGACGACATCGGACGATGAAATTGTCTTCCTGCTGATTCCGCATGTGGTGCGCGCCACGATGCTCGATACGCTGAACACACGCGAGATCGATTCGGGCACCAGCAACTCGATCGAGCTGCGGCATATCAACGCGGACATCACGCCTGGGGCGGCGAAGCCCGCTGCGGGGCAGACTTCGCAGACGGGACCGACACCTCCGGGATTCACGGTTCCGCAGGTTCCGGGTGCACCGGTCTCGGCGATTGGCTCCGCGGCTACCGCAGTTGCGAATATGCAGCGGGAGGCTGACGGGCAGCCCGTGAAGCTGGGACTGACGCCGGAGATGCAGCCGCAGAAGGTGGGCTCTACTTTCCAGATGGCGGTGACGCTCTCCGGCGGCACGGATGTCTTCTCGGTCCCGATGCAGCTGCAGTACGACGCGACGAAGCTGAGTCTGGTGAATGTGGATCTGGCTGACAGCCAGCCGGCGAAAGGGATCAATTTCCTAGGGCAGGATGGGCAGGCGGTAGCGTTGGTGCATCGCGACGACAACGGTAGTGTGGCTATCTCGGCTTCACGGCCGCCTGGCACGCACGGCGTTTCGGGATCGGGCACAGTATGCCTGCTGACATTCCAGGCGAAGGCGCCCGGCGATGCATCGGTGGCGATTACGCGGCCGATGGTCCGCAACAGCTCGCAGCAGTCAATGCCGGCAACGGGTGGGCGCGCGCTGGTGCAGGTACAGCCCTAGCCACGACGGCATGTTCAACCCGGAACCGTTCGACCCGTAACTGTTCGAACCCGACTTTCGACCGAACTTAACGTGCAGCGGCGAGCCGCTGAAGATGTATCGAGATGCTGTTGATGCCGAAATTACAATCGCAGGGGAGGTCACGATCTCAGGACAGGCGCGGCGAGCGTGGGCTCACCCTCGTCGAGCTGATCGTGACGGTGGCGATCCTGGCGATTGTGGCCTCGGCTGCTGTGCCGGTTGCGCGTTTCCAGGTGAAGCGCGAGAAGGAGCGCGAGCTGCGCTACTACCTGTGGCAGATGCGCGACTCCATCGACCACTACAAGGACGCGGCGGACAAGAACGCTTTTCAGACCAAGGTCGACAGCCAGGGGTATCCGCCGGACCTGCAGACGCTGGTGGACGGAGTGGATATACAGGGCAAGAAGGTGCGCTTTCTGCGGAAAATCCCCATCGATCCGATGACCGGCAAGGACGAGTGGGGCCTGCGCTCGATGCAGGACGACCCGACCAGCGACTCCTACGGCGGGCAGAGTGTCTTTGATGTGTATTCGAAGTCGGATGGGACGGCGCTGGACGGAACGAAATACAAGGATTGGTAGGGAACCGGGATCACTGAAGTGAAGAGGCTAACCAACAAATCGAAGCGGGAGAGCGGCTTTACGCTGGTGGAGCTGATGGTCGTCATGCTGATCATCGGCGTGCTGGCGGCCATTGCCATCCCCAGCTTCATTTCTTCCATCAGGAACGCGAAAGAGGCGGTTCTGAAGGAAGATTTGCACGTGCTTCGCAATGCCATCGACTCTTACACGATGGATAAGAACAAGGCTCCGCAGTCTTTAGATGAACTGGTGCAGACAGGTTATCTGAAGACGATTCCCAAGGACCCGATGACCCATTCGTCGGAGACCTGGGTGACGGCGACAGATGATACTCTACAAAGCATCGACCAGACGGATCCAGGTGTGAATGATGTACACAGCGGCTCAGAGGAAGCAAGTTCCGACGGGCAGCCTTATTCGACCTGGTGACCATCTAATAGCAGTTGCCCAAAGTGGTAAGTGTGCGGAGACACTCTCATGCCATTTGGTAAGAGTATTTTATTGGACAGGCCATCCTCTCTTGAATTTCCGGAACTAGCATCCATCTACAACCGCTTCGCCGCGTTACAAGCGCTCTCAGCAAATCTGGGGGGATCTCTTCTTCTGCATGCCTGGCTGGACCCGGACGGGGTTGCGCTGAGCATCGCTTCCAATGTCGCCGGGGCAGCGTCCCTGTGCATCGAACCCGAGGTGTTCCTGGCGAAGCAGGCGGTTCGCGGCGGAGTCTGCGACTTCCTGGTGAACGATCTGGATGAGGCATTGCGCATCATCAAGAACGAGATTCGCAAGGCACGGCCGGTGTCCGTTGCGCTGATCGGAGAACCTGAACACGTTGTTATCGAAGCCGTGGAACGCGGTCTGCAGCCAGAGATCGTCCATGTGCGGTCAGAGGGTGTCGATGTAGCCGGTGTGGAGATTCTCCTTGCCCGGGGCGCTCGCTCGCTGCGCATCGATCACCGTCCAAAGGGAATGATTCCCGTTCACTGGAGCGTAGCCCGAGAGCCGTTGCGCTGGCTGCCTCTGGCAGACGCACGCGCGGCGGATGCGCTGGACCGGTTAAACAATACGACCGCCGGGCGCAGACACTGGATCGAAAGCTCTCCACGCTATCTCGGACGCACGTTCGCGGCGCAGCGATTTGTGTGGATGACGCAGGCGGAGGCGGATGCGTTCTTTGCCGCGGTGCAGCGCGATGTCGAGGCCGGAGAGATGCAGGTCGCGGTGTCGGTGGTGCGCAACGGCGAGGAAGAGCTGGTTCTGTCCTAGCGCTTCCGATCGGCGTTTCAGACTGATTCCGGGGCCGCGCTTTGAATGGCGGCCCACAGCTCCTTGATGCCTGCGCCGGTCTTTGCTGAGCAGAGCAGCAGCTCCTCCACGTCCAGGCCTTTACGCAGGGCCGACTGCGCTTTGGCGCGGCCGTTTCCCGAGAGCTTGTCCGCCTTGGTCGCTACTACGATCAGACGGCGTCCGGTGCTCTTCAGGAAGTCGATGAGCTGCGCGTCGCTGGGCTGCGGCGGGATATTGCTGTCGACGAGGCAGAGGCAGAGCGCGAGCGTGGGGCGCTCGGCGAGATAAGGCTCGATGAACTTCGGCCACTCGGCGGAGATGGATTTGGAGATCTTGGCGTAACCGTATCCGGGAAGATCGGCGAAATACATCTGCGGCTGCTGACGCTGCGGCGAATCGGTGATGGAGAAGAAGTTGATGGCGCGCGTGCGGCCGGGCGTGGAAGAGACCTTGGCCTGCTTCGATCCGAGGAGCGCATTGAGGAGGCTCGATTTGCCGACATTCGAGCGGCCGAGAAAGGCGATCTCCGGCACCGAGGGCGCGGGGAACTGCGCCGGAGAGAGCGCGGAGATGAGAAATTGGGGATGAATACGCATGAGGATCGGCCTTGACAGCCGCAATCCTCAGTATAGCGACAGCGGATGGGTGATCGGCTGCATTGCAGCTTTACGGGCGCTCTTTGCCGGTGTGTAGTCCGCGTGCTAATTTCCGGGTAGCCGGTCCTGATCGGGTTGGTTTGATCCGGGCTGGTTTGATCCAGGTTGCTTTGGCAGGGATTTTTATGAAGCAGGCTGCCGTTGGCTTTCGCGTCCATTCAGGCTGGACCGCTCTTGTCGCACTGACGATCGACGAGGGGTGCCCGATGGTCCTTCTGCGAAGTCGTCCTCACCTGGTGAACAGCTTCACGTATGAATTTCGCCAGCCTTATCACAGCGCGGAGAAAAGACCCGCTGCGGAAGCCCCCGGCGTCATTTCGCGCGCACGCGCGGAGGCCAGAAGCCTGGCCTATCGAGCCATTCGCTCGGTCGAGGCGAATCTCGAAGAGAAGGATTATGAGCTCAAGCGCTGCGCTCTGATTCTTGCCGCGGGACGGCCGTTGCCGGCGCTGCCTCAGATTCTGGCATCGCATGCACTGATTCACACTGCTGATGGGGAACTCTTCCGTGAGGCTCTGATTCATGCGGGCACGCGCTGCGGCTTCGCGATGTTCACGACGAAAGAAAAGGCGCTATTTGAAACGGCCTCCCATGCCTTGCGGCTCTCGTCCGAAGAACTCCATGATCGTCTCGATGGACTCGGCGCGGGACTTGGTCCCCCGTGGACGCAGGACGAGAAGTTCGCTGCGCTTGCGGGATGGCTTTCTCTGCTGCCGGAAAACTGAAGCGTTGTTCTGGTGAAACTGCTGAAAGATTTCCTGGATGACGCCGGGTCGCGATTGAAAAGCGCGCCTGGCGGGAGTGGGCGGCATCGAATCAACGGGGGCGGTATGAGCGTGAACCAGACGATGCGATTCATCGAAATTCTAGAGCCCGGCGGTCCGGAAGTGATGCACATCGCCGAAGGCCCGATTCCGACGGTCGGGGCAAACGATGTTCTCATTCGCGTGGCTGCGGCCGGACTCAACAATGCCGATCTGATGCAGCGAGCGGGTCACTATCCGCCGCCGGCGGAT
>Ga0210388_10000968_pt1 | contig 22723 bp, 18 predicted proteins | sample IncBWC19OmetaG_FD_155485 | JGI IMG/M metagenome (GOLD analysis project Ga0210388, IMG submission 155485) | Forest soil microbial communities from Barre Woods Harvard Forest LTER site, Petersham, Massachusetts, United States - Inc-BW-C-19-O ...
GTATTGCAGGGTCACTTCCAACAATTGCTTTCACCTCGTCTTCGCTATCTACCTCTACTACACCAAAGCCATAACCGCCCTTAGGGTCGAATACCGGACCATAAACAACCACAATGCCTCTGCTAATAAGTCCTATCCAGTATTGAGTATGTTGTTGCATAATACTTCTTTCTTCTTCCGTCATGTCACTTATAAAAGTGGTGCGCGGAGGAATTAACTTTAACGCAAAATGAAGTTTTTTAGGAGTATTATCTGCCATAATTCTTATTTATAAACTTGTTATGTTCTCAAGAATTTCTATTTTTTCTTTCAGCAAATTAAGCAATGTATTAATAGTAGAAAGGTGGGTGCGGAAACTAAGCACTGCAAGCCTTAGCATAAACTTACCATCGAGCATGGTAGAAGAAATAAATACTCTGCCATCTTTTTGTATTTCTTCCATCAGCCTTTTATTAAATGCATTTGCATCGTGCTTCTTTGAAACATAACGATAAGTGGCAACTGACAGATCTGGATAAGGACCCATTTCAAATCCAAGCTTTTTTGCCTCATCATAAAAATATCTTGTAAGCAAAAGTTTTTCTTCCAGGCATGCCCGGAAAGGCTTTAATCCCAATAGCTTTAAAGGCAGCCATAAACGCAGGCCACGAAAGTGTTTTGTAAGTTCAGGACTTAGGTCAGCTGGAGAAACTTCTTCATCTGCATCCAATGTATCCTGCATATAATTAGCTCTGTAATAATGAGAATTATAAAGTGCTTCTTTGTTCTTTACTATTACCATTCCAAGCCCGTAGGGCAGGAATAAGCCTTTGTGCGGATCAATAGCAAATGAGTCAGATAACTCGATTCCTTGTAAAGCCCTTTTGCCATATTCTGTCAAAAGAAAATACCCGCCATATGCAGCATCAACATGATACCACAGGTTATGCTTTTTTGCTATTTCCCCAATTTCTGTCAATGGATCAACAGAACCTGTATCTGTAGTTCCGGCAGATGCTACAACAAGAAAAGGAATTAGTCCTTTTGACGTATCCTCTTCAATTAGTTTTTCCAGTTCTGCAGGTTTAATTCTGTATCCTTCATCAAGCGGAAGATGGCGTGTAATGCATTCTGTAAGCCCTGCAATGCGTATGGCTTTGAATATGCAATGATGCACTTCGGGCGATAAATAAATAACCGCTTTTTTAATTTTATCGGATGTGATTTTCTGATGATCTCTTGCTGTAACAATGGCAGAAAGGTTAGCTATACTACCGCCACTGGTAAGGTTTCCAACTGAGCTTTTCGGATAACCTGCAATCTCAGAGGTCCATTGAATGAGCATGTTTTCCATGCGTACCGCACCCGGTCCGGCAAAAAATATTCCCGCATAACGGTTGGTAATATCGGCCCAATAATCTCCTAATGCTGAATAATAAATACCTCCACCGGGTATATAGCCTAAATGTCCACCCGAAGCAGGATTAAGTGCAGGTTCATCCATTCCGTGTTTAAGCATGGAAATAATTTCAGGCAGTTTTATTGGCTCTTCTGAAATGGGTGAGTGCAGAAATACCTCACTGGCTTTTCGCCCTTCGGTAAAGGCAGGAATAGTTTCTATATTATTTATAAAACCTTCAGTATAATCTAACACACTGTCGCGCACTGCCTTACGCTGTGTAGCATCTGGCTCAAGTAAGCGTGATATCTTTTCAAGTTCTTGCAGCTTCTTTACATCAACAGTTTTTTCCATGGCGTAAATTTAAAAGAAGAATATGAGTAAAGCCTACAATAAATTGAAGTTTAATCGTTTTATATATTTGTTGTAGGTTTCATAGATTCCTACTGCATCTGTAAAACCTAAAAGAAGATGAAAAAATACATACTCGGTTTATTTCTTATCACTTGTAGTTTATCTGTGCTTAAAGCTCAAGTTATTCAAACTGTTGCTGGTGATGGAGTGGTTGGTTTCTTTGGTGACGGAGATACAGCTACAGCAGCAGAATTGCATTTTCCTTTTGGGGTAGCAGTTGATGATTCAGGTAATTTTTACATTGCCGATGAAGGTAATAATCGCATACGCAAAGTTAATACAGCAGGCAGAATAAGCACATATGCAGGAAACGGTACCGCAGGATATTCGGGCGATGGAGGTGATGCGACTTTAGCAGAACTTCATTTTCCTACAGGTGTTGCAGTAGATGATTCAGGCAATGTATATATTGCCGATGAAGGGAATAACCGTATTCGTAAAGTAAATAAGGCTGGAACTATGAGTACTGTTGCAGGCAATGGTACTAAAGGTTATTCGGGTGATGGTAACGCAGCTACAGCAGCTCAGTTAAACAGCCCATTTGGAATTGCTGTAGATACAGCACATAACATTTATATTGCTGATAATAGTAATCATTGCATTCGGATGGTTAATACCTCGGGAACTATTTATACAATAGCTGGTATTGGCTCGGGTGGTTTTTCGGGTGACGGAGGCCCAGCTACAGGGGCTGAACTATATTACCCAACCGGTGTTACGGTAGATGGTTCCGGTAATGTATATATAGCCGATAATGCCAATAACAGAGTTAGAGAAGTAAATGCTGTAACAGGTACAATAAATACTATAGCCGGTAATGGAATAGCGGGTTATAGAGGAGATACCTGTTTGGCGGATACTACAAGATTAAGTTCACCTAAGGGGGTAGCTGTAGATGGCTTGGGGAATGTATATATAGCCGATGAAGGGAATAGCCGTATTCGCATGGTTACCAGTTCAGGTTATATTTATACTGTTGTGGGCGACAGCGTTCCAGGTTATTCTGGTGATGGAGGACTAGCTGACACCGCGAAAATTTGGATGCCTTTTGGAGTCGCATTAGATTATTTCTCAGGTAACATTTATATAGCTGATGAGGGGAATAATCGTGTACGTAGGGTTGGTGGCCTGGTGACAGGAGTACAAGATTTGAAAGTTGAAAGTGAAAAGTTGAAAGTGTTTCCAAATCCTTCCGATGGTAAATTTACCATCGAGTCGTCAGTCAATAGTCGTCAGTCAATAGAGATTTATAATATGTTAGGTGAAAAAGTATATGCAGCCTCTCTTAATCCTTCAAATGAAACGTTGATCTCCCTTCCCATTGGGGAGGGTCGGGGCGGGGCCGGAGTTTATTTTTACCGGGTGATTTCGGGAAAAGGAACCTTTATAGGAAGCGGAAAGCTTGTAATTCAGAAATAGACAATGAGGAAGGCCTTTTTCATAACTACAATAGTTCTTTTATGCAGTTCAGCATCATTTGCAAAACATAGCTTAAAGGATTCAACAAGGCATGATAGTGTTATACAAAAAGATGGCTCTTCATACAACAATGCAGTTATTATAAAGGCTACTAATGAAGGGGATGGTATTGATGCAGAATATAAATGGCTTGCAGATCATTATCCAGGGTACAAAACTGAAGGACAATCGTTAAATGAACACGATAAAATTCCCTACGATGTCCTCCATATTAAAACTAATGACGGGCAACGGAAGGACGTCTTCTTTGATATTTCCAGCTACTTCGGCAAGTGGTAACAGGCATAGCCTGCTTAGCTCCCATTCACCAACTTTAACATTAGCTGTTCTACCTCATGCGAATTCCATTTGGTTTCCAAGTCAGGCACCGATGCCAACACATGCTTCATAATAGCATCTTGCTTTTTGCCTTGCTTTAATGCATGGCTATAAGGCAGGTCAGTAAACGTTACCATACTGTAAAGTGGCAACCAAAGTTCAGGATGCAGTTTGCTAAAATGCGCCTCAATTTTCTTTTGCAATATAAAGTCAGGGTGAGTCACTAAATCGCGCATTTCAATAAAATTAGCAACAGCCAGATCAGCAATTGCATCAGAATTTGGCTTACGTGATTTTTGTGTTTCTTCAAATATTTTTGTCCATGCTTCTTCTTCAGTTCCATGGCCTAAATATTTATCCATTAATTGTTCAAATACGGTACAGTCTTCAAAACCACAATTCATGCCTTGTCCGAAGAATGGCACAATAGCGTGGGCAGCATCACCCAACAATAAAAGTTTATCTGAAGCACTCCATGGATAGCACTTTACAGTTACAAGTGATGAAACCGGGTTGTTGGTAAAATCATTAAGCAATGTTGGCATTAAAGGAACAGCATCAGGGAAGACCGCTTTGAAAAATTTGCTTACTGTATTACTGTCTTTAAGCGCGGCAAAAGATTCCTTTCCTTCAAACGGAAAGAAAAGAGTGCATGTAAAGCTACCATCAATATTTGGTAGAGCAATCATCATATATGTGCCACGTGCCCAAATATGCAGACATTCTTTTTCCATTGCAAAGCCCCCATCTTTTGTTGGTGGAATGAGCAATTCTTTATATCCGTAATTTAAATAATGTTGTGAGTATTCAAACCTATCGGTGGAGAGTTGTAACTGCAATCTGCCTGCGGAAAATGCACCATCGGTACTAAATATCCTTTTTGCAGAAACCTTGGTTTCTTGTTGTTTATTACCTTCTACTATTGCTGTAGCATCTTTTAATGAAATGCTTTTGCAGCGTTGGTTAAAATGTATTTTGCTTCCATGTTTTTCTGCCAGGTCCATAAGTAGGCAGTTAAGCCCACCACGCGATACTGAATATATTGCCTGCCCTTCTTTTCCATAAGGGAAGAAATTGGTTTTACCCTCTATATCATGCACCATACGCCCTTTCATAGGTATGGCAATCTTTTTAATATCGTCTGCAATACCCACGCCTTGTAAGCCTTTCCAGCCACGGTCCGATAATGCAAGGTTGATTGATTTTCCTGCTGAGATATTAGCTTTACGCATATCCTCGCGGCGTTCATACACTTCTACATTATAGCCACGCTTAGCAAGGTAAATTGATAAAAGAGAGCCCACAAGCCCTGCGCCCATTACCACATAAGGTTTTTCATGGCCCCTCTGCCCCTCAATAGGGGGTTCTGTTGCGGTATTTTCTTTCGAATTATTCAATTTGTCTTCTTTTGGTTATGTATATAACAAGCTTCTTGGTCTTAGTCAAAGCCTCCCTACTGGGGAGGTTGGGAGGGCCCCTTTTCTTTTTTTTCTCTGGCTTTTTTATAGATCATAATTGCGCCCCACATCATAAATCCGAAGAGCAATATTCCAATTACACCCCATATCCAGCTTAATGTGCCTTGCATGGTTACTATAAATACAATAGCTACTAAAAATATAGTAGCCAGTTCATTCCACATACGTAATTGACCCGATGACCATGTGATTTTATTTTTTTGCAGTTTACTAAAAATCACCTGGTTTTGTAATTGATACAGTGTAAGCCCGAATACAAAACACAATTTAATAAGCAACCATGCCGGTATGGCAAAACCGTATAGGTGGTATATGAGTGAAAACCCGAAAACATAAGTCAATATTGCTGATGGCCAGGTAATACCGTACCACAAACGCTTCTCCATAATTTTAAATTGTGCCTGCAAAATACTTTTCTCAGGCTCCGGTTTTTTTTCTGCTTCGGTATGGTAAATAAATAAACGCACAATATAAAATAGGCCCGCAAACCAGGTTACTACAAATATGATGTGTAAGGGAAGAAGATATTGTGACATGTATTACTTTATAAGGGGATAAAAAGCGTTTTGAATCAGGTGGACTTTATATGAATCGCCATTTTTAAGAACAGATACTATATCAAACCGTACTTCGAGATCAAGTTTATTTTTTTCAATGTAGGCATTAGCCGCTTTAATAAGATGCGCCTGTTTCTTTTTATTTACAAATGTTTCGGGCTCACCAAAGTAGCTTGTAGAACGGGTTTTTACTTCGGCAATCACTAAAAATGCTTTATCGCGGGCAATAATATCTATCTCTTCCTGCCCGAACCTCCAGTTCGTTTCCAGAATTTCATACCCAAGGCCACGCAAATGTCCTACAGCCTTTGATTCGCCTTCTATTCCCGTTTTTTGATTCTCATTCATCACTGCGAATATAGGTAATGCTTTTTGCCTGATTGTATGAGTATTGTAAAAAAAAACTAATTTAGAGCACTCATTGGTTTAAAACAATACAAAACATGAAGAAAATATTCTCTTTTTCAGCAGCTTTAATCCTTATCGGAACAGTTGCTACAGCTCAATCGTTTGAAGGTACTATCGACTTTCAACAATTCAATGGAGTAGATACTACCTATTACAAGTATTATGTAAAAGGTGATAAGGTAAAAGTAGATAACTACGATCCTAAAACAAATAACGATGAAGGCGATTTTTTAATTGACCTTACTTCTAAGAAAACCACTGCGTTAAGCCCTGTGCGTAAAGTATATTTTGACCAACCTCCCGGAGCCGCAGTAAAACCAGGCGGAACACCAACAGTTACCAAAACAGGTAAGGTAAAAACTATCAATGGATTAAAATGTACCGAGTATTTGGTTGTTGATGCTGATGAAGGCCTGAAGATTCATTTCTGGATGGCAGCAGGTCACTATGATTTCTTTAGCCAAATGCTGCAAATACTTAACCGTAAGGACAAATTCTCAGAATACTATTTAGTAATGACTGGTGTAACCGGAATGTTCCCTATGCTTGCTGAAGAAGAAGATACTGCCGGTAACCCTAAGGGTTGGATGAAGGCTGTGAAGGTAGACAAAGGTACTATTGCCGCTACTACTTTCGATATTCCAAAAGGATACAAAGAGTTTAAAAAGTAATTTAGTATTGCTTTATAAGAGAACCTCTCTCAAAGAAATTTGAGGGCGGTTTTTTCTGTTACCGATAACTGAACATCTCTTCCTAAAAAAAGAGGATAATTTTTATTTCCATGTCCGGCAGGGAAATCGAAGCAGACGGGATAATCGTAATCCTTCACCGCATCCAAAATAATTTCTTCGGCAGTTTTCCCAAAAGGCACGGTGTTGTCTTTCATTTCAGATAGACTACCTATAATAAGTCCTTTTAAACCTGATAGTTTACCTGATCGCTTTAACTGCATCATCATACGGTCTATATGGTAAAGGTATTCATCAAGGTCCTCCAGGAAAAGGATTTTACCATTTGTATCAATATCAGACGGTGTAGCAGCTAATGCATATAAAAGCGAAAGGTTGCCACCTACCAGTATTCCATTTGCCTCACCTTCCCTATTCAGTTTATTTAACTGTAATGAATAAGAGATTGATTCACCAAACAATGCCTTTTTAAGAAGGTCAGTTGATTCAATATCTTTATTAAAGTTAATGGGCATAGTAGCATGCAATGTTTCTATGCCAGAGTGACTATGTATATGATTGTGAAGTACAGTTACATCGCTATATCCAACAATCCATTTAGTATGTTTTTTAAACTCAGAAAAATCCAGTCTGTCTATAATACGTACTTCTCCATAGCCACCTCTGGCAGCTATTACAGCCTTTATTTCAGTATGGTTAAGCATGGCCTGAAGATCGGCGCTGCGTTCTTCATCAGTTCCTGCAAACTGGTTGCATACAGAATAAATATGTTTTCCCAATTTCACTTTTAATCCCCATCCTTCCAATAACTTTATAGAAGGTGCAAGCTCTTCGGCTGATATTTTACGTGCCGGAGCTACTATACCAATACAATCGCCCGGTTTTAAATAGGCAGGTGTAATGAGTTTTTTATTGGGCATACTATGTAATGGATATCCAAAAATATGAATGTTATGTTATATAAATCAGAGATTGTTTTGCTAATTACAAAAGGTTTTTATATTTGTACTCAAGACTACATAGTTAATTATTAACCCCTAAAAACTCAACATTATGGCAAAAGGAATAGTAAAAGGTGTAACTGCTGGCCAACAAAGTGGCAGCACTATCGTTGGCACTACAACTTCAACAGGTGGAGGCCCAACTGTTGGCCCGGTAACCACTAGTCAGGGAAGTTCAAATCCTCCCGGGCAAATTATGACCGGAACAATACAAGACTCAACAAATGCTCAATTAATTGTAAACTTTGCTCAAGCCTATGGTGCTGCATTGGGTTTAGATACTAATGTTAAAGTTAATTATGTAACAGTTACTGTTGGCGGACAAGTAATTGCTAATAGCGTTAGGTTATTGCAACGCGGTGAAATAATGTCAATTAATGATGACGATACCACAGGAACATTATTAGATAAAGCTACAGGCAATACAATACCTTTTGCCCAAACCTATGCGAATGAAATGGGTTTAACTGGTCCTACTGTAAGCGGTGGTAAAGGTACAATGGTACATTTTGAAACTATAGTTGACCCTAATACAGCGCAATTAACTGCTGTAGCTTTGGAAATAATAGGAGGATAAATAAATTCTTTGTAATCAAGAAGCGGGCAATGCCCGCTTTTTTTATGTGCTTAGCGAGAGTTTTTTAGATTTGTTGTGGAATTATGAGGAGATATAAAGCATTTATTTTTCTTTTTCTCAATTTAATGGCCGTATATATGTGCCGGGCTAAGCCTATGTCTCGCATCGACTCATTGATAGCCAAGCGAGATACAGTAAAGGATATAGCCGCGAGGATGGATGTATTAAATGACATAGCAGGTGCTTATAATAGTTTAGGGTATGCTAATGACAAAGCATTGGAATCGGCACAAGAAGCTTTAATAATAGCTGAAAAACAAAATAAAGTAGCCGGACAGGTTTATGCATTCCTGAATATCGGCACTTATTTTCAGCTTAAGGGAGACGCGAAGCAATGCCTTGATTACTTTCTTAAAGCCCAGGATATTGCAGAAAAAAATAACGGGAAAGATATTCTCGCCGAGGTATATGACAGATTAAGTCAGTTCTACCGGAGCATAATGAGGAATGTTAAAAGGGCTTTGGAATATTCTCAAAAGGAACTTATGATTCGTAAAGAATCGAATAATAAGAATGGCTATGCTGCTGCACTGGCAAATATGGGTAATATATATTATGATATGGACAGTACCAGGCGGGCACTGCAATATTATATTGAAGCTGCTGATTTTTTTACAGCAACCAAGGCAAAGAATAACCTGGCCGATGTAGAAAATAATATTGGCAGTGCCTATAACGATTTAAAGGAATATGGCCGTTCAATTGAATATTATGAAAAGGCATTATCAAGCTACCAGGAGTTAAACAATAAATACGGTGTTGCAATGTGCTACGGAAATATTGGTAACGTTTACGATATGAAAGGAGAGATGGAAAAGGGAGTAGCATATTCAGAGCAAGCACTTCAAATGGCAAGAGAAATAAATGCAAAAGATATGGTGGCTGCCGCATATACTTTCCTGGCTGAAGGATATAGTAAGCTGGGTGATTACAAGAAAGCATTTGATTACCAAGCAGGACTGGTAAATATTAACGATACCATTTTTAATGAAACCAGCACCAAGCAGATTAATGACATGCAAGTTAAATATGATACCGAGAAAAAAGAAAAGGAAAATAAAATATTGGAATTAAGTGTGAATAAGCAAAAAATTATAAACTATTCTATTCTTGCAGGTTTATTACTGGTAATAGCACTTGCATTTTTTATTTTCAGAGGATACCGCGATAAACAAAAAGCAAATGAAGCGCTTGCCGAAAAGAACAAAATAATTGAGGAAATAAATAAGGATATTATTGACAGTATTAATTATGCCAAGCGTATACAACATGCCATTTTAACTTCTGACGAATACCTTGCAGAAACCCTGGGAGAGCATTTTGTATTGTATAAACCACGTGATGTGGTTAGCGGTGATTTTTACTGGTGCTATTCCAATTATAATAAGGTGGTATTTACGGTGGCAGATTGCACGGGGCACGGTGTTCCAGGCGCACTTATGAGTATGATAGGGAATAGTTTACTAAATGAAACGGTTATTGAAAATAAAATAACTGATGCAGCCCAGATTCTAAATGCATTACGTAATAACATAGTTAAAACGCTGCAACAAAAAGGGCAAAGTTTTATAACACGTGATGGTATGGATATAGCGCTGTGTGTTTGGGATAAAGAGAAGAAAGAAATACAATATGCCGGTGCAAATAATTCATTATACCTATACAGAAATAATGCGGACGGCCTGGAAAGTAATAAGAAACTGAAATTATACGGTAGCAGTTTGTATGAGGTGTTACCAGATAAGCAGCCTATCGGATATATGGAGGATAAGATGGATAAGTCATTCTCCTCTTATACCATGCAACTGAAGAAAGGCGATATTATTTATATTGCTACCGATGGCTACGCAGATCAGTTTGGCGGGGAAGCCAATAAAAAATTCACTAAAAAGAAATTTCGCGAATTACTTGCATCCATAGCCGAGAAGCCTTTACCTGAACAGAAAGAAATTATGGATAGGATTATTGAACAATGGAAGAATACAACAACACAGACGGACGATATTTGCTTGTTGGGAGTGAAGATAAGTTAAGCAGTAGCTTATTTTTGCAGGACGATTTTTTTAGTTACAGCCCCTTTTTCATTGAGTAGTCTAAGAATATAAACGCCATTAGAATATTCTGACATATCAACCTGTATCCGCTTGTTATAGGTTTGTGTGCTTAATGACTGGTGGAAAATACCTCTTCCAAATTCGTCATAGATTTCCATGTCTTCATATCCATCTCCATTTAATATAACCAAGATTACGCCAGAACTTGGAACAGGGTATATTTCAACCTCAGTATTGATATCAGCTATTGTTTGTATTCCTGCCAGTACTTGAATTGAGTCGCAAACTCCACCATTTGTACAGCCATAAGTACTTACTATGCATACATAATATAAACCTGTGTCAAGATTACTCATAGTTGACTTACTTGAATTTGTAGCAGAGCTATCGAATCCTGTACCCCAGTTATATAAATAACTGTTAGTGTCACCCGGTGGTATTCCACCTGACACATATACTGTTACACTACCGTTTGAACAGCCCGGGCAACCGGTTTTGGTTGATACTATACTGTCGATTTCTAGCGGCTGAGCTGTTTGAATCTTTGCTATTGCCTTAATCGTGCAACCCCTTGAATCTGTAATTATACAAGTGTCATTGCCTGGCAGAAGGCTATCTATGGTAGCAGTAGTGTCTTTATTATTCCATATATAAGTTAACTTGCCTGTTCCACCTAATGGGTTTACTTGTGCTATGCCATAGCCACCAAAGCATCCATTGGTTACTGCAAGGTTTGGTAATATCTGCGCAGGTTGTTTTACAGTATCATACACTGTAATCGTAACTCCTCTTGCATCTGTTATATTACAAAAGTAAATTCCACCTTTCAGGCCTGAAACGGAATCTGTAGTATTGCCATTGCTCCATAAATAACTTACCGGCATTTTAGCCCCCCTCACATTAACTTTAGCGGTTGTATTACTATCACCATAACAGCGAATAGAATCCGTAGCGGCAACAGATGCATACATTATTTCTGTTAGATCTCCGGAAGGATTTTGACCATTACTTGAATTGAAATTCACAAGTACAGAATCTTTCCATGTTAATGGATTAAAACTGAATAATACACCATATCCATTACTTCCACCAAAATAAGTCATACCATAAAAATGTCCATCGCTAGCCTGCATAAGGCTTCCAAATGGCGATTTTCCATTAGGTCCGGTAAAAAAAGTTAGAGCAGTGTCCTGGCCTGTTTTAGGGTTGTATCTGAAAATTGCCCCATTGTACGTACTTCCATTAGAAGCCATACCATATAACGAACTATCTGATGCAAGTAAAAAGGAGCCATAAGGGAAAAAGTAATTACTGCCGAAACTGAATAAAGTGGAATCTTTACCTGTTGTTAAATTGTAGCTGAAAGCCACTCCGGCATTTAACAAGCCGCCTTTCAGCGTCATACCATATAGCATATGTTTTGGTAATATTATAACATTACCCATAGGAGTAGACCCGTTGGTATCATTAAAGTTTACAAGTACAGTATCTGTTAATGTGTTGGGATTAAAACAAAATAATGTTCCCAGCTTATATTGTCCGCCTGCAGAAGCCAATCCATATAACAATCCATTGGTATCCTGTATCAAGCTGCCATTGGGAATAATGCCATGTGCGCTGTCGAAATTATATAATACTGTTTGACTACCGGTTGAAGTATTGAAGTTAAAAAGTGTTCCCAGGTTGTTAGTTCCACCAGTGGAAGTCATTCCATATAACAAGCCATTTTTACCGCGTAATAGATTTCCCATCGGAAACAGACCGTTATTCCCTGTAAAGCTTACCAACACTGAATCTTTACCCGTTTGTGCATTATAACTAAATAATGTACCTGTATTATTTATTCCGCCACCCGAGGTCAAACCATACAGGATACCAGTAGTGTCTTGAATTATATTTCCGTTAGGGTGCGAACAGTCCAATGAATACTGAAAACTAATAGCTACTGAGTCTTTGCTAAATAATGGATCATAACTAAATAATTCACCATCACCATAGGCTCCGCCAAAGTATGTCATTCCATAAAATGGCCCAACAGTTTGGGCGGTAACACAATTATTATTGTGCAACAAGAAATAAAAAAACAGAACAATAATAAAACTCCTTTTCATCCTGCGTTTTTGCTAGTGTGGCATGGCAAAGTTAGCAAACCTTGCCGTAAAGCAGAGTATTAAAAATGCATTACATAAAGATAAAAAACAGGGTCTTTGCTAAAAAAGAAAAATTAGGGAATGAAAACTTTTATAAATTTGCGCTCCTTTTTTAGGGATGAACTGTCGTTTTCAGTATCGTTCTTGCATCGGGAAAGTTCTTTAAATATAGGGAAATTAAGTATTTGCAATGTATATTGCCAGTGTAGCTCAGCTGGTTAGAGCAACTGATTTGTAATCAGTAGGTCGGGGGTTCGAGTCCCTTTACTGGCTCTTTCCGGGCAAACCATTAATAATGGCAGGCCCGGGCAGACAAATATGGTTTGGGGAAATACCAGAGTGGCCAAATGGGACAGACTGTAAATCTGTTGTCTTATGACTTCGAAGGTTCGAATCCTTCTTTCCCCACAAAAAACTAATAGCTTAGGCAAATAGCTGTTAGCAGGTAGTAAAAAGCGGAAGTAGCTCATTTGGTAGAGCATCAGCCTTCCAAGCTGAGGGTGGCGGGTTCGAGCCCCGTCTTCCGCTCATAGTCAATAGGTTGTCCCACATAAGGTGGGACTACTTTTTTGACTATAAATATTAGCCGACTTAGCTCAGTTGGTAGAGCGCGTCCTTGGTAAGGACGAGGTCACGGGTTCAAATCCCGTAGTTGGCTCAGATTTGAGGGAGCAAAAAAAAGTTAATAAATACCGTTACGGGTATATTATTTTTCTTATCTTTGCACCCCCAAAAAATAAATTAGTAAAACCAACCAATTAAAATAAACCAATATGGCAAAGGGTAAATTCGAGCGTACAAAACCTCACGTAAACATCGGAACTATCGGTCACATCGATCACGGTAAAACTACATTAACCGCAGCAATAACAACAGTTCTTGCAAAAAAGGGCTTCTGTGAGGCTCGTGGCTTCGATACAATTGATAATGCTCCTGAAGAAAAAGAAAGAGGTATTACAATCAATACTTCCCACGTAGAATACGAAACTGCTAACAGGCACTACGCTCACGTTGACTGTCCGGGCCACGCTGACTATGTAAAAAACATGGTAACAGGTGCTGCTCAAATGGATGGTGGTATATTGGTTGTTGCCGCTACAGACGGTCCTATGCCTCAAACCCGTGAACACATTCTTTTGGCTCGTCAGGTTGGCGTTCCAAATCTTGTTGTGTTTATGAACAAGGTTGACATGGTTGAAGATCCTGAGTTATTAGACTTAGTTGAAGTTGAAATTCGCGAATTATTAAGTTTCTATCAATTTGATGGAAACAATATTCCTATTATACGTGGTTCAGCACTTGGTGCATTGAACGGCGATCCTAAGGGTGAAGATTCAGTAATGAAACTTATGGATGCAGTGGATTCTTATATCCCTATTCCTACCCGTGAAGTTGACAAGCCATTCCTTATGTCAGTTGAAGACGTGTTCACCATTACAGGTCGTGGTACAGTAGTTACCGGCCGTATTGAGCGTGGCGTTGTAAATACAGGCGAGGAAGTTGAAATAGTAGGTATGCGTGAATCAAGCGTAAAGAGCACTGTAACCGGTGTTGAAATGTTCCGCAAAACCTTAGATCGTGGAGAAGCAGGTGACAACGTAGGTCTCCTACTCCGTGGTATTGAAAAGACAGATGTATGGAGAGGTATGGTTGTGGCTAAGCCAGGATCTATCAACCCGCATACTGAATTTAAAGCTGAGGTTTATGTATTGAAGAAGGAAGAAGGTGGCCGTCATACTCCATTCCATAACGAATACCGTCCACAGTTCTATTTCAGAACTACAGACGTAACAGGTGAAATTAAATTACCTGAAGGTCGCGAAATGGTTATGCCAGGCGATAACGTTACCATGAGTGTGAAACTTATTGTTCCGGTAGCTATGGATAAAGGATTACGCTTCGCTATTCGTGAAGGTGGTAAGACAGTAGGTGCAGGACAGGTAATTGAAGTAATTAAATAAGGGTAAGGGGTATTGGCTATTAGCCAGTAGCTATTAGCCGTTATCAAACGGGTGTAGCTCAATTGGTAGAGTAGCGGTCTCCAAAACCGTTGGCTGGGAGTTCGAGTCTCTCCACCCGTGCACTGATAAATAAATGGAAAATGAGTAAACTAGGAACATACATAGACGAAACAAAGGATGAGCTGGTTAACAAGGTAAGCTGGCCCACATGGCCCGAGCTGCAAAGCAGCGCCATTGTAGTGCTTATTGCTACGTTAATTACCTCATTGGTTATCTTGCTTATGGATGTTAGTTTCAATAAGATAATGACTATTTTTTACCAGTTGTTCCAATAAAATCTAAGCAACATGACCGAAGACGTTAAAATAAGCAAGAAACCTTCTGGAACCGGCAGCGATGCAATGGTTAAGAAATGGTATGTGCTTAGAGCAGTAAGCGGTAAAGAGAAAAAGGTTAAGCAACAAATTGAAATGGAAGTAGGAAGGCTTAAGCTGCAACATTATATTGCACAGGTGCTTATTCCTATGGAAAAGTATATTCAGATAAAGAACGGCAAAAAGCTGAGCAAAGAGAGAAGTTATTTTCCGGGATATGTGTTAATAGAAGCTGCTTTGGTTGGTGAGCTTCCACACGTACTTAAAAGTATTCCGGGTGTAATTGGTTTCCTGGGCAGCAAAAGGGGTGATGATCCTGTGCCGCTTCGTGCATCTGAAGCTAACCGCATATTAGGTAAGGTTGACGAGCTTTCTGAAAGCGATGCTGAAATGAACATTAAGTTCATGGTTGGTGAAAGCATCAAGATCATTGATGGCCCTTTCAACAGCTTTGTTGGTACCATTGAAGAAGTGAACGACGACAAGAAACGCTTAAAGGTGAGTGTGAAGATATTTGGAAGAAAGACTCCACTAGAATTGAGTTACATTCAAGTTAAAAAAGAAAGTTAATAGTTAATATTTTAAATAAAAGTATATCATGGCTAAGGAAGTATCAGGGCTTGTAAAGCTTCAGATTAAAGGCGGAGCAGCTAATCCGGCTCCTCCAATCGGTCCTGCATTAGGTGCAAAAGGTGTGAACATTATGAACTTCTGCAAAGAGTTCAATGCACGCACACAAGACCAGGCTGGAAAAATATTACCTGTAATCATTACAGTATATTCTGATAAGTCTTTTGATTTTATTATTAAAAAGACTCCGGTTGCCGCTCAAATAAAGGAAGTGTTAAAACTGGAATCAGGTTCAGCTGAATCAAACAAGAAGAAAATTGGAAAAATAAATCAGGAGCAAATCAGGAAGATAGCGGAGAATAAGATGTCCGATCTTAACTGCTTTTCTATAGAGTCAGCTGTAGAAATGGTTAAGGGAACGGCACGTAGCATGGGAATTGAAGTAACCAAGTAATTAAACAAGTCATGGCAAAAATCACGAAAAAAAGAAAAGTTGCGCTCAGCAAATACGACCAGAGTAAGGCGTATGATATTGATGCAGCAGCTAAAATAATGAAAGATATTTCAAGTTCTAAGTTCGACGCCTCTATTGAAATGAGCGTAAGACTTGGCATTGATGTAAAACAAGCTAACCAAATGGTTAGAGGTACTGTAACCCTTCCGCATGGAACCGGTAAATCAGTAAAGGTACTTGTGCTCTGCACTCCTGATAAGGAAGCTGAAGCAAAAGCGGCCGGAGCTGATTACGTGGGACTGGATGAGTACATTACTAAAATTAAAGCAGGCTGGACCGATGTGGATGTAGTTATTGCTACACCTTCAACCATGGGTAAAGTAGGTGCTTTAGGTAAAATATTAGGCCCCAGGGGTTTAATGCCTAACCCAAAGATTGGTACCGTTACTATGGATGTGGGCAAAGCAGTTACCGATTCAAAAGGTGGTAAAATTGAATACAAAGCCGATAAGGATGGTATTGTAAGCGTAGCAGTAGGTAAAGTTTCTTTCGATGGAAAGAAGATTGCTGAAAATGCTAACGAATTTGTACAAACCATAGTGAAAGCTAAACCGGCAGCAGCAAAAGGTGCATACATACGCAGCATGTTTATGTCAAGCACAATGAGCCCAAGCGTACAGATTGAAACTAAGTCATTCGGCTTTTAACCTGATCAATAATAACAGGCCATGAACAAAAAAGAAAAAAACCAGATAATAGAAGACTTAACAGCTCGTCTTAATGAGCATAAGAACTTCTATTTAGCAGATACCTCTACCCTTACCGGTGTTAAGGTGAATAACTTCCGCAGAATTTGCTTTGACAAAAAAGTAGAAATGACGGTAGTGAAGAATACCTTATTGCGTAAGGCAATGGAAAAATCGGCTCATGCTGCGGCATTTGAGCCTATGTATGCAACTTTTAAGGGTAACACTGCTGTATTGTTTGGCGAACAGCCAACTGATCCTGCCAGGGTTATTAAGCAATTCCGTGCTGAAAACAGCAAGCCTACTTTAAAAGCAGCTTTTGTAGAAGAAAGCGTATACATTGGAGATGGTGAATTAGATGCATTAAGCGCTCTTAAAACCAAGAACGAACTTATCGCAGATATCATCGCCCTTTTACAATCGCCTGCCAAGAATGTTATTGGCGCCCTGCAATCGGGTGGCAATAAGCTTAGCGGCATAGTTAAGACCCTTTCTGAAAAGAAAGAAAATTAATTTTAAAAAAATATCAACAGAAATTTATTTCGTTACAAAATAAATCTTATCTTTGCGCCCCTTTTTAAATTACTAATCTAAAAAAACAAATACCAATGGCAGACTTAAAAGCATTCGCAGAACAATTGGTTGGCTTGACAGTAAAGGAAGTCAACGAATTAGCAAAAATATTAAAAGATGAACACGGAATTGAACCAGCTGCTGCTGCAGTTGCGGTTGCTGCCGGTGGTGGTGCAGCTGGCGGTGCTGCTGCTCCTGCAAAATCTACATTTGACGTTATCCTGAAAAGCGGAGGTCAAGCTAAGTTACAAGTTGTGAAAGTTGTAAAAGAACTTACAGGCTTAGGCTTAAAAGAATCTAAAGACCTAGTTGACGGAGCACCAAAACCAGTTAAGGAAGGTGTTTCTAAAGAAGAAGCTGAAACTCTCAAAGCTAAGTTAACAGAAGCAGGTGCTGAAGTTGAAGTTAAGTAATCACACTTCACCGCTTCATTCTCATAGGACAAAGTTGCCCAAAACAGGGCAACATTGTCCATTTCTGCCATTGAACGTTCTTTTTAACAGTTTCTACAGATAAGCTTTTATAAGGCTTTTTGCCTTGTAATACCTATCTAACCTTTTAATTCTTCTGTACTATGTCAGCTACAAACAAGAAAAAACAGCGTATCAATTTTTCTACCACTAAGTTCCACACAGATTATCCCGATTTTCTTGATATACAGGTACAATCTTTTAAGGATTTCTTCCAATTAGAGACCACACCTGAAAATCGTAAAAATGAAGGCTTGTATAAAGCTTTCATGGAAAATTTCCCAATTAGCGACGCACGTAATGTATTCGTGTTAGAGTTTCTCGATTATTTCGTAGATCCTCCTCGCTATACTATGGATGAGTGTATAGAAAGGGGCTTGACCTATAGCGTTCCTCTTAAATCTAAGATGAAGCTTTATTGCAACGACCCTAACCACGTTGACTTTGAAACCATTATACAGGATGTGTACTTAGGTACTATTCCATATATGACCCCACGTGGGACATTTATCATTAACGGCGCAGAACGCGTTGTTGTATCGCAATTGCACCGTTCACCGGGTGTGTTCTTCGGCCAAAGCCGCCACCCGAACGGAACCAAATTGTATTCTGCCAGGATCATCCCTTTCAAAGGAGCCTGGATGGAGTTTGCAACCGATATAAACAATGTTCTTTACGCTTATATCGATCGTAAAAAGAAATTACCGGTAACAACCCTGTTCAGGGCTATCGGTTTTGAAACAGATAAGCAAATACTTGAGCTCTTCGGTCTTGCCGATGAAATAAAAGTGAGCAAAGCAGCCCTTGAAAAAGCGGTTGGCCGTAAGCTTGCTGCGAGGGTACTTCGTACATGGGTTGAAGATTTTGTGGATGAAGACACCGGTGAAGTAGTATCTATCGAACGTAACGAAGTTGTTGTAGAACGTGAAACCATTCTCGAAGAACAACACGTAGAGCGTATTCTTAATTCTAAGGCTGAATATATTATTCTGCATAAAGAAGACAAGAAATCGATTGACTATGCTATCATCTATAGCACATTACAAAAGGATACAACCAACTCTACAAAAGAAGCGGTTCACTTTATTTACCACTTATTAAGAAGCACCGAGCCACCTGATGAAGAAACCGCACGTGGTATCATCGACAAGCTCTTCTTCTCCGACAAGAGGTATGATTTAGGTGAAGTAGGCCGTTTCCGTATCAACAAGAAGTTAAATCTTCAAACCCCTGATACTACAAGGGTGTTGACACGTGAAGATATTATTGCAATTGTAAAGTACCTTATTGCTCTTATTAACTCTAATGCCGATGTGGATGACATTGATCACTTAAGCAACAGACGTGTAAGGACAGTAGGCGAACAGTTATATGCTCAGTTTAGCGTTGGTCTTGCTCGTATGTCAAGGACAATACGTGAAAGAATGAACGTAAGGGATAACGAAGTATTTACTCCGCTTGACCTTATCAATGCTAAATCACTGACTTCAGTTATTAACTCGTTCTTCGGAACAAACCAGTTATCACAGTTCATGGATCAAACCAATCCATTATCTGAGATCACTCACAAGCGCAGGTTATCTGCCATTGGCCCCGGCGGCTTGTCGAGAGAAAGAGCAGGTTTCGAGGTTCGTGACGTACACTATACCCACTATGGCCGTATGTGTCCGATAGAAACTCCTGAAGGTCCAAACATTGGTCTAATATCGTCATTGTGCGTATTTGCTAAGATCAACCCGCTTGGGTTTATCGAAACACCTTACCACCCTGTAGAAGGAGGCAAAATAGATCCTTCAAAGGAACCTATTTACCTTACTGCAGAAGAAGAAGACAACCAAATTATTGCTCCTGCTAACACTCCAATATCCGATAAGGGTATGCTGGAAGATAGCAAGGTGAAAGTTCGTCAGAAAGGCGATTTTCCAATTATTGAAAAGAATAAAGTGCAACTGATGGATGTTGCAGCTAATCAAATTGCATCAATAGCAGCATCGCTCATTCCGTTCCTGGAGCATGATGATGCTAACCGTGCACTGATGGGCTCAAACATGCAACGCCAGGCGGTTCCTCTTATGAGGCCTGAATCACCTATCGTAGGTACAGGTCTTGAAGAAAGCGTAGCTAAATTCTCTCGCGTACTTGTTGCTGCAGAAGGCAATGGTACTGTAGAAAGAGTTGATGCTAAAGAAATAGTAATTCGTTACACCCGTACCGAAGAAGAAAAACTGATGAGTTTTGAGGATGACGTTAAAGGATATTCTCTTACTAAGTTCAGGAAAACCAACCAAAGCACCTCTGTTACATTACGCCCTGTTGTTAAGAAAGGCGAAAAGGTAACCAAGGGACAAGTGCTTTGCGAAGGATATTCTACCAAGGATGGTGAACTGGCACTCGGCCGTAACCTGAAAGTGGCATTCATGCCATGGAAAGGGTACAACTTTGAGGATGCTATCGTTATATCTGAAAAAGTAGTACGTGAAGACTTATTCACTTCAATTCACATTGATGAATACGCTCTTGAAGTACGTGATACACGCCGTGGCCCTGAAGAACTTACACCTGATATCCCTAATGTTAGCGAAGAAGCTACCAAGAATCTGGATGAGAAAGGTATTATCCGTGTTGGTGTAGAAGTACACGAAGGCGATATCCTTATCGGTAAGATCACTCCTAAGGGCGAAAGCGATCCTTCACCGGAAGAAAAACTGTTGCGCGCCATATTTGGTGACAAGGCAGGCGATGTGAAAGATGCATCATTACGTGTTCCTTCAGGTGTTGAAGGTATGGTAATTGACCGCAAGCTTTTCGCTAAGTACATGAAGGATAAGAAGACGAAAGCGGACGAAAAGGTAGTTATTGAAAAAATAGATAAAGAACATGACCACGCTTCTGCTGAGCTTAAAGCTAAGCTTGTAGACAAGTTGTTTATTGTTCTGAATGGAAAGGTATCGAATGGTGTGGTAAATAACCTGAAAGAAGAGATTATTGCTAAAGGAACCAAGTACACACAAAAGATACTTGAAAAGGTTAATTTCCTTGAAGTTAATCCTAAGCGTTGGACACACGATAAAGACAAGAACGCTATTATAGAACAGATCATTCACAACTATACATTAGCATACAACGAATTGCTTGGTATTAACAAGCGCCAGAAGTTTGCTATAACTGTAGGTGATGAGCTACCAGCTGGTGTTAACCAGGTATCGAAAGTTTACCTGGCACAAAAACGTAAGCTGAAAGTGGGCGATAAAATGGCGGGACGCCACGGTAACAAGGGTGTTGTTGCTCGTATTGTAAGGGAAGAAGATATGCCTTTCCTTGAAGACGGCACACCGGTTGACGTAGTGCTTAACCCGCTTGGTGTACCTTCTCGTATGAACCTTGGACAGATCTATGAAACTGTATTAGGATGGGCCGGAGAGAAATTGGGTGTGAAATTTGCAACCCCTATTTTCGACGGTGCAACTCTTGACCAGATCAACGAATGGACAGAAAAAGCAGGTGTACCTGCATATGGAACTACTTACTTGTGTGATGGTGGAACAGGCGAACGCTTTGATCAACCTGCTACAGTAGGTATTATATATGTTCTTAAGCTTGCACACATGGTTGACGATAAGATGCACGCGCGTTCTATCGGTCCTTACTCACTCATCACACAACAACCTCTTGGCGGTAAGGCACAATTTGGTGGCCAGCGTTTCGGGGAAATGGAAGTGTGGGCACTGGAAGCATTCGGAGCATCTCATATACTCCAGGAAATGCTTACCATAAAAGCCGATGACGTGATAGGTAGGGCGAAGAGCTACGAAGCTATAGTGAAAGGCGATAACTTGCCTACACCGGGTATCCCAGAGTCATTCAACGTGTTGTTGCATGAGTTACATGGCTTAGGACTTGAAATAAAAATGGACTAAAGGAAATTTAAGAAATAAGATTTGGGATTTAAGATTTAATAATCAAGGACCCCAAATCAAACTTCTAAAATCAAACTTCTAAAATCATAAAAAAATATGGCTTCTTCGAGAGAACAAAAACAAAGAAGTAACTTCACTAAAGTTACCATAAGCCTTGCATCTCCAGAAAGGATACTTGGCCGTTCACATGGTGAGGTTTTAAAGCCTGAGACTATTAACTACCGTACCTACAAGCCGGAACGTGATGGCTTGTTTTGCGAGCGTATTTTCGGTCCTACCAAGGATTGGGAATGCCATTGCGGAAAATACAAGCGTATCCGATACAAAGGAATCATCTGCGACCGTTGCGGTGTAGAGGTTACTGAAAAGAAGGTACGTCGTGAGCGTATGGGCCACATTTCTTTGGTGGTACCTGTTGCACACATTTGGTATGTACGTTCTTTACCTAGCAAAATAGGCTATTTGCTCGGTCTTTCTACCAAAAAACTTGAAATGGTGGTGTACTATGAAAAGTATATCGTTATTCAGGCTGGTATAAAGGAATCAGAAGGTATTAAGATGAATGATTTCTTAAGCGAAGACGAGTACCTGAGGTTACTTGATACTTTGCCTAAAGAAAATCAACACTTAGATGATAATGACCCAGGCAAGTTCATTGCTAAGATGGGTGGTGATGCATTATATGAATTATTAAAGCGCATCGACCTTGAATCACTTGCATATGAATTGCGCCACAAGGCAAATACAGAAACTGCACAACAACGTAAAAATGAAGCGCTGAAAAGACTTCAGGTTGTTGAAGCTTTCCGCAGAGCGAATACACACGTAGATAACCGTCCGGAATGGATGGTTCTTAAGGTGCTTCCGGTTATCCCTCCTGAATTACGCCCACTGGTGTTGTTAGATGGTGGAAGATTTGCCACATCTGATTTGAATGACTTATATCGCCGTGTTATCATACGTAACAACCGTTTGAAGAGGCTCATCGAGATCAAAGCTCCTGAGATTATCTTGCGTAACGAAAAACGTATGTTACAGGAATCTGTTGATGCATTGCTTGATAATTCACGCAAATCAACAGCTACTAAAACAGAA
>Ga0210388_10000970_pt1 | contig 22714 bp, 27 predicted proteins | sample IncBWC19OmetaG_FD_155485 | JGI IMG/M metagenome (GOLD analysis project Ga0210388, IMG submission 155485) | Forest soil microbial communities from Barre Woods Harvard Forest LTER site, Petersham, Massachusetts, United States - Inc-BW-C-19-O ...
GGTTCATTTACAGTCTCGGCTTCGATTACCGTCTCGGGTTCGCTTGCAGGCGCATTTTCGCCGGCAAATGCAGCTTCCGCCAGCGGCGGAGCCTGCGCGTTCTGCTTCTGGAAGCATGAACGGCACAGAACCGGCCGTCCCTGGGTCGGCTTGAAGGGCACCGTGGTCTCAGCGCCGCACTCGGAGCAAGTAGTTCGCGTCTCTGAGCGCACTCTGGGCCCACCGCGCACCTTCTTGGCTTTGCATTGCTTGCAGTGCTTAGGATCGTTCTTGAATTGTTTATCGTGGAAGAACAACTGTTCGCCAGCGGTGAACACAAACTCAGCGCCACAATCGTTGCACTTCAATACTCTGTCGTTGAATTCCATGGCCGGCTTCCCGGAAGATGGGAAACAGAACGAAATCGGCCTTGATTGTTGCAATTTCGCCGGTCCCGTTTCCCTGTCTTCGTTCTTGCTTTCACAACAAGGGCCCGGGCCGCAACAAGTCCAGCGGCAAACTAATTTATCTTCCCGAAAGTTGGAAGACTCGAATTACTCTATCACGCGACTTAAGCATGGAACGGTCGCTTGCTAAACGTTGAGGGGTAAGGCCGCCCCGGCTGGGTCTGACTTGCTGGAGATATGCCGCCTGAATGCAGCGGAGATCGCCGGGGCGCCATCGATTGATTACGACTGTGAGATCAGTCGGCTTCTTTGCGAGCTTTCTTGCGATTCCGCTTGCGTGCCAATGCTGCCTTCACGCGGCGCTTCTCACCGGGCTTCAGATAGTAGGAGTGACGCTTCACTTCCTTGATAATGTCCTCCTGCTGTACCTTCCGCTTGAACCGGCGCAGCGCATTTTCGAGCGGCTCACCCTCTTGAATGCGAACCTCTGCCAAGAAATCCCACCTCCAAACCCGCCTAATGGCTCTTCTATGATAGCGGAATACTTCGGTTTCTGCATTAAACTGGCTTTGAAGGGCCTCCATTCCATGATTCGCAGCTACCAGGGCCGCACTCCCCATGTTCACTCCACCTGCTACATTGACCAGTCCGCCCAACTCATCGGCGACGTCACCCTCGGCCAACGCTCCTCGGTATGGATGAACGCCGTGCTGCGCGGAGACGTGAACTCGATCCGCGTCGGCTCCCACTCCAACATCCAGGACTGCGCCGTGCTGCATGGCCAGCGTAACCTCTATTCGGTGGTGGTGGGCGACTGGGTCACCATCGGACACAACGCCACCGTCCACGGATGCACCGTGGAAGACGAGTGCCTCATAGGCATCGGCGCCCGGGTGCTCAATGACTGCCGCATCGGCGCCGGTTCCATCATTGCTTCGGGCGCGGTGGTTCCCGAGCACACCGTCGTCCCGCCGCGCACGCTTTGGGCCGGCGTTCCCGCCAGGCTTCGCCGAGAGCTCTCGGACAAGGATCGCGCCCTCATCCTCGAGTACGCCCAGAATTACCTCGACTACACCGAGTTCTATCTCAACGAGCCGCGCAGTTGATTGATTTTGCATGGCGGCCTGTTGGGCAGCCTCGCCTAAAGGTCTGTTGCCAGAACCGTAACGCCAAGCTCCGGCTCCAGTTCCACGCCCTTCATCCAGACGATGCGGCCCTCCAGCTCCAGCACCGGCCAAACCGCCCGCGCGCTTCCTGTAACCTTAAGCCGCTCCAGCACTTCCTTCACTTTGCGCTGCCCGCCGGAGTAGCGCAGCCGCACACGGTCGCCCGGCTTCCAATTTCGCAGCGTCGCTAGTCCCACAGTCCCAGCGGCCTCAATTCGCATGCAGAGGCCAAACGCCGGAGCTGTAATCTCTCCCGGGATCGCCGCGCTGTACTCAGGAACCGCCCCCGAAGCGCCCGCTCCCGCCGAAATTGCCTCGACCGTCAGCCTCAGCTCGCGCGGCGTTCGCTCCCCACGCAGCCCATGGGCCAGCTCGCGTTTTTGTCCGGCGCGGCCTTCGAGCGCCAGCGACCGCAGCGCTTCTGTCGCCTGAAAATCGAGCGCCGCGCCCAACTGCGCCGCCGCATGCCGCAACAGCCTCCGCTGCAACGCAGGGGCCAGGGCCGCCAGTCGCGTAACGTCCAGGGCCAGCCCATCCCCTGAAGCCCGGCCACCGCCCCGGACCGGCTTCCCGGCCAGCAGGATTTGCGGGGCCAGCCGCGCCAGTTCCGCCTGCCACCAGGCTTCCTCATCCCGCGCCAACATAGCGATCTGGGACATGTGCTCCCGCAGCCGTGGATTCCACCCCTCCAGCAGCGGCAGCAACTCATGGCGAATGCGATTCCGCGTAAACGCCGTGTCGCGGTTCGAAGAGTCTTCGCGCCAGGCCTGTCGCAGCGTCTTCAGATACGCCTCAACCTCGGCCCGGGTTGCGCCCAGCAGCGGACGCACAATCCGCCCCTCGGGAAACTCCACTACCGGATGAATGCCGCTCAGCCCTTCGGTCCACGCACCGCGGAGGAACTTCGCGCACACCGTTTCTGCCTGGTCGTCAAGCGTGTGCCCCGTAGCCACGGCATCCACCGCGCCTTCCGCCATGAGGCGGCGAAACCATCCATAGCGCAGCCGCCGCGCAGCCTCTTCAATCGACTCCCCGGCCTTTTCCGCCGCGACATCTACCTTTGCCCCGTGAAAGGGAAGTCCGAGGTCCGCGGCCAACCCGCGCACGAATTCTAGATCGCCGTCCGCCTCCGCGCCGCGCAAGCCATGGTGCAGATGCGCCGCATGAAGCACCAGCCCCAGCTCTCCGCTTCGCTCATGCAGCGCCCGCAGCAGTGCCACCGAGTCCGCGCCGCCGGAAACCCCCACCGCCAGACGCAGCCCCGGCCTCAGCAGAGATGTATCTATCGGCAACGGAATTAGACGCAGCGCACGCATCCCAGAATCATAAGGCGTCTGTTAGCTTTGACCCACTGCCGCGCAAGCATCGTCCGGTTACACTGGCCGAGGATTGCGCTCCTCAAACCCGCGCTGGTGCCAGTAAGGATAGGTCAGCGGAACCTCGCTCGCCTTATCCAGCCCCGCAACCTGTTCGGCGGTGAGGTCCCATCCCTCTGCGGCAAGATTCTGGCGCAACTGCTCTTCGTTGCGCGCGCCAATAATCACGGATGAGACGGTCGGCCTCTGCAGCAGCCAGTTCAGCGCGACTTGAGGAACCGTCTTGCTTGTCTCCGCGGCTACCTTGTCCAGCGCATCCACCACGGCATACAAATGCTCCTCCGGCACCTGCGGTCCGAGGTCGGCGGTCTTATGCAGCCGGCTCAACTCCGGCAGCGGCTGGCCGCGGCGGATCTTTCCTGTGAGCCTGCCCCAACCCAGCGGACTCCAAACCAGCGCCCCGACCTTTTGATCCAGGCCGAGCGGCATCAGCTCCCACTCATATTCCCGGCTCAGCAGCGAGTAGTACACCTGGTGCGCCACAAACGGCGTCCATCCATACCGTTGCGCCACGGCCAGCGACTTCATCAGATGCCATCCGGAAAAATTCGACGCCGCGATGTAGCGCACTTTGCCCTCGCGGACGAACTTGTTCAGCGTGTCCTGCACCTCTTCAACGGGAGTCAGCGCGTCAAACCCATGCAGGTGGTAGATGTCCACATAGTCCGTCCCGAGACGCCGCAGACTGCATTCCAGCGACCGCCGCAAATGGTAGCGCGACGAACCCACATCGTTTGGCCCATCGCCAAACCGGAACGTCGCCTTGGTGGAGATCAGCGCGCGGTCGCGCTTGCCCTCAAGCGCCTTGCCCAGCACTTCTTCAGAGCGGCCGTCAGAATAAATGTCAGCCGTGTCGAACAGATTCACCCCGGCTTCGAAGCAGACGTCGATCAGCCGCCGCGCCTCGTCCACCTGAGTCGATCCCCACTCTTTGAAGAACTCCGTAGCCCCGCCGAACGTCCCGGTGCCAAAACTCAACGCAGAAACCTTGAGGCCGGAGCCTCCCAACAGTCGATATTCCATGCCGGTTTGGATGCGGGATTGTTTGGAAGGGTGCAGATGGATGGCGCTTGCGGTGTGGACTACTGCTGAGGGCTTTGGAGGGAGTTAGCCCCGCTCCACGAAATCGACGACAGCCTGCGCAAACATCTGCGGAGCAGTAATAGTGGCGTGGTGCTCCTGTCCCTCAAGCACTCCCAATGTCGCACAAGGCAGCGCGGCCAGAACGGCCCTCGCAGCGGCTTTCAGCCACAACGGGCTCTCCGACCCCATCAGCAGCAACGTTCTCGTCTGCACCGTGCTCACTCGCTCCGCAACCAGCGGCTGCCCCCAAAGCTCCCAGTCCTGGGGGATCGCGTGCGCTACGCTGCGCAACTGCTCCCAGCCCGGACCAACCTCCATCGCGGCAATCTGATCCTCTGAAAACTCTACAGTCTGGCGAATGGCCATGCGAATCACCTCGTCGCGGTCGCCGGCTGCCAGTAGAGACTTCATCTGCTCCAGCACCTCCGGCCCAGGCCGCGCGCGGGCCCCCTCAATTAGAAATGCAGGCTCGTAAAGAACAAGGCTGAGCAGGTCATTGGTTCGCTCCGCTGCCGCGAGCGCCAGCATTCCACCTGCGGAGTGTCCCAGCAGATGCGCCGGTTCGCCAATCGCCGCGAGCATCGCCGCAACGTCTTCCACCTCGCGCTCCACGGAATACGGCGGAGTGTTCCCGCTCTCTCCGCGTCCGCGCCGGTCGTATGTATACACTGTAAACTTCTGCGCCAGCAGCGGAACAACATAATACCAGGCAAGATGATCGCAAACCCCGCCATGCACCAAGAGCAATGGCGGCCCGGACCCTTCCCGCCAGAAGGCGATACGCGTACCATCCGCCGATGTCACATTCTCCACGGTGGTGCTCCTTTACCTCGCTGCTCAGTTACACAGCGCTACTACGTCTTGCCGCTTCTTTCTCGAGGCGCAGTTTTGTTGTTGCCGTCGCCGATCCCAAATGCCCGCCAGAAGGACTCCGCCGCTACTCTCCCAAAATCAAACGGCCCTGCGTGCGCTTCCTTGTGAAAGACGTGCCCATACAGCAGAGGCCCTAGCAGCAACGCCATCGCCGAATCCATCTCCACCGACGCCGGCAGCAGCCCGCGCTTGATGGCCCGCCGCAAAATCCGCTTCAGGCACACGCGCGACGGCTCCATCACCCGGTGCCGCCAGGCCTCGCCGAACTCCTGATGCACCGCCGAATACGCAATCATCGCTGGCATCATCCGCTCCCGCGCCGCGTCGAACTCGTCGGGCGGCCTTCGGCTCAAGACTGTAGTCAGGTCGCTGCACACATCTCCCGAGTCCACATCCTCCGGATCACGCCCCATCCCGTTGACCATCAGCATTACGTCGATCAGCAGCGCTTCTTTATTAGGCCAGTGGTTGTAGATGGTTGCCTTGCTCACACCGGAAGACTGCGTGATGGCATCCATGCTGGTGGCATCGATGCCGCGCTCGCCAAATAACGCAAGGGCTGCGCGCAGTACCCGGTCGTGCGCTTCCTCACTCCGCTGTCGCGCCATGGTTAGATCTCGATCTTCGAGAAGCGCCAGGCTCCAATCACAATGAACAGCACCGCTACGGCTGCCAGCACCTCGAAATCAATCATCGCGCCGTAATGAGCCTTGTCGATCAGAACCGCCCGCATCCCGTCGATCCCGTAAGACAGCGGATCCACCATGGTCACGGCTCCAAGCACCTTCGGCAGCCCGTCCAGGGGAAACAGCGCGCCAGAGAGAAAGAAGATCGGCATTACCAGGAAGTTCATGATCAGCTGGAATCCCTGCATGTCTTGCAAGCTCGATCCCACTGCCACGCCGAGCCCTGCGAATACAGTGGCGATCAGCAGCATGAAGCCGAGAGCCAGTGGGACGTTCATCAAGTGCAGCGGTCTAAATCCCGCAATCACGCAGACGATCGTGACTAGCAGCCCTTGCAATACCGCGACGGTTGCCCCGCCCAGCGTGCGCCCGATCATGATTTGAAGCCGCGGAACCGGTGCTACCAGCGTCTCTTTCAAGAATCCGAACTGCCTGTCCCACAAGAGGCCAAGCCCTGAAAAAATCGAAGAGAACAAGACCGTCATTCCGATTACACCCGGCGCAACAAATTGCAAGTAGTTTCCCTGGCCGGCGCGCTGAAACACCGGGCCCAGCCCAAACCCCAGCACCAGCAGATAGAGCAGCGGCTGCCCCAATGAGGCGAGCAGTTGCACCCGCGAACGCGTATATCGTTTCAACTCTCGCAGCCACAAAATATAGATCGCGCTCATCGCCTGCCTCCTTGCCACATCTTTGCAAACTGCCGCATCTGGTCGGCCGATCCGGCGCTCTCATCGCGGATGGTCGACCCCGTCAACGCGAGAAACGCCTCTTCGAGTGTCTCCGTCTTGGTCTGCTCCTTGATCTGCTGCGGCGTCCCTTGCGCCACCAGTTTCCCGTGGTCGATGACACCGACGCGATGCGCCACGCGATCCGCTTCGTCCATGTAGTGCGTGGTCAAAAACACGGTAACTTTCTCTGCCTCGTTCACTTTCTTCACATGCGTCCACAGTTGGTTGCGGCTCTGCGGATCGAGCCCCAGCGTTGGTTCATCGAGAAAGAGAATCTTCGGCGTGTGCAGAAATCCGCGCGCAATTTCAAGCCGCCGCTTCATGCCGCCGGAAAACTTCTTTACCTGATCCTTGCGCCTTTCCCATAGCTCAAACTGCTTCAGCAGCGCTTCCGTCCGCTGCCTGCGCACCTTGTGCGGCACGTGGTAAAGCACGCCGTGGATCTCCATGTTTTCTTCGGCCGTCAAATCGCCATCGAGGCTGGGGTCCTGAAACACGATGCCGAATCGCCTCCGGACTTCGTTCTGCTTGACTTCAGGATTCAAGCCGTCCAGCTCGATCGCCCCGCTGGTCGGCTTCAGCAGCGTAGTCAACATCTTGATGGTGGTCGTCTTTCCCGCACCGTTCGGCCCCAGGAAGGCGAAAATCTCCCCCTCCGCCACCTCAAACGAAACATCATCCACGGCAGTAAACGCGCCAAACTTCTTCACCAGATTCTGCACACGAATCATAGGCAAATCTCCAGAAATCTAATACTGAACGGTTTAGTTTAGTTTGTCAATAAAGAACTCTTCCTGAATTGGATTCTTTCCGGCACACAAATCCCCGCGCCCCATCCATGCGCTTTTTCTCTGGCGCATGGGTGGGAAGCCACGAATCCCGTCCCGCGAATAGATTTCGCTTGCTATTCGCTTATATTGTAGCTACAATTAAATTGTGTTCGTCTGGGACGAGGCAAAGCGAGAGTCCAACGTGGAGAAGCACGGGCTCGACTTCAGAGACGCTCATCTCGTCTACGACGATCCGGACAAGCTCACCTACGACACCAGCCGTCAGGGCGAGCACCGGTTGCTTGATCTGGCGATTGCCGCAGTCCACAGACGCTTGCTGGCCCTGATTTACACCGAGCGCGGAAACGATGTCCGCGTAATTTCATTTCGGCCCGCTTCAAGAGAGGAACGCGAACAGTATGAGCACGACAAAATCTAAAACCGATTGGAGTCGCGTTCTGGCCTTCAAAGAAAGCGCGATCATACCCTACGAGCCCGAAGACGGCCCCTACGACCCCAACGACACCGAAGCCGCCCGCGCCTGGTTGGCGAAGGCCGATCTCATTCTCCACGGCAAAGTCGTCCGCCGAGGCAAACGCGGCCCCCAAAAGACTCCGACGAAGAGGCTGGTCTCCTTGCGCCTGTCGCCTGAGGTGATTGACCACTTCAAATCGACCGGTCCCGGCTGGCAGACGCGGATTGACAGTACGTTGTTGGAGTCGATCAAGCACAGGGCATAACGACGCTCAAAGCTGCGCCTTCGCTATACCCCTGTTTTCTTCCTTGTGAAGTTGAATAGCTTTGTCGATCTCCTTGCTGCTTGGTGTTCTTCAGCTTTTGCTGTAACACCAAGATCGAGTGCGGCTTCGTCCTGAAGCCAATCCAATAAGGTTCTTGATTGCTCGGCAAGATTGGAAATCTGGCCTGAAACGATTTCTATGTTTCTATCGAGGCTCTTGATTTCTTTGTCGGTCGCAATGCCAGCTCTATCGCTCATGGACTCAAATAGACCAAGATTTCCTTTGAGCTTTTGTGCCTGTAATTTTGTATTCTTGAGAAATTCATCAATCTTCTTTTCGCCTTCTTTGTTCTGGCGAAAATTAGCAAGAAAAATGCAATTTGCGCATGCTATCGATATTTCTTCGAGAGCTTGTTCTAGTTCAGTGGCGACTCTGTTCGCTATCTTTCCATTCCATCCATTTAACGGGGTGAAATTCGTGATATGAAAAACATTCGCGACGCCGCGCAATAAGGCACTCCATTCTGCCTTCTTTTGGTCGAGAATCCACTCTTCGTGCCCGGCCTTCTGATTTCGCTCCCATTGCTTCTGCTCCGATTTGCGGTTTTGAACGAACGACCACACCGCAATCAAGGTCCCGCCAGCGACAGGAAGGACGTTCTGCACCCACCACTTCCAAAGAGGGTCCGGTGCAGCCTGCGCACACTGGACGACGACCGGCGCTTCGGTTACCCAGTCAATGAAAACAGCGGCTATCGAAGCAGCATGAAGGATCATCGCTCCCACCTTGTATCCTAAGAAGTTGCCCCAAAGGTTAACATCATGAGCCAAACCATCAAAGCCGTCCGCGGCACTCGCGATCTGCTGCCGCCGGAGACGGCGCTCTGGAACCGCATTGAAGCTACGGCCCGCGCTGTCTTTGCTCGCTATAACTTCGGCGAGATTCGCACGCCCATCTTTGAGGACACTGGCCTCTTTGCTCGCGGTGTGGGCGAAGAGACCGACATCGTTTCCAAAGAAATGTACACCTGGGAAGATCGCGCGCGGGCGCAGTCGGAAAAGACGCAGTCGCTTACTCTGCGCCCGGAGAATACCGCTGGCGTAGTGCGCGCATATATCGAACACCAACTTGGCGAAACCGGCCAGTTGCAAAAGCTCTATTACATTGGGCCGCAGTTCCGGCGGGAGCGGCCGCAGAAGGGACGCTACCGGCAGTTCTCGCAGATCGGCGCAGAGGTGATTGGGCCACCTTCCGCCGGAAGCGAGAGTCCGTTGCGCGACGCGGAGGTCCTGGAGATGCTGGCTACGCTGTTGGACGAGCTCGGCATTACCGGATGGAAGCTTGAATTGAATTCGGTAGGTTCTGCCACAGATCGGGCCCGCTATAACGAGACGCTTCGCGCCGCTCTCGTTCCCCTCGTCGGCCAAATGTGCGAGGACTGCCAGCGCCGCGCGGTGACCAACCCGCTGCGCGTGCTCGACTGCAAGGTTCCGGCCGATCAACCCATCATCGACACGCTGCCGGTCATTGCCGACTCGCTCGACGAGGCATCGAAGACTCACTTCGCGGCGGTCCTTGCGGCGCTCGACGCAGCCGGCGTGCCGTACACGCGCAATCACCGCCTGGTACGCGGCTTGGACTACTACACGCGCACTACCTTCGAGTTCACACACGGCGGCCTGGGCGCGCAGAACGCTCTGCTCGGCGGCGGACGCTACGACGGACTGAGCGAGGCCATCGGCGGTCCGAAGGCTCCGGGAATCGGATTCGCAATGGGCGAGGACCGGCTTGTGCTGACTTTGCTAGCCCTGGAAGCAGCCCGTCAGGACGAGAAAGCAGCGGCATTTATCGCGCCGCTGGCAGACGCGAAGGACGAAGCTGCCCTCACTCGCATCAATGCTGCGGCGCTGGCCCTGGCTCGCGAGCTGCGCCGTGCCGGACTGCGTGTCGAATTGGGAGACGGCAGCTTTCGGCTCAAGAAATCATTTGAGACCGCCGACAAGACGGCCCGCGCCATCGTCATCCTGGGCGAAGACGAGCTCCAATCCGGTATCCTGACAGTGAAGACTTTCTCGACAGGCGTACAGACAAAGGTTCCTCGCGCGGAGTTGGCGGCGTTTCTCAACCAAGAACCAGCGGATTGAGGGTTGTGGGCTCCCACCCCAGGCGCAAAAAGCAAAAACGCGCCGAGGATGGGGCACCCGATCATTCGTAAAACCCGGCGGAAAAATAAAAGGACAGACGTAGTGCTCGATTTTCTAGGCAGTCTCGAACGTACTCATCTTTGCGGCGAATTGCGCGCCGCTAACGCAGGCCAGCAAGTCGTGCTCATGGGCTGGGTCAATCGGCGTCGCGACCACGGTAACCTGATCTTTCTCGATCTGCGCGACCGCTCCGGCATTGCGCAGATTGTCCTCGATAAAGAGCTCACACCCGACGGCCACTTGAAAGGCGAGCAGGTGCGGCCCGAGTACGTTGTCGCGGCTGTCGGCACGGTTGCTCTGCGCGATAAGGACGCAATCAACCCCAAAATGCCTACCGGCGAAATCGAGATTGAGGCGACACAGCTGCTTGTGCTCAACGACACGCGGCTGGCGCCGTTCTCGCCCTCCGAAGAAGCCATTCAGAACGAAGAAGTCCGGCTCAAATATCGCTACATCGACCTGCGCCGGCCGGAGATGCAGCGGAACTTCCGTCTGCGTCATGAGATTACGCGCGCCATTCGCGAGTCGCTCAGCGAGCAGGGATTTCTGGAGATCGAAACTCCCATTCTGACCAAGTCCACGCCTGAGGGCGCACGCGATTTTCTTGTTCCCAGCCGCGTGCATCCGGGAGAGTTTTACGCGCTGCCGCAGTCGCCGCAAATCTTCAAACAGATTCTGATGATCAGCGGGTTCGACCGCTATTTCCAGATCGCGCGCTGCTTCCGCGACGAGGATCAGCGCGCCGATCGCCAGCTTGAATTCACCCAGGTCGACCTGGAGATGAGCTTCCCGCACCAGGAGACGGTCTTCGCGGTTGTTGAGCAGTTTCTCGCCGCGGCCTTTTCTGCGGCGGGCGTCACGCTACCGACGCCCTTCCCGCGCATCACTTACGACGATTCGATGCGCCGATTCGGCTCCGACAAGCCCGATCTGCGCCTGCCCGGTCTGACCGATGTGCGCGCGGCATTTACCGATGAGGCTCTGGCCACGCTGCAGATCGATCCGGCGCTGCCGGTTGTTGCGCTGCGCATTCCCAACGTCGGCGAACTCAGCCGCAAGGAGCGCGAAGATAACCATCCGGTTTTCGACCAGAAGAAGGGCGCCAAGTTCATTGACGATTTCAAGCGCCTGGCCAAGGGCCTGCCGGAGAGCGCCGCGAAGGTGCGCGAGTTGGCGGGCGCTGCCGAGGCCGACTTCGTAATTATTGTTGCCGGCGACCCCGCTCATCCGGTCAAGGCAAGCGACACCAAGTTCGAGGGGCGACTCTCCGAACGCGAAATCAACGTCTACTCCGCCGCGGGCAACTTCCGCACCGAGCTGGCCAAGAAGTACGCCGAAAGGCATAAGGCTTTTCACGTAACGGAGAAAGTGGTTGAGGACGCGCACGCCCGCAACTCGACAAATCCAATTGAAGGAAACGCTGCCTTCAATCCCATCTGGATCGTCGACTTTCCCATGTTCGAATACGATCTGGCCACGCAGAAGTGGATGCCTATGCATCATCCCTTCACCGCGCCGCACGAGCACGACATGGCGAATCTCATCACCGATCCAGCTAGCGTTCGCGCCAACTGCTATGACCTGGCCATGAACGGACTTGAGCTGGGATCGGGCTCGATACGAATTCATCGCAAGGATATTCAGCAGCAGATATTTCAGTCGCTGGGCATCAGCGACGCGGAAGCTCGCGCGCGTTTCGGCTTTTTCCTTGACGCGCTGGAATACGGCACTCCGCCGCACGGCGGCATCGCTCTTGGCCTTGACCGCATTGTGATGCTGCTGGCCGGCGCGCCCAGCCTGCGCGAAGTAATCGCGTTCCCCAAAACCGCCAAAGCCATCGACCTGATGGCCGACACGCCGACGACGGTGACCGAGCAGCAGCTGAAGGAACTGCACATTCGCGTGGCGCCGAAGAGCTAGCGGAATCGGCGGTGAGGTTTTGCGAGACGATTATTCGTCGGTAGTTAAGCAGAAACAAGCCGTCCGGAATCGTGCGACCGCCGTTGTGGCCTCCGTTGGAGCCGACTATCGGCGCCTAATCCAAATGGCCCGGATTCCGGCCACAATGAACCCGACCCCGACTAGAAAAATCGTCCAGGATACGAGGTAGATTGCGCCCTGCTGCGTTTCATTGGAGGCCCGTAGAGCATCTGGGATCTCTTGATTTGGTGTTCGCCAATTCTTAATCTCGACGAGAACCAGAAGCAGCCCAACCGCTACTTTCCACCAACTTATCTTGACGGGCTTTTGAGGGACGTTTTCTTGGCTTTCTGGCATCGCTCCTGCTGAACCCTCCATGACCCGTCAGTTGCCACTAGGCTCGGTCCAATTCCGCAAACAACTCGCTTAGCACGACTCGGATGGGCGTCTCCGGCACAGCCAACTCACCATTCTGCACCAGGTGCAACCCCGCGGAACTAGCGGTCCATGCGGAGCGCCGCTCCGGATCGATGATCCAAATATGCTTGACTCCGAATGCGAGATAGTCGTCGATACGATCCTGAAAGCGGCTAAGCCGGTCTTCGGGGGAGAGAATCTCAATCACGATCAACGGGGGATGCGTAAGGATCTGCTCGCGGAGCGCATCTGCGCGAAGGATGGATAAATCCGGGACGCGAAAATGTGCATCGCTCACCTGCATCCTCACATCCGTGACTGCCCGCACTCTCCAGGATTCGCGGTTGTTTGTGAATAAAACGCCCAGCAGCAGTTGCAGATAGCCGTGATCGTGTTCGCCCAAGTTCCGCTCCTCGACGCGACCGTCCACATAGTCGCAGTCGGGCCGGTAACTGGTCTTCAGATACTCCTCGACCGTCACATACGGCTCAACATAATCGCGTGCGGGCAGCGTGGCCATGGCAATAGTATGCTCCGAATCTGCGAAGAATCCAACCTGGCCCGAAGCGGATACTCCGTCTAAACTACACCCGCTTCAATTCCGCGCAACTCGGCCAAGCGCGTCGATTCCAGTTCACCGCGATAGAACATGTTGAACGTGTCGAAGGGAATCAGCCGCTTGCCATCGGGATGCGCGATGTGGATGCAGCTCTTTTTCACGCTGCGCACATCGAAGGCCTCGGCATCGATGAATTGCACAATCAGAATTCGAAACAAATTCTTGTATCCAAGCTCCTGCGGGATGAGCACCTTCGGCAGACAGCACAGCAGTTCCTTCAAGGTCGAAGCCTGCGAATTTGGCGAATGATTGGTGGCAAAGAGCTTGAAAATGTGTTCGCGCAGCCCGGTTTCCTGTTCATAAATAATCGTGTTCTTCGCACCATCGATCAGCACTTCCGGCGGAATCATGCCGGTGAGCGGAACAGTCTTGTCACCCATCTTCAGCGCGTAGGCCATGGCCAGCGCATCGGGATGGCAGGGCACCGGAATCAAATCCTCAGATCGAAAAACATCTGTCTGCTCAAGTATCCGCCGGCGCACCTCGGTGAGGGTGAGCCGGTGCTGTTTGCTTTCGAACCCCAGCACGCGGCCGGCCTGCTGCACCGGCTGAAACGTGACTCCACGCACCGCAGGCTGGGTCAGCGCGAAGTCCACAATCGCGCCCAGCTCGCCGTCGTTCACGCCGCGTTCGATTGTGACAACGAGAGTGGTGGAAATGCCCAGCCGGTTCAGCCGCTCAAGCGCCTTCTCGCGCACAGAGCGCAAATCCGCGCCGCGCAACTGCATCAGCGGCTCGCGCTCCAGCGAGTCAAACTGCAAATACACCTCAAACTGAGGCATGAACCCGGCGAGCCTCTGAGCAAATTCCTCGTCCTGCGCAATCCGGATCCCGTTGGTGTTCACCATCAGGTGGCGGATGGGCCGCTCCTTGCACATTTCCAGCACGCGAAAGAAATCAGGGTGCAGCGTTGGTTCGCCTCCCGATATCTGCACCACATCCGGCTCCTTCTCGTTGCGCACCACACAATCCAGCATGGCTGCAATCTGTTCAAGCGAGCGATACTCCGTCCTGTGCTGTCCGCTGCCCGCGTAGCAAATGGGGCACGTCAAGTTACAGGCGTCGCATATCTCCACCAGCGTCAAACAGCTGTGCTGCTCGTGGTCCGGGCACAGCCCGCAGTCGTATGGGCAGCCGTATTTAACCGGAGTGTTATAGACCATGGGCTGCTCGGGCGTTTTGATGAACACTTCGCGCGAGCGCCGGTAATAGTCCACATCGTCGGCCACCAGCACGCGCTCGTGTCCATGCTCCGGACACCGCTTCAGCATGAGCACCTTGCCATCCTCGAAGACGATCTTGGCGTCCACGCGCTTGTAACAGGTGGAACAGATAGAAATGGCCACATCGTAAAACAGATAGGGCCTGAGTTTCTCAGTCATTGGAATCTTTCCTCAATGCTTGACGGCCTTTGGCCGCAAGCCAAATTACAAGCACTATGATGAGTCCCGCCGCAGATGCCGCCATCGCAGCAAGTTCGGCGTAGGCGGTAACGAGTAACACGCCAACGGCCCACTGGGAATTCATGACCGTCATCGCCAGGGAATAGTTGAGCCCGCACGAAACCGTTGCAATGGAAAGAATCGTCGTCAGGATGACTGCGGCCTTGGCCAGTCCGGTCTTGTTTCGCCACGGAATCCACACTTGATCCGTCCTTTCCAATCGTGCTACTTCGTCTCATCGCTCCCATCATCGCGGATTGCATGCTCGCTCTTCGGCGCCACGCTTACCTCGGAATCGACCGATGACCACGAAGCTGCCACCGACATGAGCAGCGCGATCAACAATAGCAGAAACGTGAAAAGACAAAAGCAAAATTCCACGAAGATAAGTCCCAGGCGTAATCCATCGGGGGGCGGTGTGATTCGAAACAACCAGTCGAACCAACGCGGTTCTCCGGGCGAGGCAAAGCAAAGCCCAATCTGCAAAACGGCGAGCGCAGTGATCGTCTTGGCGTAGCCACTTTTCTTTCTCCACCAATTCCGCATGAACTGACTGACTCGCCGCGTGACTGCTTCGCTCGATCAACGAGCGTTCAGCATTCGAGTCACAAGCCTGGTCCCAACGTCGCCCGTCAACCGATCCAGCACCGGGGGCTCCTTCCAAAGCTCCACCTCGTCTTCCTGCGCGAAATTGTTTGAGAATCGGTAGCCGCCGTCCAACTCGCGCCACACCACTTGTCCATTCTTCTTCGTCAGCACAGCGGAGATACCTATGTCGAAGCTCCACTCGATGCCGTTCCAATTCGAAAGCTTCTTTCCCGGTGTTCCCGTCTCGCTGAGAACAATCACCTGCAGCACGCCATCCTCGTCGTCCGAGACGCTGTCCGGATAAGCGGTAACATTCAGGCGCCTGCCTTGGAAGATAATTTCGCTTGCGACCCGAGCGGCGAGTTGGAACGGAACAAGGTGATTCGGCGGCGATTGATTCTTAACGTCCACGCGGATCCTCCTGATCCCCTGCAGGTCAAGACGCACCGGCGGAGGCGGTGGCTTGCGCTCTGGCATTGGCGGTAAGAAGCATGCGCCACAGGCTAAGATCCCGCCTGCGCACGCCAGCGTCAACAGCTTCTTCTCCAGCATCGGCTCGATTTGTCCTCTCACGCTCTCCGCATTCCCGGTGCGCTATTTGTCCTTATCGTGCTTTGTATCATCCTCCTTATCGAAGAGATTTTGGGGTTGTGACACTTTTTGTCCGGAGGCTCCCACGATCGCCAGAATCACCCAAGCAAGACAGGTCAGCACGAGCCCCGCCAGCGAGCCGAGGAATCCGACGAGCCCAATGAGAGCAAGCGCACTGGATGCGTCGCGCAACGGCGCCGATGCGAAATAGAATGACAGCCCGCACGATCCCAGCGAGAGGATCAATGCCGCCGCCAGGACAAGCATGATTTTTGCAAATGGAATCCGGTCAACCAGCCGCTCGCGCATGTATTCCTTTCCAGAGACGAATTTCGTCCAAGACAAGCAGAAGAATCCCCGCCACGCAACTCCATTGAATCAGGTTCAAGCCATCGATCAGCGGCTGCGGCTTCAGAAAGTCAATCGCGAGGCGCCAAGCCAGGTAGCCGCCCATGAAGATTCTGAACCGCGCGCCCTCGGGCAGCCTGGCTTTCACGCTCACCAGAAACCCCAGCGCGATGAGGAAAAGAATCTCATACACCTGAACCGGATGCCGCCCGATCCCGTCGCCCAGGTTTACGGCCCATGGCAGCGCGGTGGGCTTACCGTATGTGTCGTCTGCCAGGCCCGCCAGCAGACATCCGACGCGCCCCACGGCGATACCCACGCACAGCGGCAGCGCAAACAGGTCTCCCGTCCTTCGCTTGATACCGCTGAGCTTCTTCACCAGTTCCACGGCCAGCCAGCCGCCCAGCAGGCCGCCCACAATTGTTTTGCCACCGGGAGAAAGCAACAGTTCCCATAACCGCCCCGCCTGCCACGCTTGCTGAACTGTTGGCCAATGCTCGGCAACTCCCAGAGCGCGGCTGCCCACCAGCGCGCCAACGGCGGCGGCAGCAAGCACGGTCCAGCGCTGCGGCTCATCCACAATGTCGCCCTGGCGCGCGCGCTGCCAGCGATACACGGCAAAGCCCGACGCGTAGGCGAGCGTCTCCATCACCGGATGCCACACCGGGTGAGAGCCGATTGGAATCATGTTGGGAAGTATAGACGCGCCTGCGCTTCAGGCTCATGCGGAAGGGATCGACCACGCCGATCATTGGCCGATTGGTTGAAGCGCCGATTGGTTGAAGGTCAAAACAAAGGCAGCAGACTTAATCGGTGTCGGACTCCGAAGCGTTTTCTGCTTCGCCCTCGACTGAGATGCGCAGCGATTTGAGAAAATGCAGATCGGTCTGCGTGAAGGCGCCACCGTTCTCGCCCAGTTCCTCGCCGGTCACAGGCGCGCCCGCCTCCTTGGCGGCCACCTCGTCCAGCGCGATGGTCGCCTCCAGCATCAGCAACACGTCGAAGCCGTGCTTGCGGATGTCCTGCACCACTCCGGCGATCTGATCGCTCTCGACCACCGACTCGTGGATTGCCTCGCCAAGTTGCTGAATCAATTCGCGCAGACGGGATGTCACAGGCACCTCCAGGAGCGAAGGCCAACCTGACATTTAGAAGCGCCGGCCAGCGCAAGGGACTCTTTTACCTTAATTCCAACGGCGCTCCAGAGCAACCGCCAACTGTTCGCGATGCCCCGCAAGCTGTACCCGGAGCCGCGCTGTTACCATCGAAATCGAAATGAAACCGCAAGCCATTGGCCGCGCCCTCGGCATCGGACTCCGCGTCGCCGGTCGCATTGCAGGCCAGCGAGTAGCCGGCGCCCAGGCCGCACCCGGCCAGCACGCAAGCGCAGCGGCAACTCCGTCTGCCGCCCAATCTCGAAGTGCCGGCCAGGCCGCGGGAAAGGCCACACGCGGAGTTGCGCACGGCGTCGGAGGCTTTCTGCGCCCCTTCCGGCGCGTCGGCGGAATCCTGTGGCTTGAAGTTACCGGCGTTTTTTTCCTTCTTTTTGCGCTGGTCTTCGCCACGGCCCTGTACCGCACCCGGCCGCTTCATCTGCACGGGCCCTTCGACAAGGCGTTTGTAGTTTCCGCGGTGATGATGCTGGTGTTTCTATACCTGGGCGTCACTTCGTTCCTCAGCGCCCGCCGCAAGTAAGCACCGCTTCAGTTCTTTGCCGATTCGTTGCTGCCGGAACGGGTGAGCGCCCAGACCAACAGGACGATCACCGCTAGGCCAAACAGCAGAAAGACAAACCCGCCGCCGCCCCGTCCGCCAAACCGGATCAGCTCAATGCCCATCAGCGCAAATAAATTCGCAAGCGTAGTCATTCCCATAACCTCCGCGATCCGGGCTTGACGCCCAACCGCTGCAACGGTAATGACACGAATCTCAAAAACAAGTTGCCTGCGTTTATCCGAGCCAACGGCGCCGCCGCGGATTCAGTTCCACTCACATGCGCGGCGCGTCGGGCTTCCGCGTCAGGTGCCATATGGCCAGCCCCAAAGCCACCGCGGCCAGTCCATAGGCCATCCAGGCGTAGGTCCCGGTGTGGATCTTCCAGCCCTTCCAGATCGCAACACCAGCGGCCACAAGCATCAACACACCACGCACTTGATTCATCGCATCGACCTTCCCGCATTAATCGCCCAATTACCGGGTGCCCCATCCTCGCAGCGTCTTTGTTTCTGCGGCTAGGGTGGGATGGCACGAACGTTAACCGGCGCTCTTCATATCATCGCCGCAGGTGGTTGACCCCGCACCCGCTCAATCCCTATCGTAAGCACAGCACCTGGAGAATCGCCGAATGACTACCCCCGCCGCCGCTGTCGCCACTGAATTGAAGAAGACTCCGCTCAATACCACCCATCGCGCCCTCAAGGCCAAGATGGTCGACTTCGGCGGCTGGGACATGCCGGTCGAGTATCCTTGCCCCGGCGGCGGGCTGATTGCGGAACATCTCGCCGTCCGCAACGCCGTTGGCCTCTTCGACGTATCGCACATGGGCGAGATCCAGTTTCGAGGCCCCGGCGCACTGGCCGCGGTGCAGCACATCACCATGAATGACGCCTCGCGCCTCAAAGACGGCCAAGCCCACTACTCCGCGCTGCTTACACCGGAGGGAACATTCGTCGACGACATCCTCGTCCACCGGCTCAGCCCCAATGACTATTTGCTGGTGGTCAACGCAGGGACCAAGGACAAGGACTATGCGTGGATTCGCCAGCAGGTGGGCGCTTTCCCCTCCATCCACATCTCCGACTATTCGTCGTACTACTCGCAACTCGCTTTGCAAGGCCCGAAGGCGCTGGCGACGCTGCAAATGCTCACCAAAGTCGACCTGGCCGCCATCAAGAACTACTGGTTCACTTTCGGAACCGTTGCCGGCGTGCCCAACGTGATGATTGCGCGCACCGGCTACTCCGGCGAAGACGGCTTTGAGGTTTATCTGCCCGCCGACGAAGCAACTACCGTCAAGGTCTGGAATGAACTGCTCGCGGCGGGCGAGGAGTTCGGCATTCGCCCCTGCGGCCTGGGCGCGCGCAACACGCTGCGCCTGGAAGCCGGCATGGCCCTCTATGGCCACGAAATCTCCGACTCGATCAATGTGCTCGAAGCCGGCCTGGATCGCTGGCTCAAGCTGGACAAGGGCGAGTTTATCGGCAGGAAGGCTCTCCAGGAGATCCAGTCCAACGGCGGCCCCACGCGCAAGCTCATCGGCCTGGAAATGGTGGAGCGCGGCATCGCCCGCGACGGATATGCGGTCTTGAATCTCGAAGGCCAGCCAATCGGCACAATCACATCCGGCTCGCCGGCTCCGTTTCTGAAGACCAACATTGCCTATGCGCTGGTTCCAACCGCTGTCTCCCAGTCCGGCGAAGACGTGTTGGTCCAGGTCCGCCCCAATCAGGCCGCGCGCGCCAAGCAGGTCCCCACTCCGTTCTACAAACGCCCCAAACCCTAGTCCGCTGCGCGTCTCCCTGACCTCTGACCCCTGTCCCTGGGAATCTTTCCTTGCTCCTTTTGAATCCAAGCATCCAATAGCGATGTGGACCTCAAGGAGCCCGAATGCCCCATTCCAAAGAAGCAGTCAATGAAGTAAAACACGCCCCCGAAGTCCCAGGCGTTCTGCCTCTCTTCCATACCCGGTGGAGCCCGCGCTCCTTCACTGATCGCGAAGTCAGCCCTGTCGACCTGGCGAGGGTATTTGAAGCTGCGCGTTGGGCTGCTTCCTCATACAACGAGCAGCCATGGCGCTACCTGGTGGGCACGCGCGGCTCGGAGACGTACAAAAAGATCTTCGACTGCCTTATGTCCGTCAACCAGGCATGGGCCAAGTCCGCGCCGGTGCTTATTCTGAATGCGGCCAGGACGAAATTCAGCCATAATCACAGCCCCAATCGGGTTGCGCTCTACGATCTGGGCGCGGCTTCGTCTTATCTCACGCTGCAGGCCATGGCTCTGGGGCTTTCGACTCACCAGATGGCCGGCTTCGACCCCGATGCTGCCCGCAAGGCATTTTCAGTCCCGGAAGAATACGTCTTCGGCGCGGTGATCGCCCTCGGCTACCAGGGCGAGCCAGACGCCCTGCCCAACGAGCAATTCCGCGCTCAGGAAGTCGCCCCGCGGAGCCGCAAGACCTTCAAGGACTTTGTCTTCTCGGAGTGGGATAAGCCTGCGCACCTGGGCTGAGTCCGATTGGCAAACGCACAAACTGACCCTCCAGCCTCCTTTAGTCTAGAGGTTGGAGGAGAGCCTCTTTGTCCCCCGGCAATGTTCCCCGCAATACTGCCCGCGCCACCCGGCGCCGCAGCTCTCCTCGCGGCTCTCACGGTTCGCACCGGATGCGGTCGCGCCGGAAGCCGCTCGGCTGGAAGATACGCCTGGCCATTGCCGGCGGCGGCGTCCTCTTCGCCATCCTGGTCTGGGCAGCCTTGGCACGCAGCTTTGCGCCCACGTCGAACACGGCGCTCACCCGCTTTGACGCCATCATTGTGCTGGGCAACCCGGCAGACAGCGATGGCAATCCGACGCCGGAGCAATTGGCCCGCGTGACCGAGGCCGTGAATGAGTACAAGCGAGGCGTCGCGCCGCGGCTTATCCTCACCGGCGGCGCCGCGCACAACCACTTTGTCGAGGCGCGAGTGATGGAGCGCAGCGCCGAGGCGCAGGGCGTTCCGGAATCCGTCATCTTCGCGGAACCTCAAGCCAAGGACACCATCCAGAATGCCTGCTATTCCGTCCGCATCATGAAGGCGCATGGATGGCGATCGGCCGAGGTGGTAAGCACCGCCAGCCATCTGCCCAGGGCCGGCCTCATCTTCAATTCGCTGCCATTGGAGTGGAGCGCCCATGCCGCCCCATCACTCTCGCCCGAGTCCGCCGCTTACCAGAGTGCGGTGACAACCGTCGAAGTGCTAAAGACCGCACGCTATTTGACCTGGGCGCGCTGGATGGACCATTGCGAGCCCTAGCTGACGAAGGGCCTGCGCCAATCAACAGGCTGCAAAAGCCCAACCTCGCGTTGTCCCCTGTCGGCGCGGTCCTGTAAGCTGGTGTTGATGCGTTTCCGAGTAAGAATTATCTCTTCATTCGTCGCCCTTGCGCTTCTGGCTCTCATCGCCGGAGTTCGCGCACAGGCCCAGAGCACTGCCGCTCAAACCACTCCCGCCCCAACCACCACCAATGGGGTCTACGTATCCATAGACCCGCTCGCCAAGGTGCGCTACGACAACCGCTACGACCTTTACCTGGGCTTCGCCTATGACCACATGAAGGCCGGGCCCACGCTGCTGCAAGGCTCCAACCTGGGCGGACTCGACCTGAGCGGTTCCTACTGGTTCTCAAAACATTGGGGCGCTGAGGGCACGGTTCGCGCGTATGCGGGCACCAGCGGCGCGGGAACCAACGACCTGGACATCCAAGGGCCGTTTGTGGCCGAGTACATGGCGCTGGCCGGCCCGGAATGGCTTGGCCCGCACAACAAGCATGGCGCGCTTATCGCTCATGTGCTGGTGGGCGGAACGTATGGAGATTTCTCGCGCGATCTGCTGGGAAACTCTCCCCAGAAGGTAGATTTCTATAACGACCAGATCGCTCCCGCGGCCATCATCGGCGGCCATATGGACCTGAACCGCTCCGAGCACTGGGTCTTCCGCATCACGCCGGACGCTGTGATGACCCACTACGGCATCCACTATTTTCCGAACACCTCGCAATTCGACGTCAACTTCGCCCTTTCTGTCGGCGTCGAATACAAGTTCAAGAAGAAGCGGTAAGGCTCGTCAAACTCTCTCGAACGCAAAGGCCATCCAACGCGCTGGATGGCCTTTGCGTTCGAGGCGCAAATTCCGGCGTTTGTCTCATTCGCGGTCGCTGCCTGCCTAACCCAATCCAACCGGAAACGGTCGAATGAAACGGAAGGGCTGCCAACTTCATCTCCGTGTGGTATTCTCCACCGTTCGGTAACGGCTGTGGTAAAAGTGCCGCAGGAAAAGATAATGTATCGTATAGCGGCACCAGGCTCACTCCGAATTTCACTCCGGTGAGGCAGGAAAAAGGCAAAGTTCGATGGACATGAGAGACACACTCGGAGTACTGCTTGCGGGCGGTCAAGGAGAACGACTCTTTCCGCTTACCCGTGATCGCGCCAAACCTGCCGTCCCTTTCGGCGGACACTACCGCATCATCGACATCACGCTCTCGAATTGCATCAACTCCGGCCTGCGCCGCGTCTACATTCTCACCCAGTACAAAGCGTTGTCCCTCAACCGGCACATCCGCGAAGGCTGGACCGGCATCATGGCTCAGGAGCTGGGAGAGTTTTTTGAAATCCTTCCGCCCATGCAGCGCACCGGCTCCGCCTGGTACATGGGAACTGCCGATGCGGTTTATCAGAACATCTACTCCATCGGCAGCGAACAGCCCAAGCACATGATCATTCTGGGCGGCGACCACATCTACAAAATGGATTACAGCCGCATGCTGGCCTATCACAAGGAGAAGAATGCCGAGATCACCATCGCTACTTTGCCCATCTCTCCCGACGAGGTGAAGCAGTTCGGCGTGGTGGAAGTGGGAACAACCGGAGAAGTGCTCGGCTTCCAGGAGAAGCCGGCCACTACCAGCGTCCGCTCGCCTTTCAATCCCAATGCCGTCGACGCCTCCATGGGCATTTACATCTTCAACACCGAGACCCTGCTGAAGGCGCTGATCACGGACGCCGAAGATCCCCAC
>Ga0210388_10000971_pt1 | contig 22709 bp, 19 predicted proteins | sample IncBWC19OmetaG_FD_155485 | JGI IMG/M metagenome (GOLD analysis project Ga0210388, IMG submission 155485) | Forest soil microbial communities from Barre Woods Harvard Forest LTER site, Petersham, Massachusetts, United States - Inc-BW-C-19-O ...
ATATCGGCCTGCAGGAAGAGCGAGCGCGCGCCATCCAGCGCGTCCAGGTAATGGTCCAGCACAGTTCCGGCCAGCTGGCCGTCGAACGGGTGGTGAGCCAACTGCGAATGCTCGAGCAGCCCCGTCGTGAGGCGCGTGATGTTGGCCTCAGTCGCGGGTGAGTCGGCCGACGGGCGCGCCAGCTGCGCAGCAAAGCCGGCAGAGGTGAGGGCCACCGCCAGCGCGAGGGCCACCAACGCGGAGATGATTCTGGCTGGGTGCTTGATTCCGATGGTGTGTTTCATGGGATGGCTAGGGTGGAGCGCGACCGCAGCTCGCCGCGATTGCCCTTCGTATACCTACGGCCATCCCCAGATATTCCTGGTTGCCTGGATCTGGCGCCAAAGATGAGGTTGACAGCAGCGCGACCGGGCCAACATTCGTGGTCATGACGACACCCGGCTCTTTCGCATCCGATATCGCCGCCATCCGCAAGCGGGCCCGAGAGCACCTGGAGCAGGGCGCCCTCACCCCCAACTACGGCGGCGACGTGGGAAAGGCCATCTCGCTCCTGAACGAGGCGGTGGCGACCGAGATCGTGTGCGTGCTGCGCTACCGCTTTCATTCGGTCGCCGCCTCGGGGCTGGCCAGCGATTCGGTCAAGGCGGAGTTCACAGAACATGCGGGCGATGAGGAGCAACATCTGCTCTGGCTCGCCGAGCGCATCAACCAGCTCGGCGGCAAGCCCCAGATGAACCCGGCAGGCGTCTCGGCACGCTCCGCCACCGAGTACGTGGAGGGCTCGAACCTCGTCGACATGATCCGGGAGAACCTGATCGCCGAGCGCATCGCCATCGAGACCTACCGCGACCTGATCCGTTACTTCGCGGACAAGGACCCGACGACGCGCACTCTGCTCGAGAAGATCCTCGCGCAGGAAGAGGACCACGCCAACGATATGCATGACCTCCTCGTCAGCCACGAGGGTCGGCCGATGTTGGATCACTGAGGCGCTCTCGTCGCCGACCCCCGCCGTCAGCCTCAGTGCAGGGGGACGGCCGGCAGGTGGTGCCGCTCGGCGAATTGCGTCGACACGAACACCGTCGCCAGTTGATCGGCGAAGACGCAGCGCCAGCGCGGATCGTGGCTCAGAATCTCGGCAGCGCGCCCCAGCGGCCCGCGCTCGATCAAGAGGGCGGGGATCTCGTCGGGCCGGCTGTAGTCGACGCCGAGAGCGTTCTGCCAGCTGAGGTCGTTGTTCCAGAGCCGTCGGATCGCAGCCAGGTAGCGTTCGAAGGTCTCTTGGGTGTTGACCTCCAATCGGGGATCCATGAACTGCTTGTGCTGAGGCGCGCCGTGCGCGATGCAAACCGCGGCCTGGCTGATGTTGTAGGCGACGATGCGCTCGGGGAGATCCGAGCGGGCCAGGAACGCGCAGGCGTCGTGGGCGAACCACCGGGGCCGCTCGCCCAATCCCACCCGGCGCCCCTCACCCGACCAGGCGTAAAGCGCGCCCGAGACGGTGGCCAAACCGAGCGCGCCGACGGCGATCAGCAAGACGGCGTTCGGCTCGGGCCAACGGCGAATCCTCGACGCCTTCGAGCTCTTCACGACCTTGCCGGCGGCAGCCCGCCCGCGCGACCTCTTGCCGGGCGCAGAGTCCGCGGGGGATCGCGCGGCCAGCGCATCGTCGAAATTCCACGTCGTCACCAGCACGGCGATCACGCCGAAGAGTCCGTTGTTGCGGGTGGCCTGCCAGGCGAGGGTGGCGCCCGCCGCGAAGATCAACCCGCGAAACAGACGAAGCCGAGCGCGACGCGCGCAGACGACGAAGCTGACGAGGCCGAGCAGGATGCTGGCGAAGTAGGCCAGCAAGTAGGGGTTCCAGAGGCCGGCGAGCGCGATGAAGTCCCCCGCGGTCTTCAGCTCGCCGATGGTGGCGCGATAGATCCCGGCGGCGCTGCCGAGCTTGTGGAGCTGCTCGATGGGCAACATCAGGACCCTGGCCCCGTAGGGATTGAGCAAGCAGGCGAGCAGCGACAAGAGGCCTGCGGCGGCGAAGATGCGGACCGGTGGACGATCGACGGGGATCGCGGGTGGTCGCAGCCGCTCGACCACCCACTCCGTCGCGTAGGCCGCGAGCACGAGCGGCCCCAGCACGAAGAATCCGTGGCAGTTGACCCACAACACCTGAAGGATCGGCAACAGCCAGAGCCCGCGCGGTGCCCGCTCCGCCCGCGCCAGCAGGACCAGGTAGGCGGTGCGCAGCACCAGCGCCGCAGCCTCCGGCCGCTCGGACAGGCGGCCGGAGACCATCAACAACCCGGGCAACCAGGCGAGGGCCAGGGGCCAGGCACGGTGCCCCGACCTCCGTCCCAGCATGGAGAGGCCGACGATCCCGGCGCCCGCCGTTGCCTTGAGCAGCACCAGCGCAGACGCCCCACCCGCGCGGTAAAGCAGCGCCATTGCAACCTGGTACAGCCAGTAAACATCGATCCAGGGCCGGCCGGCGTTGGTGTACGTGAAGAGGTCGAAGCGCGGGACCGCGCGCGTCTCGAGAATCAGCTGGCCCGTGCGCAGGTGCCACCAGACATCGAAGTCGGCCATCGGAAAGCAGCCGAGCAGGAACGCCAGGGCGGGCAAGGCCGCCAGCAGGGCCCGGCGCCAGGGCTCCGGCCTCTCTGGCCGCGCGGGAGCTGTCGTCGTGGGCACTCCCGCGGAGGCTACACCCGCGCCGCGCTCGGCCGCGACCGCCGAGCTCCGACCGGGGCGGCCCCTGACCCTGAGCTAGGCTTTCGCCGCCGCGGGCTCGGGCAGCGAGGAGCTCAGCGAATCGACGTACCGGGCGACCCACGACCCACGCCTCCGCTTCGGACGCGGCGGCTTGGCGGGTCGCTCGTCGTGAAGGGCCGGCTGATAGAGAACACGAATCGCCTCCGCCTGTCCGTAGAGCGGGCGTTCGAGGCTCTCCGACGGACCGGTGGCTCCTCGCCGATCGCGGCAGCGCGCCGCCTCGAGCGCGGCGGCCTCGCTTCCGTCTCCGACATCGAACAACCAGGCTATCGCGTCACGAATCGACATGGCGCGTGCAAGGTATCATCGACCGTCCAGAGAATCCCTGAACCGCATCGACCCCTCGGACGCGCCCTCGGCGGCGCCTGTAGTCGCTCGGCCTACTCCAGCGCCAGCGCGTGCTCCGCGTGCTCCTCGTGTTCTTCGTGCTCCGAAGCCGAGACCGGCAGCGGGACGACCGCGGAGAAGCGGCTGCAGGCATAAAGGACGGTGGCGACGGCGAAGTAGGCGACGACCACCGTGGGATTCTGGAACGCGCCGACCTCTTCGCCGTGCATGAGACCGAGGAACGTCAGCGCGCCTCCGGCCGCCGCGAACCCCGCGGCCTTGGAGAAGTTGCGATCGATGATGAACGTCGTCGTGGCCCCGAGGATGACGCCCGCCAGGATCGACCCACCGCCGAGGATCGACAGGCCGTGGTACATGATGCCCACCTGCTGCATCTTGCCGATCATCTCGGGCGTGACCAGGTGGATGCCGGAGATCGCGCTCAACGAGTTGTCGATCTGCAGCTTGCCCCAGGCGGCCAGCGACGGGAACAGCGCGATGACGACGGCCGGTGCGTGGCGACGCGGCGTCTCTTGAAACGCCTGTGAGCCAATCAGCATGCCGATGTAGAGCAAGATCGGCGAGATGGCGACGACCGGGATCAGCGCCGTCATCAGTGAAATGATGCCGAACCAGGACAAGATGATGACCATCACCCCCGTGGCGGCGGAGTAGCCGATGCGGCCGCCCATGGCCTTCCAGCCGGGGTGCCCGATGTAGACCGCGTTGATGTAGGGATTGCCCATCAGGCAGCCGATGAGGCTGACCACGCCGTCCGCGGTCAAGACGCGCGTGGTCGGATATTCGTCGCCCGCCGCGGAGGCGCTGACGACGTTGTCCATGGCTTCGACGAGGTCGTAGATCCCGAAGGGGATGGCGGTGACGAGAATGATCTTGAGGAACGACCAGTGCAGCCCGCCGAGCACCAGACCGATCACCGGGTGTGGGACCGAGAAGCCGAACGTCTGGAAGGACCCTTTGAGCGCCTCGGCGCTCATCCCGCCGAAGTGCAGGCCAAACAGGTTGGAGCCCCAGGCGATGATGGTACCGGCGGCGATCGCCACCAACCCGGCGGGAATTCCGCCGAACTTCACGCCGCCGAACCAGCTGACCAAAATGATCGCGAAGCAAACGATCCCGACCATCGGGGTCAGGAACATCTCCAGAGCGGGCTTCATCGAGATGAAGGTGATGGAGACGCCGGCCAGGGCACCAAGCAAGGCGGCCTTCGGCGTGATCCGGCGGATGATGGGGGCGATGAAGCCGCCCGCCATCAGCACGAAGCTCTGAATGAACACCCAGGTCAGCCCCGCCTGCCAGCCCTTCATGGGGTCACCGGTCGCGAGCTTGACCGGTAACATGATGACCAGCGTGACGATGAACATGTGCGGCACGCTGATCCCCGAGGGGAGCGCGCAGACGTCGGAACGCCCCGTCTTCTTGGCCAGGCGATAGGCCAGCGACGCGTAATAGAAGGTGCTCATGCACATCATGAGCCCCGACGCCGGCAAGATGCGCTTGAACACCAGCTCGTCGGGCATCTGCAGGACGAACCTCAGCAGTGCGCTGAGCGTCAGCAGGTTGACGAGAATGTTGGTGCCAAACCCGAAGAAGGCGTTCCAGTCACCCGGCACCCAGAGCTTGGGTTTGCCGAGCATTCCGGTGGTGGGTGCCGAGGTCATCTCGAGTCCTCCATGCCTCAGACAGTATCTGGCCACCCTCAATCGGAGTGCGGTTTCGCGGTTAAATAGATCCGAAGCGATTGTTTCGACATCTCGACAACGGGCGTCCACGGATGTTTCGAATCGCACGATCATTCGGTTTCCAGACCGACGGGCGGGGCGTGAACGCCGTGGCGTGGTCGCCCGACTTGCGAATTGGTCTCCTGCTTGCGACTGTGGGCGGCATGAACCGGATCGCCGCGCTCGGAGTCGTCCCCGCCGCCGTCGTGCTCGCTGCCAGCCTGGCGACCCCCGGTTGCCGAAGCGCGCCCGATCCCGCCTTCAGGCAGCTCGCCGAGGCGCGCCGCCTGGCCGACGATCTGCGCGTGCAGCTGGCCAAGGCCTCGAACGCGTCCGATCGCGCCGTCATGGCGGACACCGACGAGGAGTCGGTGGCGTTCGCCCGCGAAGCCGACAAGGCCTCGGCCGCGATCGAGAGCGAGTCGGGGGCGCTCTCGACGCGGCTGCAGAGTCTCGGCTACGCCCCCGAGCTGCACGCGCTGCAGGATTTTACCGATCGCTTCGCGGCCTACCGGAAGCTCGACCACGACGTCCTCGACCTGGCGGTCCAGAACACCAACCTCAAGGCGCAACGCCTCTCGTTCGGCCCGGTCCGCGAGACGGCCGACGGATTCCGGGACGCCCTGCAGGCCGCCGCGCAGGTGGCGCCGGCGAAGGATCGCTGTCGCGTCGACGGGCTCGTCGCGCGCGCCGAGCTGGCGGTGCGCGAGATCCAGATCCTGCAGGCCCCGCACATCGCGGAGCCCAACGAGTCGGCGATGACGAAGATCGAAAACCAGATGACAGAGCGTCTGGCAGCCGCACGAGATGCGCTCAAGAACCTGGGCGCCGGCGCGAGCGCCGCGATGGTGCGACAGCTCGACGTGGCCAGCGCGGCGCTCGATCGCTTCGACAAGCTCTCGGCCGAGCTGGTCGCGCTCTCGCGCCGCAACAGCAACGTCCGCTCGCTGGCCCTGGCGCTTCGTCGCGCGCCGGAGCTGGTGGCCGCCTGCGATGGGAGCTTGGCGATCCTCCAGGAGGCGCTGGCGAAGGAAGGGTTCAGCGGGACGCGTTAGCCCGTCGGGTCAGTCCGGGGCGAATCGTTTCAATATGCAATCACGGCCAGGCCGGTTCGTTGTGTTTTGCAATGCAGCATGCGGCATAAAGCATGACTTTTACAGGCAATTACCGTCGCCGAAACAAGGCATACACATTGCGTAGGTAGCATGCCTTCGCATGAGTCAACCGGAGCACCTGTCGTCTGAGTCTGATGTTGCACCGACCGAGCAGCCCATACCCCCTGTCTCGGATGGCGTGCCGCGCCCAACCTCGATCACCTCGGAGATCTCCGGGGTTCACGAGATGGATCGATCGTTCGGCGTGCGGATCAAGCGCGCGCTGTTCGGCAACCCGCGCGACGTCCATGACTCGCGGATCTTCCACCAGATCTCGCTGATTCCCTTCCTGGCCTGGGTGGGCCTCGGCGCCGACGGGCTCTCCTCGTCGGCGTACGGCCCGGAGGAGGCGTTCCGGAACCTCCACGAGCACACCTACCTGGCGGTCGCGCTCGCCGCGGTCATGGCGATGACGGTGTTCATCATCTCGGCCGCCTATCGCGGCATCATCGAGCAGTTCCCGCACGGCGGCGGCGGCTACGTGGTCGCCACCAAGCTGCTGGGGAAGGCGGCCGGCGTCACCTCGGGCTCGGCGCTGCTGGTCGACTACATCCTCACCATCACCGTCTCGATCGCCGCCGCCGGCGACGCCATCTTCAGCTTTCTTCCGCCGGGGTGGATCGCGCTCAAGATGCCGCTGGAGATCACCTTCATCGCCGCGCTGACCACGCTCAATCTCCGAGGGGCGAAGGAGTCGGCGATCGCCCTGGCGCCGGTCTTCCTGTTGTTTTGCTTGACCCACCTGGCGCTCATCGTGGGGGGCATCCTCGGCCACGCGCCCGAGCTGCCGGCCACCGCGCGTGCCGTCACCACCGGCTTCCATCACGGCCTCGGCACGCTCGGGATGGGTGGAATGTTGCTGCTGTTCGTGCACGCCTACTCGCTGGGCGGCGGCACGTACACCGGGATCGAAGCGGTTTCGAACGGATTGCCGATCATGCGCGAGCCGCGCGTGCAGACCGCCAAACGGACGATGGTCTACATGGCGACGTCGCTGGCCTTCACCGCCTCCGGGCTCCTCATCTGCTACCTGCTCTGGCACATCACGCCCGAGAACGGCAAGACGATGAACGCGGTGCTCGCCGAGCGTCTGACCGCCCATCTGCCGTTTCGCGGCCTGATCGTGGTCGTGACGATGCTGTCCGAAGGGATCCTGCTGGTGGTCGCCGCGCAGGCCGGCTTCATCGACGGACCGCGCGTCCTGGCGAACATGGCCGTCGATTCGTGGGTGCCGCGGCGGTTCGCCGCGCTGTCGGATCGGCTGACGACCCACAACGGCATCGTGCTGATGGGCGCGACCTCGCTGGCCGCGCTCCTCTACGCCAAGGGCGACGTCGGAACGCTGGTCGTCATGTACAGCATCAACGTCTTCCTGACCTTCTCGCTGTCGATGTTCGGCATGCTCCGCCATACCTGGAAGACCCGCCGCGAGGCGCGGCACTGGCACCGCAACCTCTTGCTGTTCGGTGTCGGCTTCGCGCTCTGCGCGACGATCCTGGTCATCACCGTGATGGAGAAGTTCAAGGAGGGTGGATGGATCACCCTGCTCTGCACCGGCGCGGTCATCGGCCTCTGCTTCGTCATTCGCGGTCACTACCGGCGGGTGCGCCTCAAGCTGGCGCAGCTCTATCAGGACGTGAAGCACATCGGCGCCTCGCCCGACCTGATCCCCATCCCGATCACCGACCGCCGCGCGCCGACGGCGGCCGTGCTGGTGCCGAACTTCGGCGGCATCGGCATCCACACCATCCTCAACGTGTTCCGCGCGTTCCCCGCGCACTTCAAGAACCTGGTGTTCATCTCGGTCGGCGTGATCGACTCCGGGGGGTTCAAGGGGGCGGAGGCGGTCGAATCGCTGGAGGCGAACACCGAGGCGATGCTCAAGCGTTACCGCGCGGTGGCGACCGAGCTGGGCGTCCCCTCGGAGTATCACTTCACCGTCGGCACCGACGCGGTGGCGGAGGCCGAGAAGCTCTGCCTCTCGATCATGCGGAGCTACTCGGTCGTCACCTTCTTCGCCGGCAAGGTGGTGTTCGAGCAAGAGCGCTGGTACCAGCGCTTCCTGCACAACGAGACCGCGCTCTCGATCCAGAAGCGCCTCTACTGGGCCGGCGCCACGATGGTGGTCCTCCCCGCGCGCGTGACCGGCGCCGGCTGACCGGCGCGGCCCAGGCAACGCCCTGTCAGGGTGAGCTGCCGACCATGCGCAGCTCGGCGACGGAGGCCCAGGGGTTGCCGTTGATCTCCGACAGGGCCACGAAGCGGACGTAGCGCGCCGTCGTGTGGGTGAACATCACCCGCTCCTCGCTGGTGTCGGCGTTGAAGGTCCCCGTCGCCACCGCCGTCCCCCAGCTGGTCTTGTCGGTGCTGGCGTAGAACTGCCAGGTGGCGACCATGCCGTGGTTGCTTCCGTCTTGACGTGGCAGGTAGCGGAAGCCGTCGAGCCCGTACGTCGCGCCCAGATCGATCTGGATCTCGTGCGGGTAGGGCGTTGCGCCACCGGTGTACTGCGTGTGCCAGAAGGTCGACGTCGAGCCGTCGAAGGCGTTCGTCGCCTTCCCGTTCTCGGCCGAGGTCTCCTGGCTGTCGGCGGAGATGAGCGACCAGCCGGCCTGCGGGATCAACGACTGGTCGTCGGACCAGTGGCCGGTCGTCACGTCGAGCTGCCAGTTGGCGTAGTCGTTCAACGTCAGCGAGGTGCCCGAGATCTGGATCGGGATCCAGATGTACTTCGAGCTGACCAGATCCGGATCCTGCCACCGGTCGCCGGCGAAGATGTAGGTGGTCGTCTGGCTCCCGACGTACGGAATCACGAAGGCCGACTGCGTGTCGTAGGTGGTCCCGTCGCCGATGTTGCTGAGGCTGCTCCAGGGACCCGCGATGCTGGTCGCAGAGGCGTACTGCGCCTGGTTCGGATCCCAGCCCGTCGCCGCCGAGGTGATGAGGTAGTAGCGCCCGCCCTGCTTGAACATCGCCGGCGCTTCGCGCTGCTTGCCGGCGAACACCGTCACGACCTGGCTCTCGATCGACAGGTAGTCGTCGGAGAGCTGGTAGATGATCATGTCCTGGTTGTTGTTGGCCGCCGCCATGAAGTAAGCCTTGCCGTCGTCGTCCTTGAACAGGGAATCGTCGCGCGCCATGTTGCTGTCGGGCTGGAAGTGGCTCACCTGCTCGTAGTTCCCGTCGACGGTCGCCGAGGTAAAGACGCCCGCCTGTGCGGTTGCATAGTTGGCGCCGTCCCAGTGCAGCCACATCACGTACTGCTGGGTGGAATCGTTGTAGACGATCTTGGGACGCTCGATGATCCTGTCGGCGGCGGCGAGATCGGTCGACGTCTGGCGGGTGATGATCGCGTTGCGAAACTGCCAGCTCACCATGTCCTTCGAGGCGTAGATGTTGACCGCGAAGAAGTTGCCCGAGTTCATCGACTTGTCCTCGCCGACCCAGTACCAGGTGTCGCCCACCTGAATGAAGCCACCGCCGTGCGCCTCGATTCGCTTGCCGCTGGTGTCGTTCCAGAAGCCGCCATTCGCGATCGTGACCCATTGGTCCGCCGCCGCCGCGCCGCCCGCGCCCGCAGCGCCACCCGCTCCGCCGGCCGCAGGTCGACCGGCCGCGCCCGCAGCGCCGCCCGCTCCACCTCCCGCGGCAGGATGGCCGGCCGCGCCTGCGCCGCCCGAGGAGCTGCCCGACGCCGCGCCACCGGCGCCACCCGTCATGCCTCGGCCGGCAGCGCCAGGTGAACCGCCGCCGCCAGTGGATCCGCCAGACGCACCGCCGGAAGATCCGCCGGGCACGCCGCCCGCCCCGTCGACGCCCGCCGCGCCACCCGAGCCAGAACCCGGCGCGCTGCCCGCGCCCAGCTCAGACTGGGATCCGTTCTTGCCACATCCCACCACGGAAGCCGCCGCGAGCCCCAGCGCGATCAGGCCGCGCGTCCGACTGAGCATGGCCCAGGCTGTCCCGACCCGAGACTTACGTCAATGGGTCGAGGCTCGCTCAACGCTTGGCGCTGCGCCCCTTGGGGGAGCCCAGCCGAGCGGTCTGTCGCAATCCGAGCGTCACGCCCGCCTTCTGTCGATTGGCCGCCTTGCGCGTCGACTTTCGCGAGGGGCGGCCGGCGGCCTTTTCTTCTTCCAGCTGGAAGCCTGCGTGCGCCGAAACGCGCGCGGCCTCGTTGTGCGTTCCGCGCAATGGCTTGGCCTTTTTCGTTCGCGCCGCTCGCTTGGGGCCCGATCGTTCGGCCGCGCTCCGGTACCGCTCCGCCTTCGTCGCCATGCGACAAAGGTGTGTCCCGCGGCCGCTTCAGCAAGCGCCGCTCTCCGCTTTCACGCCGGCGATCTTGGATCGCGGCCCATCGGGGGACAGGACAGAGTTATCGTGGCGACATGAGATTGCTGATCGGCAACATGAACTACTCCTCGTGGTCGATGCGCCCCTGGCTTCTGCTCACGCAGCTCCAGATTCCCTTCGCGGAGGAGAAGCTTTCATTCAACGATCCCGACTTCACCGCGCGGGTCCTGGCTCTGTCGCCGGTGGGCAAGGTTCCGGTGTTGGTCGACGGCGACGTGGTCGTCTGGGACAGCCTGGCGATCGCCGAATATCTGGCGGAGAAGTTTCCCGAACGCGGGATCTGGCCGGCCGATCCCCGGGCGCGTGCGCGGGCCCGCTCGATCTGCGCCGAGATGCACGCCGGCTTCGGGGCGCTGCGCGAGCGGCTGCCGATGAACTGCGAGCTCCGTCTGCAGAACGTGGCCTTCGAGCGCGCCGTGGAGCGCGACATCGCCCGCATCGTGGCCAGCTGGACCGACTGCCGCGAGCGGTTCGGCGCAGGAGGACCGTTCCTGTTCGGCGCCTTCTCGGGCGCCGACGCCTATTACGCCCCGGTGGTCCGGCGATTCCTGGGCTTCAACGTCGCCGTCCCCCAGGTGGTCGCCCGGTACATGGCCGCCGTCGATGCGCTCCCCGCGATGCGCGCCTGGATGACCGCGGCGCTCGCCGAACACGACTACGTGGCGATGGACGAGCCCTACCGCGACCGGCGCGACGCGATCGCCGATCGGCGTTAGACGGCGACGTCGTCGAAGAAGCTCACTTCGCCGGTCGACAGATCCAGCTCGCTGCCGACCACCGCCAAGCCCCCCTCGTCGGCCAGCCGCTCGATCACCTCCGATCCGTGGCGAAGGTGGTTCACGGAGGCGCGCACGTTGGCGCGCATCGCCTCGCGATGAAGCCGCACGGAGTCGCGCGCCAGCTCGGTCGCCATCAGCCCCTCGATGCCGGGACGGACGCGATTCACGATCGACATCAGGTTGCGCGAGGCCGTTCCCTGGTCGCCGGCGATGGCCTCGATGGTGGCATGGATGGCGCCGCACTGCGTGTGCCCCATGACCACCACCAGCCGGGTCCCGAAGCGCTCTGCGGCAAATTCCACGCTCCCGATCTGCGACGGCGCGACGATGTTCCCGGCGACGCGAATGACGAACAGATCACCGAGCCCCTGGTCGAACACGATTTCGGCCGGGGCGCGTGAGTCGGAGCAGCCGAGCACGATGGCGATCGGCTGCTGCGGCGCCTGGTCGTCGCGCCGGCTGTGGCTGAGCATCGAGTCGACGCTGCGGACGTTCTTGACGTAGCGGCCGTTGCCCTCTTTGAGTCGCGCCAGGGCCTCGGCCGCAGGGATGATTGAGCGTTCAACGGACATGGCCCTCGTATACCGCAGCTTGCGTCCGATCCGAATACCTGCTCGGACCCATATTGCCTTCGAGGACCCATGCAACCAGGCCAGAAGGCCAAGCGCCTCCGGATCTACGTCAACGAGGATGACCATGTCGGCCACCAGGCGACCTACGTCGCCGTGGTGGGACTCCTCAAGCGAGAGCACGCCGCTGGCGCGACCGTCCTGCGCGGGCTCGAAGGATTCGGCGGCTCGGGCGTCATCCATACCGTGAACCTGGGAGACCTCGTCGAGAAGCTGCCGATGGTGATCGAGTGGATCGATTCGCCCGAGCGCGTCGAACGCCTGCTCCCCGAGCTCGAGCAGATGGTGCCGCGGGGCCTCATCACGGTCGACGAGACGCTCGTGGTGCTCTGCAGGTGGGACGGCAGCCGGGGCGGCAACCGACAGGGATAGCGGGGGCTGGCGAAACGACATCGAATGTCCACCTTCTTGGACATGGCCACGAAGCCGACCGATGGCGTTCCCGAGGAGGCGACGGTCGAGCCTCGAATCGAGACGCCCGAGGAGGACGCGCAGCGCGCGGAGCGTCGGCTCGACTGGCAAGAGCGCATGCGGACCCGCCGGTGGCCACTCCCCAACGATGCCCTGCGCCAACCGGGCGAGATGTCGCCCTCTCCCGAGAGACGCCACCAAGCAGAGCTGACCATCCGATGACCGCCGCCAAGTCGACCAGACGCTGGTCACAACGGGTGACCGAGACCAGCGACGCGATGGATCTGGAGACGGGTGTCTTCAAGAAGAAGAGCCCGCGCGCCATCGCTCGTTCGGTGAAGCTCTCGGCCGACCGGAGCACCCGGCGCAAGTCGGCCCCGTTTCGGTCGGCGATGTCGATGCTGACCTTCTACCTGAACCGCGGTGGCAAGAACCTGCCCGCCGCCGAGAAGAAGATCCTGGTGCGCGCGAAGGACGAGCTCAGGAAGCTTTACGGTCGGCCGGCCCAGGCCGAAACACGATGAGCGTCACCTGGCCGGTCGGCGCCCATTCCCGGGCGAAGCCTTCCAGGCTGTTCTCGCTCATCCCGCGGGCGGGATCGAGCGTCAGCAGCCGGTGATCACGGCGGTCGATCGCCACGACCACCTCGTAGTGCGCCAGCGCGCGTCCTCCGGTGATCGGCTTGGCGAGGCCGACCAACACCGGGCGCCCGTGCCCGAGCTGTTCGAACAGATCGGCAAAGGTCCCCGCCACGACGAACGCCGACAGCCCCTTCGCGCGCGCCAGATCGCGCAGGTCTCCGGCGCGCACGCCGCCGTCCCGGGGTGGATCGGCCGCCACCACCTCGGCCAGCGAGGCGGGGACACCGAAGTGCGCCAGCACCATCGCCAGCGCGGCCGGGCCGCAATCCGAATCGGAGCGTTGCGCGATGAAGGGGACGTCGGGCACGAAGGTCCAGGCCGGATCGGCAGCCAGGGCCGACGCCCTTTGCGGCGAAACGGCGCGCGCCTCTCCGGCGTAGCAGCCAGAGGCCGCCCCCCACAGCAGGGCGAGCCCAAGGGCCGCGCGCGCCCGATTCATCATCAGACCAACAGGATGAGAAGGATGATGAGGACGATGAGCAGAACACCGCTGCCGATGTAGATCGTGACCCCGCCGCCTCTGAAGTCCTGAAGATTGCGCGTCTGCTGCTCGCGCGTCGCCAGGCTGCCCGCCTCGGAATCACTCGAGGGGGTTGCCTCCGAGCTCCCTGTTGTCCCTGCCCTGGTGACCATGGCGGCAGGCGACTCCGCCTGGGATGACACGGCCTTCGCCGAGCTCACCATCGGGAAACACCAGACTGCTACCAATGTTGCAACCACCGTTGCGCGAATCCTGTTCATGGCGTCTCCTGCATTTGTGATGTTCAGGAAACATTAAGCACGACCGCAGAATACGGAAGCCACCGATGGTTTTCGGGAGTGGCCCCTACTTGACCGGGCCAGCCCCGGCGCGCACTCGGGCCACGATGTGCTTGATCTCGTCCTCGGTGCAGCCGGCCCGAACCAGCTCCACGCGCAGGGCGGCGACGGTCGTGTCGATCCCTTCCTTGAGACCGGCCTCCCGCCCTGCCAGGAACTCCTCGCTCTTGTAGGTGCGGGTCTTCCGTTCCGAGGCGCCGAGCGGTTGCATCTCGTCGAGGTGTGTCGGCTCGTCTTCGAAGAGCTCGGGTGAGTCGTCGTCCGGCACCATGGGCGGAGGCTACCACCCCGGCGACTGTCCTGCTGGCTAGAGCGTGTCGATGCGGTGCTCGCGGCTCTCGCGGATGCAGATGGACCCGATCACCACGGTGATGGCGGCAACGATGACCGGATACCAAAGACCAGCGAAGATGTCCCCCTTGGCCGCCACCAAGGCCGCCGCGGTGAGCGGCAGCATCCCACCGAACCAGCCGTTGCCGATGTGGTACGGCAGAGACATCGAGGTGTACCGGATGCGCGCCGGGAACAGCTCGACCAGGAAGGCGGCGATCGGACCGTAGACCATCGTCACGTAGATGAGCTGGATGAACACCAGCAGGATCAGCACCGGAACGTTGACGTCCTCGGCCTTCGCGGTGGCCGGATAGCCCAGCGTCTTGAGCGCAGCGGTCAGCTTGGCCTCGTCGAAGCCGACGATGGTGGCGTCGTTGACGTGCGTGACCGCCTTGGCCCCCTCGTCACCGTCCGTGGTCTCGAAGGAGAGGCTGCGCTTGGACAGGAAGTCCTGCACCTTGTCGCACTCGCTGAAGACCGTCTTCGGGTTCGGGAAGAGGTGCATCTTGCAGTTGCTGGCGGTGAGCGAGATCTTGGTGTTCGCGGCGAACCGCTCCAGCGCCGGGTTCGCGAAGTGGGTCATCGCCTTGTAGATCGGAAAGTAGGTGATCGCCCCCAGCAGGCAGCCGGCCAGCATGATCTTCTTGCGACCGATCTTGTCGGAGAGCCACCCGAAGAAGACGAAGAGCCCGGTGCCCATCGCCAGCGCCACCGCCAGGATCAGGTAGGCCGTCTTCCACTGGACCTTCAGCGTGCCGGTCAGAAAGAAGAGGGCGTAGAACTGCCCCGTGTACCAGATGACCCCCTGCCCGGCCGCCGCGCCGAACAGGGCGATGAGCACGATCTTGAGGTTCGCCCAGTTGGTGAAGCTGTCGCGGAGCGGCGCCTTGCTCCCTTTGCCAAGCGCCTTCATCTGCAGGAAGACCGGCGACTCGTCCAGCTTGAGCCGGATGTAGATCGAGACGACCAGCAGGACCAGCGAGAGCAAGAACGGGATCCGCCAGCCCCACGACTTGAACGCGTCCTCCGACATGTTCGAGCGGCAGAGCCCGATCACCACCAGCGAGACGAAGAACCCCAGGGTGGCGGTGGTCTGGATCCAGCTGGTGTGCAGCCCACGCTTGTTGTCGGGCGCGTGCTCCGCGACGTAGGTCGCGGCACCGCCGTACTCGCCGCCGAGCGCCAGCCCCTGCGCCAGGCGCAGCAGCACCAGGATCGTCGGCGACAACATCCCCACGCTCGCGTAGGTCGGCAGGACGCCGACCGCCGCGGTGGCGAGCCCCATGACCATGATGGTGACGAGGAAGGTGTACTTCCGACCCACCAGATCGCCGATGCGCCCGAACACCAGGGCGCCGAACGGCCGCACCAGGAAGCCGGCCGCATAGGTGGCGAAGCTGGCCAGCAGCGCCGCCGTCGCGTTCCCCTTCGGGAAGAACAACGTCGCGAAGAACGGCGCCAGCGTGGCGTAGATGTAGAAGTCGTACCACTCGAAGACAGTGCCCAGCGAGGAGGCGAAGATGACCTTTCGGATCTCCGCCCCGCTCAGAGCACCGCCCGATGTCGTTCCCGTCGAACCCGTGGTCATGGCGCTCACCCCCGTCTGTTTTCTACCCCCTTTTTAGAGGAAGTAGAGCTGCCACTGCACGTTGAACTGGTTGTCGCCGTGAGGCGCTCCGGTCTCGCTGTTCCGGGTGTAGAACGCCTTCAGGTTCGAGTTGTGCCCGTACGGCCAGAACGCCAGGCCGCCACCCAGGTGGGACTGATTGGCGACCGTGGACCAGAGGTACTCGGCGCGGAAGATAGGAGAGATGTGGACCGGGTCGAAGTTGTAACCGATCTCGCCCATGACCGCCGTCTCCTTCGGGAGACCGGGGATGAACGTTCCGCCGTTCCAGTGCGCCGCGTTGACCTGGGCCGTGAAGATGCCGGGCCCGGCCGGTAGATCGGCGAAGCCATCGCCGGCAAAGTAGTGGTAGCTGCTCTGCGTGTCGCCCGAGATGCCGAACGAGAGGATCTTCTTCTTGCCGAGGTAGGTTCCTGCATAGAAGAACCCCGGCTCGGCATCGAGCAGGTTGACCTGGATGCGGCCAACGGCGCGGAAGAAGTTGTTCGAGCCGACGTTGGTCGCCGTATCGGTGTCGCGCAGACCCTGGAACAGGCCGGCGCGGTATTCGAGGTGGCCGTCGAACAGCAATCCACGCAGCTGAACGCCCAGATCGCGCCCCACCGGGCTGGACTGGCTGCCGAAGAGGGTGTTGGCGGTGCTGAGGAACGTGAACATGAAGTAATCCCAGGAGTAGAGCGTCCCCGCCCCCTGGACGGCGTTGTGCGCCATCGGCGGCAGCATGTAGCCGGCGTCGATCTTGAACACATCGCCCATGGGCTTCCAGGTCACGAACGCATCCTGGACGTTCATCCCGGGCGTGAGCTTGACCGTCGATGCGGCCGTCATCGTCGTGGCGTTGGCCGGCGTGTTGTCGGCGAGGAACAGGTTCGGGTAGTCGGTATCGAAGAAGTACTCGAACGCTCCGAACAACGTTCCGCTGACGATGAGCCGCGTGCGGCGCAGGAAGAGGTTGTACGAATTCCCGTTGAGATCGAGGTTGCCGAGCGACTGGAACTGGGGCTGCAGCAGGAGCCCGACCTTGATGGTGTTGCCGCTCGAAGGCTCGTTCTTGAACGATGCCGACGGGGGCCAGGCCGGGGCGGGCGGCGGCGCCATCGGCGGCGCGGGCTCGGCCATCGGCGGCGCTGCCGGCGGCGGCGCTGCCACCACATCAGGCGGCGGCGGCGGAGGAGCTTCTTCGGACCGGGCCGTGCCAGCCGTCAAAGCCAGCGCACATACGATCAGCGAGATTCGCGACATCATCTTCTTCGCCTCCTGGGGGACGGTGGAGTGACAAATCGCGGGCGCTCTTCTGCGCGCGAGTCAGGCGGACAGTCTCAGGGGGCGCCGCAAAAATCTCCGCATTCGTGGCGCGTTGCTCTCATTTGTGGCGCCGGGTGCATCAGAACCGTCGCCGCGCTGTCAAAGCGCCGCGCGTTTTCACCCCGGGGCCAGCATCCGCGATCGCAGTTGGTGGAGCGAGCTTCCGGATATTGGCACAGCCGCCGTTTTCGAGCACGACAGTTCGTGAGAGATCCGAATCGCCAAAGCCGGCCTATCACCGACAAAGGGAGGGAGACGATGGCCATGTCTGCGAACGAGATGGCAATTTCGGTCACCACCGCCAGCGCGGCCCGCTGGAACGCCCGCCTCCTGGGCCTCTTCGGCCCGATCCTGATCCTGACCGGCCTCGGCGGATTTCTCGTCCCGCCGCACCTGGCGCTCATGAGCGGCGCCGCGCCGTACGACATTTTCCACATCGTGTGCGGCCTCTTCGGCACCGCGCTGGTGGTGGCGAGGAGCGCGCGCGGCATCGCGACCTTCAATCTGGCCTTCGGCCTCATCGATCTCTATCAGGCCGCCGCCGGGCTGCTGGGCATCTTCCCCGCCGGCCTCTTCCGCTACCGACCCGGCGATCATGTCGCCCACCTCCTGTTCGGGCTGCTCTTGGCGGTGGTCGGCTGGAAGGGGCTGCGGGCGAACCGATTCGCGACGGCGTGAGGGACCGAGGCCGCCCTACTGTGGCAGCGGCGCCGCGAACAGCGCCTGGTATCTGCGCGCCAGTTCATCCAGGCGGCCGCGGGCACGTTGCGATCGATAGAGCTGCGCCAACAATCGCCAGGCTCCGTCGTCTTTTGGGTCGATGTGGATCGCCAGATCCAGCTGTCGCTCGGCGACCGCCCCGCGGCCGGCGCGCGCCGCCAGAAGGCCGAGCAGGTAGTACGCCCGCTGCGCATACCGGTATTTCGCCACCGCAGCCTCGCAGCGCTTGGTCGCGGCGGCGGCGTGCTTGGCGCGCAGCTCGAGATCGCAGGTCAGGAGGTCGACGCCTGGTGCGTCGGGAAACGCCACGGCGAAAGCGTCGAGCCGGACGCGGGCCGTCTTGAGATCCTCCGCCCCGATCATCTGCGCGATCGCCCAGTATCCGGCGACGTAGGCCGGCTCGTGATCGGGGGCCACGCCCCCCTTTCCACCGGGCGGAAGCGCGACGCGCTGACGGGTCATCTCCACGTCGGCCGCGACCTTCTCGATGTCGGCACCGCCGCGCGGAACGTGTCCGATCGCCTCGGCGGCGGCGGTCAGCGCGCCGATGGCGGCGGCCAGCTGCGCCGCGTGCGTCCAGTCGTCGGCGCTGGCCTTGCTCTCGCGAAGCCGCTGCAACACGGGCGCGAGGATCTTCCAGGCCTCCTCCGGATGCTCGGACTTCGCGGCGGCGACGGCGCTGTTGAAGGTGTCGACGTCGGTCTTCGAGAACCCCGACGCGGATGACGGCGTCGGATCGGACCGTAGGTGGCCGCCCGGCAACGAACGCAAGAAAGCCAGGAGCCGCGCCCGTTCCTTTTGGGAGCCGATTTCAGGCGGCGCCGTCTCGAACAGCTTCAACAGCTCGGCGCGCTCGGGGAATGCCTCTGCCGGGGACGCCAGCCGCTTGTCGATCACCAACGCCAGCACCTGCTTGTCGAAGGGCCCGAACGCGGTCTGCCGGTGATCGTAGGTGGGGTTCATGATCATCGACCGGTCTTCTTCATGCAGAAGGCCAGCCGTGTGCCCCCACTCGTGCAAGAACAAGACGACCTCCTTGTGTCCCCGGCGATCGGTATAGAGCCGCTGTCGCTCATCCTCGGGCACCAGGTGGTAATCGCGATCGATCGCCAGCGCCTCCTGCTCGTCGTCCATCCCGCGGAGCACGATGTGGCGCCCCGGCGTGAAGGCCTCGCCGAGCTGATGAAGCGACGTCGCCACCCCGCGCGCCGGCGTGACGAGCCCCAGCACCAGATCGACCTCCCGCGCCGGATCGAGCGCCTCGAGCTCCTTCAGGATCGGATCGAACGCCATCCCGACGTGAGAGCGATCCCAGCTGCGGACGCTCTCGATCTCGAAGTGGACATTGAAGACCGGGCCCGCAACCGCGTTGATACGACCGAGCTGTCCGCGCAGGCGCGCCTGCCAGCGCATCACCATCCCGCGGTAGTCGCTGTCGGCATAGACGCGCACGCGGATGGTGCGTGGCTCTCCGTTCGACGGGACGGCGGGCGTCACATCGAGCCCCTGGGGCGCGATCTGTCCAGCAGCCTCTCGCTCGCGCGTGACGGGCAACTTCCAGCTCTCGAAGTCGAACATCCCGGGCTTCTTCTCCTCGGCGCGCGCGAGATCTGCGCCCAGAGCGGCGACCAAGAGCGCCACGCCCGCACCCAACCTCGCCCATGACCGCGCCATGCCACCTCTAACGTACCCGGCCCGAGAAAGTTTCTCGACCCGGCTTGGGCGACGCGCTACGCGCGCAACCTGACGACGATGGTGTTCGCCGCCTTGTCGCCGAGCCGCTGGCGCCGCTCGCCCAAGGCGAAGGCCCAGTCGAACACGCCCAGCATTCTGACCAGGTTTCGCAACAGAGAGCCCCCGTACGTGCAGGGCGCGCCGGTGCTCTGATCGACGACGGCGATCTTGACCAGCTTCTTGCCGAAGCTCTGCCCCTCGCCGAGGCCATCCGAGAAGAGCATGTAGCCGATGAACATCATGAGCGCGGGTGCGGCTCCCACGCCGAGCGAGGTCCCGATGTGCGTGCCGAGAACCATTCCACCGCAGGAGACCGCCGAATCGATGAAATGCGCCACGAACCGCTCACCCAGCGTCGCCCGCGGCAGCCCCAGGGCCCGCGGCGTCCCCACCGCCAGCGCGCCTGCCTGGAAGTCGTACCGACAGTCGCACTGAATGGCCATCTCCGGGTTGGTCAGGCCGCATCTTGGACACTGCATCGACGCCCCCTCGTTCGTGCTCGAGACCCTCAATGATGCGCGCCCGGACGGCGCCCCGTCAAACGCGCCGCTAACGCGGCGAGGCTGGTCGCGACGGCCGAGACGGGCCGAAAAGGAGTCGGCGGACCGCCCGCCAGGCCGCGACCGCCGCTTGACCCAGGGCCCCGAACCGTTCCCGGCTTTCTGAAATGGGCGCCGGCAGATCGTCGAAGCGCTCTGGCTCCGCCGGGGTCTCGGGCTCATCCGGGGGCGCGGACGCGAAGAAGGCCTGCTCGAGGTCACTCCACTCCGTTCCATTGCCTCGAGCCGACGAGGCCGGAGCGTTGCGCTTGATCCCTCGGGAGCGCCTCTTCTTGTTCTTGGACGGCGGGCGCGCGGACGCCGCGGGGGCGAGATCTCTTCGGGCCATCGCCCGATCTACGGCGCTCAGCTGCAATCGGACGCCTCGAAAGATCGTCGCCGTTCGGCTGGCTCGCGGCGCACGCCCCGCTCCTGGCCGGTCCACCATCCGGAGCACTGATTTCGCGCAAATCGCGATTGGACCGCGTCGATCAACAAGGTCACAGCGACTGGTGCGCGACGTCGGTGTGGAGGCGCAGGCCGATCGTCGTGTCGTAGGAGGCGGCCCAGCCGAGCTCTTGCCGTTGAACGGCGAAGACTTCGAGGCCCACCGTCAAGAACAGCGCCGGCAGCAGAGGAACCGAAAGCTTGCCACTGGCGCGCAGCTGGTGCTGCCGTGTCCCGGTCGGGTCGACGAAGTCGTAGTCGAAGAGGCCCTCCAGCTTGATGGCCAGCGCGCCGACCGTGGCGATGGCGGTCGGGTCGAGCGTGCCGCCCGCTTCGATGACCGCGTGCCAACCACCGTCGGGCGGCGGCGCCAGCAGCTCGCTCTGGGCGCCGGCGCCGGCCCGCAGCCTGAGACGCGGCGTCAGCGTGAACTGCGCACCGACGGTGTTGGTCAGTTGCAGGTGATGATAGGTGCGGGTCTGGGTGGGCGTCACCTCCGGGCGGGTGAACTCGGACTCCAGCCAGACACGCGCGTAGGGATCGGGGATGAACGGTTTGGGGACCCGCCTCCAGTCGTGCAGCCCTTTGTAGCTATAACTGACGATGGCGGTGATGAGGTCGGCGGTCTCGCCCGACACCTCCAGCATGCCGGGCGGCTTGTTGCTCGACCAGCCGTACTGCAGATCCAGGCGGCCGTCGGCCTCATGAATCGGCTGGCGCAGCTGCGTGACCAGCGTCGCCTCGCCTTTGAGCAACGTCTGCTGGGCGCGCGTCAGCTGCGGGTCGCCGTAGCCCGGCCCGTTGGAGATCGACGTCTCGGAAAAATCGAACTCGCCGTCGGCCAGCGCGACCAGCAGCGGGCGGGCGGCGGGCGGACGGCCGAAGTCGGTCTTGGCGTTCACCGTCGGGTCGCCGTCTTCGGCCGCGGTGTCGTGGGCGAAAAAGGCCACCACCGCATCGCGCAGGTCCGGGGCGCCGGGGAGCGGCGCAAATGGCAGCGCGTGCGGCGCGAAGATTCCGTCGCCCCCCTCGGCGACGAAGGCGATGGTGGCGACGCGATACTCGCGCGCCTTGTCGAGCGGCCGCCCGTTGACCTGCAGCCCGCTGGCGGCTTTGGCGAGGCCGATGACGGCCAGCTTGCCGTTGCCGAGCGCGGGACCGAGCAGCGACTCGACCACCGGGCCCTGCACGCGGGCGGCGCCGATGACCGCGCGGTAGGGGAGCGCGCGCTCGAGATCGCCGCGGGTCAGCGTTCCGTTGATGGGGAACGGTCCCCGTTTGACGAAGGGGGCATTGATGAGCGCGATCTCGGCGCCGGCGCGGCGGCGCATCACCTCGAGGACGTAGCTCCGAAAGTCGTCGCGGGTGAGCGTCCCTTTGACCGGCGCGGGGGCGGCCGGCTGGGCGGCGCGGGCGCAGGTGGTGGCGACCGCGGTGGCGGTCAGCCGCTCGATCTCGGGATCGCGTGCGCCCGGCGCCGTCGGAACGGCGTCGGCGGACACCTCGTCTCCGGCCAGCTCGACCACCGTGAGCGCGCCCGCGCCGAGCGCCGAACCGACCACCGGCGGCGCCCCGTCCCGGCGAAGCAGTCGCACCGTGCGGCCGGTCTCCTCGTCGGCCAGACCGGCCGCCAGCAACAGATCGGGCGCGCCCGGCTCGCCCAGATGGCGCTGGAGGACGTCGATCTCGTCGAGCGCGCGCGTGTCGCGCGGCCCGTCGGTCAGCACGACCACCCGGGTGGCGCCGGCCGCCCGCAGCCGTTTGACTCCCTCACGCACCGCGGCCACGGGATCGCTCAGGCCCAACCCCGCCATACGTCCTGGCGCGATGCCGGGGATCACCGACGGTGAGACGACGGAAAGCACGCCGATGACCGCGTCTGGGCGGTGGACGAGGATGTCGCGTTTGATCGCCGCGCAGGCCGGCCGGCGCGCGTCGCAGGTCAGGTTGCTGGCGACGAGCGGCCTCCCGGCGCGCGCCAGCACCGGCAGGAGCTCATCGAACAGCGCGGGAGCCAGCGACAGCTCCTCGTGTCCCAGGGCGATGGCGTCGTACTGCCCGCGGCCCAGCAAGCCAGCCACCGTGTGGGCGCCGGCCGCGCCGCCAGAAAGGATCTCTGTGATCAGGGGATCGGGCCCCGCCCAGTTCCCGCCCAGGAGGACCACGGGCGGGCGCGCGCCGTCGGCCAGGGCGGCGGCCCGGCGTCCGTCGATGCTGGCCAGCAGGCCAGCGTAGTCGCTCGCTGCGGCGAGCGGTTGGCCGCAGAGAGGCGCAAACCGACCGTCGAGATCCGCGTGAAACAGGATCTCGGTCGGCGCCGCGGAACCAGGCGCCGATGCGGCGCGGGCCGGCGACATCTCTGCCGTCGCGGCGGGCG